>Ga0310122_10000577_pt1 | contig 23270 bp, 17 predicted proteins | sample CB6_Bottom_1051__FD_203503 | JGI IMG/M metagenome (GOLD analysis project Ga0310122, IMG submission 203503) | Marine microbial communities from Western Arctic Ocean, Canada - CB6_Bottom_1051 | ecosystem: Environmental > Aquatic > Marine > Oceanic | place: Canada: Western Arctic Ocean | collected...
GTAAAAGTCCATTGGCGCCAGATGTTGCCACACCGGCACATTCCAGACATCGGCGAAGTACAGGCCAATTGTCCCCAGTAGCATAAACACCAGGCCCATGACCGGAATCAGATCAATTGAAAACGCACCGGCGGTAACAACGCCGGCTCCATAAAGCAGCATCCAGGTGCCAGGCATCAGCTTAAATTCCCCGGCTCGAAGAAAGGTGTCGGTCAGTACGCAGGCGGCAATGATCGGTGGGGCCAGCGCCAGGCCGAAGCGCCGCAGCGCGCTCAGTCTTGTCACCGGCCCCTGGCTTTTGGAATGATGCCAGGTAGAGGCGAAACCGGTGACGCAGCCGAACGTCGCCACTGCGAGCCAGGTATAGACCCAGGCTTCCTCGCGAGTTTGTAGTGGTGCCAGGTAGGCTCCGATCAGCGCGATGACACCCATGCCCATCACGCCAAAGCCGGATACGCTGGTAACGGTGCTGGAGCGCTCCATGGTCTCGCGGACGAATTGCAGATTTTCCAGGTCTTGTTGGTTTGTTTTCATCGTAGTTCTGTCCAGATCGGGCTATTGAGTGAACTATTTTAGTTATTACTGTTGTTATATCAAATACTTTGTATTATAAAGTAGATCGAATCGATTTGGGAAATCCTGGTCCTGACTTCCGGGCTCTAATTGGGCTGCTGCGTCGTGGCCGAGTGGCAACATTTTTCCTGACCTCACTAAAACCAGGCTTTTCCAGCGGGGGGATCAAACCATGTTAGTTAATCCGATTCTCGATAGAGGCGAGGATAGTCTCGGACTCGAGCGCTTGTATCGCAGCGACCCGGCAAAATTTGCAGGCCATTTGGAACAAGCGTTGCAGCTTAATCCCGAAGCACCCATACTAAAGTTCTGGCAGGCGCGATTTGAATATACGAAGCCGGCCAAGACGGTATCGACGGCAGTTACTGGCAGGCAGATTTGGTATCCAGTGCTGCTATGTCTGCTGGCAATATTGTTAGTGAGGACACCGGCCTTATTCGAAGTTAACGAACTCTGGTTCTACACACGCTTCGCACCGCTTATCGTTTTTGCAGCACTGATCTTCTATTTCTCCCATCAAGCTTCACACAGCAAATCAGTAATAGTTTTTGTGATCGCCGGCGTGATGACCACTGGCCTTGCAATGGCTTTGCTGCCTGACGACTATCAGTCATCGAGTGTCGTCATGGCGATAATTCACGCACCCCTGGTGATGTGGTCACTGCTGGGCTTGGCCTTCACATCGAATGCCTGGCGCAGGGCAAAGCCGCGACTCGATTATCTTCGATACAACGGGGAAGTATTTATCTTCACCACAATGATTTTGTTAGGTGGAATCGTCTTGACGGGTTTAACGATCGCACTGTTTGGTCTCATTCAGCTGGATATTGAACAGTGGTACCTAAACAACGTGGTGCTCGCTGGATTAGTCTCAGCACCGATCCTGGCGACCTTCTTGTATAATGAAATTCTGGGCCGGAAAAGCCGATTCGCCAGCACTATCGCGGATATCTTCACACCATTGTTTCTGATCACCGTGGTGATCTACCTGCTGGCGATGGCTATTCAACAAAAGAGTCCGTTTTCAGACCGTGATTTTCTCATCCTATTTAACGGCTTGCTAATTTTGGTTCTCGGCATGTCGGTGTTTTCTGTCTGTGGTCGCAACCACGATCAACCGTCGCGCCTGGTCGATTCGATTAATCTGGCTCTCGTCTGCGTTACGCTGATGGTGAATTTGATTGCCCTGGCGGCCATTCTCTATCGCTTCTCAGAATGGGGATTGAGTCCAAACCGAGTCGTTGTGCTGGGGGCGAATGTTTTAATATTCGGACACTTGATCCAGATATTAAAAGCCTATAGCGATGTGTTCCGTGGAAAAATTAAGGCCGTGAAACTGATCGAGGCGACCGTAGCCTTTCTGCCCGTATACGGGGCGTGGGCAGCTATCGTCATGATCGCCTTACCCATCGTATTCCGATTTGCATAGCGGGGCTCAGTTCTTTCTTGATAGCGTAGATTATGATTATTTGCTGCCGAGGACGCTAACAAGAAAGACCTGACCCCTGCCTGATCTATTTACGCCCGAGCCCAAACTCGTTACCCACGGCCACGACCTTGCCGTCGCGGAAGTGCACTTCGATATACTTCGAACCGCTGACCGGATTGCCGTTTTCATCCCGCAGCACAGCAACGCGCTCGTGGGTTTTTGCATCGAAGACGTCGGGGGTGTGGGTCCAGACGTAGCGACCATCCAGGCTGAAGGTCACCCAGCCGTGGCCACCCTGGCTTAAGTCGACTTCGCCGGTTAGCACCGGTGGCATCTGGGTAGCGTCGAAGATAAACAGCTTCTGGCTTTCCTGGTCGCTGATCCACAACTCGGTTTCATCGGGGTTGAGGGCAACGCCGTGGGTACGATGGAGGATGGGCTCATCGCCCACCAGCACCTGGTGTATTATCCGCTCCTGTTGCAGGTCCACCACATCGAAACCCACATGGCTGCCCAGACTCACATAGGCGATGCGGTTGGCGCTATCCACAGTGAAGGGGAAGACTCCCTGGCCCCCGGGTTCGCCCACGGGCTCGATCTGGTAAACCACGCTCTCATCCTCGGTGTCGAGCACCGTCAGCATCATGGTGGTGCCGAGATAGAGGTAGCGGCCGTCGACACTCACCAGGGAGTTGTGCGCCTTGTTGCCGACGCGGACGTGTTTGATGAGTTCGCCATTTTCTCCGTTGAGCACCAGCACACCGCTATCGTTCCCATCGACCCACCATCCAGTAGGCACGTAAACCTTCTTGCCATCCAGGGTGACCGAAGATCGATCGCTGCCCAGGGTATAGGTTTGCTGCCAGGTGATCTGGTCAGTCTCGAGATCGAAAGCGCCGATGCGGGGATGCTGGGTAGAGAAGTAAGCGCTGTGGGTCTCGAGGTTGGCAGCGAAGCCGCGCAGGCCTTCTTCGAAGATCGGGATATCGATTCGCCGCACCAGCTTGTGGCCGTCATCGATATCGAAGATCAGAATACCGGCGCCGTCGGCTTGGCCCTCAACCTGGGCCGCATCCGGTGTGCTGAGGTAGAGGTAACGCTTGATGTCGGATTGATTCTGCGCGGTTAGCGTCGACGCGAATGCCAGAAAACAGAGGATTGTGAAGGGGAGAAATTTGCGCATCGGTGTAGCTCCTGTATTGGGGTCAGGTCTTGCGTGTTAGCATTATTCGATCTTTGGGCTGTTCCCAGCTATTTAGTTGGGGAGTGCGAATATGAATAAGTTCGTGCCTCTGCTGGGGCGAAGTTCCGGCGTCAGATTAATCTGTCCACCCCCGGTGTTAACCGCTACGTATTGCACGCCATCGACGGCGTAGGTAATGGGATAGCCGCTCACGGATGAGCCGAGATTCACCTCCCATAACACCTCGCCAGTCTCGTGATCGAAGGCGCGGAAGCGGCCATTGGCATCGCCGCCGAAGATGAGACCGCCGCCGGTCGCCACCAGTGACATGGTGCCGGCCCGCTGTTCATAGAGCCATTTCGTCTCGCCAGTCTCCGCGGATATCGCCCGTACGGTGCCGAGATTATCGGTGCCGGGGGTGATCTGGTGTCGTGCAGCGAGCGAGTAAATGGCGAGGCCGCCCTGGCCACCGGCGGTCAGGGCCCGTGCCGTGTCGCTGTCGAAGTCGGCGGTAGCTAGCATCTGCGCGCAGGTGTTGCGCAGCGGGTAATACATGGTATTAGTGAGTGGACTATAGGCACCGGCCTCCCAGTCCTTGCCCCCGGTCCAGGTGGGGCAGACGAACACCACCTGCTCCGATTCCCTGAAGATGACTTCTGGATTTTCCGTCGCCACTCCGGTGCTGACATCGATACTCTCGATCACGTTCTGGAAAACCGTCGGCGTCGCCCACAGAAACTCGCCGGTGGCGCGGTCGAGAGTGTAGACGATCCCAGTCTTGCCGGGGATACCGGTGATCACCTTACGAACTTCCCCCGACCGCAGGCTTGGATTAATCCAGGTGACGGCGTCAGGATCGGGCGCGACGCGCGTCTCAACCAATATCCGCTCGAAGGGGTGGTCCAGATCCCAGTGGTCATTCAAGTGTTGGAAGTGCCACCTGATCTCTCCCGTGTCTACTTCCAGCGCCAGTGTGGAGTTGTGATAGAGGTGGGTGTTCTCGGTGCCGCCGAGGAAAAATTTTGGCGCTGGTGAAGTAACCGACGTGCCCAGGATAATGAGTTTCAATTCCGGATCATAACTTGGCACCATCCAGGAACCCACGTGTTGGCGCTGCTCGAAGGGCACGTCGCCCCAGGTCTCATCGCCCGGTTCCCCCGGTGCCGGAATCAGACGTCGACGCCACAGCTCGGCGCCGGTGAGGGCATCGTGGGCGGCAATGATACAGGCGTCGGGTCCACCCCAGGGCCGGCAACTGCGCCCCGAGATGACCCGGCCATCGGCAATGATTGGACCCGAGCTATGGGTGGCGGAGTTGACCTGGTAGTCGAATATCCGGGTTTCCCAGACGGTCTCGCCGGTGGCGGCGTCCAGCGCGAACACGTAGTTGTCGTCGCTGGTGTTGATGATTAAATTTTCAAAGATGGCGAGATTTCTGTTGTTGCGGGCATTGCTGCCAACCATCTTGTAGAGATCCTCCGGGATGTCGCGGCGATACTCCCAGATCAGGTCACCGCTCACCGCATCGAGGGCCTGGATAACGTCACTGGCTTGCGGCACATAGAGGACGCCGTTATAGGCCAATGGTGTTATCTCACCGGTGCCGACTGCCAGGTCACGGGTCCACACCATGCGCAACTCGCCGACGTTGTCCCGATTGACCTGATCCAGCGGGCTGTAGCCCCAACTGTCCAGTGTCCGCCGCCACATCAGCCAATCCGACGCTGCCGGGTTTTGCAGCATCGCGTCGGTGACCGGAATGAAGTCGTCGGCAGACTGCGCCTGGGCCCCAGCCTGTAGTGCCGGCAGTGTGATAAGTAGTGCCAGGGCCGCACCCGAGATGATTCTATCCCAGGTCGCACGGGGAAACAGTCTCAGCATTTCAATACTCCTGTGCCCGAAGGCTGAACGGAAAATAGAAGGGGTCAGGGTATTGTGATTTGGGTCCAAGCCGCTAAACGGAATTTCCCAAACCACAATACTCTGACCCCGCCTGATCGACTCCGATAATACAATCCCGCTTGTGGTCTATTGTTCGTTCGCTGCCGCCGCGGCTATTCTCTCCAGTTCACGATGTCCGGCCAGAATATTCGTCATGCCGTAGTTGCCTTCGTGGCAGGCGTATTCGTAAATCTTGTCCGGGGATTTATCAAAAGTAATTTCGCGGGTGTAAGCGGCTGTATAAGTACCCGGATCGTTAGACGTAAACTGGTACAGAATTTCCGTCTCACTGATTCGAGTCAGTCGTTCGACGTTAACTTTTTTAACTGTGTCCAGGCCGGTACTGCTCTTCTCCGAATAGTTGGTGGTTTCGATCACCAGAGTGTCACCATCCCACCAGCCGCGGGAATCGCCATGCCACAGTTGTATGTCCGCGTCGACATGAGGCTTGTCCACCAGGGGAATAATGCGCACATCGTGGGCCATCTCCTGGATGATCGCCACCGTGTCCCGGGTTTGCACGATCTGCTGATAACTGTTATAGCCGGAACCTAGGCGGGGGGCGCCGAAGGAGACGCAGCGCTCGCCCAGGGAGCGGTCGAGCCAGGTGTCAGCCGGATGTGCCTCCCGGTGTTCTCTCATCTCCCTGGCCGCGGCGATGGCACGCTCGGTGCGCGGTGGATATTTGCCATCGGGCGGGTCGATAATCTGAGAGGTACGTCTGTGGATCGTGCGGTCCACCATCCACTGGGAATCATAGTTCCCGGTGGTGGGATCGTATGACACGATCTCACCGGCAAAGGCGGCAGCTAGCACGCCTTCACCGAATAGTGCATCGTCGCCTGCCGCACTGATTTCCGCAATTCGTCGCCGTAAAAACGCGACGTCTTCGTCGGTGAGAATTTCCTTGTCACCAAAAACCTCGGGTCGCTCCACCGGGGTTATGGTGTTGTTCTCCCAGACCCCCTGCAAGTCAGGATGCCCGTCTATGGTTCTGGGCAGTTGCCAGTCACCATCGGATTGGGCCAGTGCCGAACTCGTTACCAGCAGTAACAATAACAACGAGCTGGAAACTCTTAAAATTGTCTTCATGTCGCGATTCCCTCGATTGTGAATTTCTGTTGGATTAAAGGGGTCAGATTAAAATTGATCGAGGCCAATGCAGTTAATCAGAATTCTGTAAATCAATTTTACTCTGACCCCTCCTATTTCTCTTCGTTAGATAGGTAGTCGACCGGTGGAATCACCCAGTGACTCTATAGGCACCGCCATCTTGTCAAGCAGGCTCAGATGCAAATTCGAAAGCGGCGTGTTTTCGGGATACTCCGTGTGGCGTCCCCCGGGTATCGCGGTACCCCCAGCCAGCAGCACCGGTAGGCCTGAAGACCAATGGGAGTTGCTGTCGGCCATGCCGGCGCCGTAGACAATCATGGAGTGGTCCAGCAGCGATCCATCCCCATCCGCTGTCGAGCGCAGGCGTTCGAGAAATTTGGCGAAGAAGGTCATGTGGTACCGGTTGATCTTGAGTAGTTTCTCCAGTTTCACCGGGTCTCGCTGATGATGGGAAATCGGATGGTGGGCGTCGGCGATGCCGATCTCGGCGTAGGTGCGTCCGGTTATTTCCCGACCCATCATGAAGGTGACAACCCGGGTCATGTCGGTTTCGAATGCCAGTGCCATCAGGTCGAACATGAGCGTGGCGTGTTCGCTGAAGGTGTCTGGTATCCCCGCCGGTTGCTCGATCACCGGCAATTCCCGGTCACTCTGTGCTTCCGTCAACTGGATGCGCCGTTCGATGTCACGCACGGCATCGAGATACTGGTTCAACTTGACCTGGTCACCAGCCCCGAGTTGGCGTGACAGTTCATGGGCGCGCTCGGTGACGGAATCCAGCAGGCTCGCGTCTTTCGCCAGGCGTGCCTTGCGGACCTGGGGATCGGTACTGCCGCTGTCGCCGAATAGGCGTTCAAAAACAGCGCGGGGATTGTTCTCCATGGGCAATGGTGTGGTCTCGTTGGCCCAGGAAATGGTGTTGGTATAGGCGCAGCTGAAGCCTTCGTCACAGGAACCGGCAAAATCCCGGCCGTCGATGGCGAGCTCCAGCGTCGCCAGCTGTGTCTCCCGGCCCAGCAAGCGGCCGGCGATCTGATCCATGGAGATGCTGGCCTGGAGATTCGACCCATCATCCCGCTTCGAAGCGACGCCGGTGAGAAATCGGGTGGAGGCACGTGCGTGCGGCCCCTCACCGTCCACGCCCCGCAGGCCGGTGAGGATATTGAGCTGGCTATGAAATGGCTGCAGCGGCTGCAGGATAGAGGGCAGTTCGAAGTCGCTGCCGGTGGTGGCCGGAGTCCAGTGATCCATGCGCATGCCGTTGGGGACATAGACAATCCCGAGACGGCGCGTTCGCCCGATCGCCATCTCACTCGCACTCGCCAGTGCCGGCACCATCGAGTCAAGCAGTGGCAAGGCCAGTGCCGCACCCAGCCCGCGCAGCATAGTGCGGCGCGGAATTACCTTCTTGCTAATGATCATAACGCAGACCTCCGCGTACGGAACGGGACACTTTGGACTATGCCCACAATAATAGACGACCAGCTGAAGTTGTCCAATGCCGCCGTGCGGGAGATGCCCCGTACAACGGGTTTGTCATAGTATTCGGTACCGCGACCAATCGCATATTCTAGCAGCTTCTCGGTCACGGTACTGCTGAATGCCTGTTTGCGCTCAAGCAGCAGTGTCCGCAGTCCCTGGGGCCCATAGAACTCCCTGCCGTTGGGCAGTTGCCCAGAGGCGTCGATCGCCAGGTTGGCCTCTCCAGTAGTGCGCCATCTGCCGATGGCGTCGTAGTTCTCTAGCGCCAGGCCCAATGGGTCCATGGGCGCGTGGCAAGTCCTGCACACGGGGTTGGCCCGATGCTGCAACATGCGATCACGCACCGTGGCCGGCTGGCCGTCGGCTCCCATATCTGGTAGATCCGGCACATCGGGAGGCGGCGCCGGTGGTGGCGTGCCCAGGATGTTCGTCAGTATCCACTTGCCGCGCAGCACCGGCGAGGTCCTGTTGGCGTAGGACGTTGCCATTAGCAGACTGCCCTGTCCGAGGATACCACCGCGCTGCTCGGCCAGCTCGGCATCCAGCTGCACTCGGCGAAAGTGACTGCCATAGACGCCGGGAATGCCATAGTGCTCCGCCAGGCGTTCGTTGACATAGGCGTAGTCGCTGCCCAGCAGGTCGAGCACGCTACGATCTTCGCGAATCAAATTCTCGAAGAACATCTCGCTCTCCTGTCGAAACGCGTCCCTGAGGTTTTCATCAAACTCGGGAAAGGCTACGGCGTCGGGCACCAGGGCAGGCAGGTTGCGCAGGTACAGCCACTGGCCGGCGAAATTCTGTACCAGGGCCTTAGTTCGCGGGTCTGCCAACATGCGCCTGGTTTGTTGTTCTAGCAACGCCGGGTCCTGCAGTTCGCCAGCCTCGGCCGCCGTCAGCAACTCTTCATCGGGAATACTGCTCCATAGGAAGAAAGATAGTCTCGAGGCCAGTTCCAGATCGCTCAGCTCATAGACGCTTCCGGGTTCAATAGCGGCCGGGTCGGGCTCTACGCGGAACAGGAAATCGGGTGAAATCAGCAGGCGCTCAAGCGCAAGCTGGATGCCGGCATCGAAGCTTAATCTGCCGTCGCCCCGTCCGCGGCGATAGAATTCCATCAAAGTATCGATGTCTACGGGCTCTAGTGGCCTCCTGTAGGCCCGTCGCCCCAGTGTCGACAGGATCTCCGTGGCACAGGCATCTTCGGCGGCCTGTGTGTTGTCGACAGGGAAACAGCTGAAGACCGCGCGGCGACTGGGTGTGTCGCCCGCACCGCCACCCTCAAAGGGTCCGGTAATTGCGATCTGCTCCACCGCCGCATCACCGTCACGCATCTCGTTCACCGCCGCTGCGAACACACTCTGCGGCGGCTGTAGCACACCTTCGGGCTCGGTAAATTTGCGGATAAAGGAGATGCCGACGACGTGCGGTCCCGCTGCAGCGGTGAAGCGTAGCCGCAGATTGGCGTCGGCGAACAGCATGTACTCTTCCCATTCGGGATCGCCGAACTGGTTGCCCCCATATCCTGCCGGGGCCTGCAGCACATCCGGCTCCTCGCCACCGAAACTGAACGACTGCACCAGCACGCCATCGAGCCGCACCTCCAATTCATGGCGCGAACCCATGCCGCGAATGTAGTTCACATAGTTACGATGCAGTCGAATGGTGAGGTCGTATTGGCCGTCCACCGTGAAGTAATGGCGGGCGGCAACGCCGCCACGGGAGCCAAACGGGAGATCATCGCCCATGCGGTCGCCTTGAATGAGCAGAATCGGTACCTCGTAGGTCTGGGATACCGGACTCGGCGGTGCCTCGCCCACCGCCTGTCTTGCTGTCTTGCGTGCCGCCGACAGGTAACGCTCCATCAATGCCGGCGAGACCGTCAACACATCGGCCATGTTGTCGAAGCCATTCTCGGCGATGTCGTCTGCCGGCAACAAGACCTCTACATCTACATTCAGCGCCAGCAGATCACGCACGGCATTGGCGTATTCGGCGCGATTGAGGCGATGGAATGATTCGGTGCGCCCAGGATTGGGATGCTCCAGCGCGAACTGGTCGAGCGCGGATTCCAGCCAGTTGGCGAGGGCCTCGTAGTCTGCTGGCGGCGGGCGTGGCATACCGGTCGGAGGCATCTGTCCGGAGCGCAGCTGGGCTAGAATTCTTTCAGGGATTTCTCCGTATTCTCCGATCTCGCTCAGGTCGAGATCGCCGAAGGAGAGTTCACCGGCATAGATCTGTTCGTTATGGCAGGTGATGCAATACTCGCCCAGGGTGAGTTGGTAAGCGTAAAGTTCATCCGCCGTAGCCGCCTGGGCCTGGGCGCCGGGAGAGAAAGTAGCGGCCCCAGGCAAGGCAATGAGATAGGCCAGGGCGATCGCGGGTAACGACAACCTGCAGAAGGGAGCTAGTGACAGCCTCGGTGTCATCATCGGTCAGACCCTTGTTATTTTTAGGCTAAAGTTTTTTTGGAACTAACTTTCTTGGCACTAAGCGGGACATTCCAATACTATGGACCTATGCCATTATTCAGAGCTGCCCCAAGTCCCCGCAGCCCACCCTAATCTGCCACCGTCTTACCGGGCTGTCAATGCGGGAGACGATGCCTTAGCATGGATCGAGATGACTAAAAGACCAGGGTTCACAGTACCGATCGTCGCCGCGCTGGTCGCTATGCTGGCCTGGCCGGTTGTTGCGTTCGCGCAATCTTCAGCGTCAATCTCTGCACCGGAAATTATCGCAGCACTGAGAGCCGGAGACAGCGAGCAGGTACGCACACTGATCCGCTCGGGCGCCGACGTCAACGCAGCCCAGGGCGACGGCGCCACCGCATTGCACTGGGCGGCGTATCGCGATGATCTCGACGCGGCCAGCTTGCTGATCGGGGCCGGCGCCGCTGTCAACACCGGCAACGAACTCGGTGCCACACCCCTGTGGTTGGCAGCAATCAACGGTAGCCATTTGATGGCAGGGCAGCTGCTGGCAGCGGGGGCTGACCCGAATGCGGCACTGAAGATGGGTGAAACGCCCCTGATGACCGCGTCGCGGTCGGGCAATCTGCAAACCGTGGCGCTGCTGCTTGAACGGGGCGCCGATGTGAATACTGCCGAGGACGAACGCGGGCAGACCGCTCTCATGTGGGCAGTGGCCCAACACCATTCCCATATCGTCGCTTTACTGATAGAGAATAACGCCGACCTTCATGCCCGCACCGAGGTGTGGTACCAACTGGAGAATACGGCGGGCAACACCAATACCAGCGGCAACTTCCGTATGGCCCATGGTGGCTCGACGCCGTTGTTGTTTGCGGCCCGCAACGGTGACATCGAGACCGCTCGCGTTCTCGTGAAAGCCGGCGCCGACGTCGAGGATACCGAAGCTTCCGGTGCCAGCGTGCTGGTCATCGCGGCACATAGCGGGCACCAGGCGCTGGCGATCTTCTTGCTGCAACAGGGTGCCGATCCTAATGCCGCCACCGCTGGATACACGGCGCTGCACGCGGCCGTGCTGCGCAGCGAAGTCGAGTTGGTCGCGGCCTTAATCGACTCCGGTGCCGATCTGAATGCGCTCATCGAACATGGCACAGCCGGTCGTCGTTTCAGCGCAGACTTTAGTATCCGTGCCCAATTAATTGGCATGGATGCGTTCTGGCTGGCCGCAAAATATGGCGAAGTCGAAATTCTGCGAACGCTGCTCGAACGCGGCGCCGACCCGTTCTTCGTCAGCAGCAGTGGGGTGACCACACTGCAGGTGGCGATGGGCAATTCCGGCTCTTCCCTGGATCATCGCCGCGATCGTATCGGCAACGCCGCGCTGGACGGGGAAGACGAAGAACGTCGGACTCTGAAACTGGCACGCATCCTCATCGAACTCGGCGTTGACGTCAACGCCGCCGACAACCGGGGCCAAACCGCACTACACCATGCCGTACTCAAAGACTTCGAATCCGTAGTCCAGTACCTGGTTGCACAGGGCGCCGCCATCAACGCCACCAACGAACGCCAACAAACGCCGTTACTGTTAGCAGCCACCTCCCAGACCATCCCCGGCACCAATGGCCTGCGCGGCACCCGCCCCGAGATAGCCGAATTCCTGCGGCGGCTAGGCGCCCACGAATAGAGCCTGCACCCCGCGCTTTTTGCCCCACAAAATATCGCGCTAACGTATTAAATAATTGCGTACGCGACAATTTTCCATTTTGCTTCACATCTGACTACCAGGTACTACGTGACGAGTACTGCACTGAGCAAAGTGGGAACTGCAAGCGATGGGTTAGAGGCCCCTGTTGACTCAGCAATCAAGGCGCCGTACCGAGTGACAGAGGGAGACCGTTCTTTGGGCTCCCGACCGAGTGAGGGCACCCGGGAGGGGTGCAAGCCGCTGAGACAATAGGGGCCTCTCACCCAGCGCGTTCTACACAGCAAATACTGGACCCCACGAGTTCAATCTCGAAGTCCAATAAGCTACCGGTATCACTAATTCCGGCAAATGTAACCAGCATCACATAAGCGGAAGTATTCGCTGGACTATTCACCGCCATCGGCAACAATGTATTAAGCAAGTGCAATGCCGTACCGTGCCGGGCGAGGTATTTACAATGTGGACCCTCAAGCTACCATGGCTTTCCCCGAGGCAGGACTTGAGTAGAGAGAAACCTGTTATTCACCGCTCTCGCTTTTCGCCTGTCACCTCCACGTCTTCTCGTATTCCCCGCTGCGCAGCGGCGTCTTTGCTCTGCTTGCTGGCTTCGATTGCACTGGCATCGGAGCACGCTGCTATAGGAATGAAAACCAATGCCGATGGTAGCGCCAGTATCAGCATCAGCGCGCCCCACACCTTCGCCTCTGTTTTTCTGGACGGTGATGTACACAACAGTGACTACAGCCTCGAGATTGCAGCAGAAGATCGTGGCCAGTTGGCCAGTATTTTCATGGCAGGCACATTCAACGGCGACTGGCATTTGAAGTCTGCCAGCGGCTGGAATGCCTGGGACCCTGTCACCGAGCAGCTAACGCCTTTTGCCGAAGCAGTCCTGACTGAGGTGGTGGATATCGAAGCTTTCACGAATTCCTACCTGGCGGCAGGCGACTATGTAATCTATGCCGCTTATCAGCTTGCAGGGCAGGACCTGGTGGTCGCTCTGAACCCTCTAGCTTTTGAGGTGCAGGCTGCGAATGCAGATAGCTTGCATCGCTTCGCGTCGGACGCGGCCATGGAAGCCTATTTGAAGCAGGGTCTGGAGACCAGCGCGTCGGATCAGGCCTATGCCGAACTGGAGGCCAGTACCCTGGACGCAGTCGACGGCAGTATTGCCGCTGATGCGGCGGACCGCGTATCCACCACCAATCTGCAGGAAGGCGATGTGGATGAAGCCGACACTATCAAGACCGATGGCAGTCACCTGTTTATGCTGCGCAACTGTGCCACCAAAACTTGCCTGGTCACCTATGAACTCGATGGGTCGGCGGCGACGGCCAGCGAGTTGTCGAGTCTGGAACTGACCACCACGTAAACAGTTGATGGCTTGTACCTGATTCAAGACCGGGCGCAAGGCAACGATCTGCTGGTAACCGTGGGAGGCAGAAACTCGTACACCAGTAGGTGGCTTGACGTCTGGTATTGGACCAGTAATGAAACCCACGTCGAATTTCTGGACGCCAGCGATCCGGCGGCGCTGGTTTCGCTGGAGACCCTCAGCATCGAGGGGCAATTGGTTTCCAGTCGCAGAATTGGCGACGTGCTCTACTTGGTTACCCGATACACACCGTACCTGGCGGGTTACGAAACTTATGCCTACAGCGATGAGTCCCGACAAAATAACGCTGAGCTATTGACTGGCAGTACCCTCGATGACCTGCTGCCCAAGGTCACCGATTCCCAGCAGCAGGTAAGCAATCTGATCGACAGCAGCGATTGTTACCTGCCCACCAGGTCGCTGGATGTGAACAGCGATCCTTCCATCATTACCGTTACCGCGATTCCACTGGCTGCACCAGGTGAGCAGCAAAGCACCTGTTTTCTGGGCGATTCGGAAACCCTGTACATGACCGCCGAGTCCCTCTACCTGACGACCACCCAGTATAACTATCAGACATTCAGCACTGCGGCATTGGTGTACGACCCTCAGCACACTACCGCGATTCACAAGTTTGCCCTGCAGAGCGGGGGCATCGAATATCGCGGATCGGGGCAGGTGAGGGGGCATCTCGGCTGGGCCGAGGACAAGAAATCGTTTCGCATGGGGGAAAATGGTGACTATCTCAATATCGTGACATCGATAGGTGACACCTGGGGTCAGACCTCCAGTACCCGGCTTACGGTGTTGAAGGAAGCTTCTCAGGGCAATGCATTGCAGGTGGTCAGTGTAATCGACGGCATCGGCAAGCCAGATGAACGTCTGTACGCCGCTCGTTTCCTCGGCAACCGGGCTTACCTGGTGACCTTCCGTTTGACCGATCCACTGTATGTAGTCGATCTGAGCGATTAGGAAAACCCGGTCATCGCCGGCTCCCTGGAAATTGAAGGCTACTCCGATTACCTGCACCCCATCAGCGAGTCCTTATTGCTGGGTATCGGCAAGGACGCCATCTTCGATGATACTTCGTCGGATTTCGGTGGCGGCCGCGGGGCCTGGTACCAGGGCTTGAAACTATCCCTGTTCGATGTGAGCGATCCCGCTAATCCCAGCGAGGTGGCGGCCCTGGTACTGGGTAAACGGGGCACCGAACCCGCGGTGTTGAGCGACCATCATGCCCTGTCGTTCCTGCCGGCCAGCGGCACAGAACCGGCACGCCTGGCAATTCCTGTCGATCTTAATGACACCATACCGAGTTCGACATCCTTTAATCCCGCACTCCCCAATGCCTACTACGACTATACTCATAGCGGCTTGTACAGTTTTGAGATCGATGCCGAAGGGATCACCCAGGCTGGCATTATTTTTGGAACCCAGCTCGGGTCGAATTTATTCTACGGAGAGTATACCGACCGATCCATATTGTTGAATGACGCGGTATTCTATATCCATCAGGGTGAGGTGTTGTCATCGAACTGGGGAGAACAATAAAACCGGGGGCAATACGGGTCGCCGTCAAGTCTGATCTCCGTAACTTTAGTTCGCAGCATAAATATAAAACCAGCAATACTACCCGCAAAGTCCCTATGGTAGGATTTGACACCATGAGAGCACTAACGCGAATAGCAAGCCTCGCTGTAACCCTGGCGATATCCTTGTCCGGGTTCTCAAGCTGGGCCGCAGAGGCCAGGGTGGCGATCGACGTCGCCTCGCTGGGACCGCAGATCGGTGAGCGGGTACCCGAATTTGCCCTGCCAGACCAAGCTGGCCGAATTCAGACCCTTGATTCGATCCGTGGCCCGAACGGTACCATGCTGCTGTTTCACCGTTCGGCGGATTGGTGACCCTACTGTAAAGCGCAACTCGTGGAGTTGCAGGGCCGCATGGAAGAACTTAAGAACTCTGGTATTGGTATCGCAGCGATTAGCTACGACTCACCCGCCGTACTCGCCGACTTCGCCGAGAGGCGCGGAATTACATATCCGTTGCTGGCGGACGTAGGCTCGTCGGTGATCACGGAATTCGGTATTCTCAATACCGTGGCGGCAGAAGGCATGGGTCCCAACCAGGATGATCCCGGCGTTATTGCCGATGTCGCGAAGTATGTGTCCGTCTTTGGCTCCACTCAAGCAATTGTAGGCACCCCCTTTCCCGGCACTTTCATGCTCGACGCCCAGGGTCACGTCAGCTCGCGTTTCTTCGAGGAGTTCTACCGAGAACGCAATACCACGTCGAACGTGATGTTGAAACTGGGCATCGGTCTGTCTCCCATAGCCGCGATTACGGGAGAGACCACGCAGTTAAAGTTCACCGCCTACCCCAGCAATACCACGGTGTTCGTCGGTACCCGTTTTTCCATCGCAGTCGACGTAGAACCGGGTCCAGACATGCATGTATACGCGCCGGGCGCGGAGACCTTGGGTTACCGCGTCATCGGACTCAATCTGACTCCCTCCAGCCATCTCCGTTTCGAGCCAGTTGAATTTCCAGAGTCGGAGATCTATCACTTCGAGCCGCTCGACGAATACGTGCCCGTGTATCTACGTCCGTTTACGTTGTTGCAGGAAGTCGTGGTTGAGGCCTCTGTCGCGGCAGCATCTGCTCTGGAAGACATTGACACACTGACCCTGACGGGTAGCTTTGACTACCAGGCCTGCGATGACGAATTCTGCTTTAATCCGGTCTCGGTCCCGCTGACCTTCACCCTCGATTTAGAAGTCCATGATAATCAGTGATATGGGGTCAGGTCATGCAAGTTGACACAATCATCGAATTCATCCCTTGCTAAACATCCCACGCCGCAGGAAACTAGTAAGCCCCGTCGTGGCTATTGAACGAATCATCATGAATCAATATCGAGTCTTAAAACCACTTTTCGTACTGCTCCTCCTGGCCTGCGGCCACGCCAGCGTGCAAGCACAAACGCAGCAGGCAAGCCAGATCAGCATCGGCAATGGCGAGAACAACTGGATTACGGTAGAAGGTGTTATCCGGGATCAATCAACGCTGACGTTTTCAGAAGTGCAGATTGCTGGCGATGGCTGGTTGGTGATACATCCCTTCGAAGACGGAGCCCCCAACGGGGATAAATATGTCGCCTCAACCTACCTCGAAGACGGCAAAAATCTCAACGTGAGCATCAATGTCCACAAAGGACTCGTCACCGGTGAGATGTTTATCGTGATGCTGCACCGGGATGTAAACGAGAACAAGGTACTGGACTTCGTTTTTATCGACGATCAAAACGTGATGGATACCGCCGTGTTCGAAGGCAGCACAATGATCGGTCATGCCATCGCCGCACCCTAGTCAATAAATTAGGCAAGCCAGGCTTGAGCAGTTCACGACTAACGGGCTGAGTAATGCTGCCTGCTGCAAGCTGAAGAGTTTGTGTTCGTGTCGTTGAACAAAACTACTTGAAATAACCCCGTCTCCTCCCTCATGTCCAACAACGCTTCTCACGACTACGATGTCATCATTCTGGGTGCAGGTGCCGCCGGTTTGCTGTGTGCAATTACCGCCGCTAACCGTGGTCGGCGCGTGTTGGTGCTGGAGAGAGCGAACAAAATTGGTAAGAAAATATTGATGTCGGGAGGCGGGCGCTGCAATTTCACCAACCGCTTTATGGAGGCCGAGCACTTTATTTCCAACAACCCGCATTTCTGTAAATCGGCGTTGAGTGCTTATACCCCGAGGGATTTCATTGCCCTGGTTGAGAAGCATGGTATCGAGTATGAAGAACGCCGGCACAGTCAATTATTTTGCCAGCATTCGGCTAAAGACATCCTCACCATGCTGGTTGATGAATGTGAGCTATCCGGCGTAGAGATACGCACCCACTGTGATATCAATCGTGTCGAGGTTCTGGAACGAAATTCGAAGAAGCCACACTATCGCGTTGAAGTGGAGCAGGGCCAAGCCACAACCAGGAAATTATCAGGAATGAATTGTCAGTCACTCGTGGTTGCCAGCGGCGCGCTGTCGGTACCATCTTTAGGTGGCAGCGGTCTTGGTTACAAGATCGCCAGGCAGTTTTCTCTGCCGCTTACCGAGAGGCGAGCCGGACTGGTGCCGTTTATGTTTACTGATTCCATCAAGCCCCTGTGCGGGCGTCTGTCCGGGTTGTCCCTGGAAGTTGAAGTCAGATGCAATGCACAGGTTTTTACCGAACAGTTGCTATTTACTCATCGCGGCATCAGTGGTCCGGTCATACTGCAAATTTCCAATTACTGGCGTGCCGGCGATGAAATCAGAATCAATCTTTTGCCCGCAACCGATGTCGGCGAGTGGCTATTACAGATCAAGCGGGAAAAAGTAAAAACCCGGCTAAAAACCTTACTGCGACAGAAGCTCGCTAAATCGCTGGTAAATGAACTAGAGGCGCTATGGTGGCCACGGTTTGCCCCCACACCAATAGTTGAACTTTCTGCCACCCAGTTGCGAGTCATAGGACGGCAAATTAATGCCTGGCACCTGAAGCCATCGGCTACGGAAGGCTATCGTACCGCCGAAGTAACGCTGGGTGGTGTCGATACTGACGCCATCAGTTCCAAGACCATGGAGGTAAAAGCACAGGCGGGGCTCTATTTTGTGGGTGAAGTGCTGGATGTTAGCGGTCATCTGGGTGGCTTTAATTTTCAGTGGGCATGGTCCTCCGGCTATGTGGCGGGGCAGGTTGCGTAGGGGCTCAGCCATGAGGGGACCGGAAGTCCTTGAAAAGCCGTGGATTGACCAGGACCACATCAGGCCTATCCGGACCAGCCCCAGAGCTAGTTCAGAGTGAGAACAAACGGGTGCTTGCAAAGGCTAACAACTCTGTCGCTGAAAATAGTAACTTTGTCCTCTTTTTAGCACCTTGTGCCTGCAAAAGTGCTACATTTGGAGCCGATCCGAGAAACTTCCAGAGCCGGCACCCGCAGTAAGGAGCAGCGATGCAGAGCCAGGCCTGGAACACTAATCTCAAAATAGGGGATGGAACTATGAAAGATTCTAATAAGATGCTGTTGACGGGGCTGCTAGCTTTGCTTGCTTTTCCGGCGATCTCATTCGGCCAGACCGGAGAAATTACATTCCATAAAGACATCGTACCTATCTTGCAGCGTAGCTGCCAGAACTGTCACCGGATTGGCGGCGGCGGTCCGATGTCTCTGGTAACTTACGATGAAGTGGCGCCTTTCGCCGGCTTGATTGAATTTAAGACCGGTTTGCGTGACCGGGCCGGTGCCATGCCACCGTGGTATGTCGAGAAGAACATCGGCATACAGCGCTTTAAGAATGACACCTCCCTCAATGATGAAGAAATTGCTGCCATATCTACCTGGGCGAGAAGCGGAACACCGGAAGGAGACCCTGCGGATGCACCGGAGCCGCTGGTTTTCGACGACAGCATAAAATGGAAAGCCGGCACTCCGGATCTAGTCGTCAAACTGGGTGAGCTTACCAAGCTGGCTGGAACTGCCGACTGGTGGGGCGAGATTGAGCCGGTGCCAACCGGGATGACCGAAGACCGCTATGTAAAATCGGTGGAGGTCATTGAGGTAAACGACATCGACATGACACAACTCTCTGGCACCGTCGGCGGTCGTTATATCTTCCACCATATGCTCTGGTTTACGGCACAAATGGACAGCGAAGGAAACGTTCAGCGTGGCTTCAATCCACCATGGCCGGTACATGAAGTCGGGCGTAATGCGGATATTTTTGATGATAAAACGGGGCGTCTTTTACGGGCAGGATCTGCGATTATTTCTGACTCGATTCATTTGCACTCCAACGGCAGAGATACTACCGCCCACCTGGAGATTGGTTTCATCTTCCAAGACCGGGACTTCGAGCCCAAGTATAGAGATTCGATCTTTTTTACCGGCAATGGTGTCGATATAAGCGTGGTTCCGAATCAGACAGATCAGGAACTGCATGCCTATAGTATTCTCCCAGCCCATACCAAGATCGTCTCTTTCGAGCCCCATTTGCATGCCCCTGGCACTCGTATGTGTCTGGAGGCGATCTGGGGTCATCAGGTCGAAACCCTGTCCTGTGTAGGCTACGACCATAACTGGGTGCGTACCTATCAATTTGAGGATTCCGCGGCACCACTTTTACCCGAAGGCACCATTCTTCATATCACTGGTTATATGAACAACACGGACACCAATATGAATATCCCGGACCCGCGCAACTGGCAGGGATCCGGTAACCGATCTACGCAGAACATGTTTCTCGATCTCGGTATCCGGGTGACCATGAATGAGGAGCAATTCCTGGAAGCCATGGCGGAGAGGCGTGAGGTACTCAATATGGGACCGAATGACCATGTCATTGGCTGCCCTCTGTGCGGTGCAACTTTGGTATCACCGATCGAAGCAGAAGATTAAATGGAGACAGACCACGTTTCCCGTTTATACAATTGAGGATATTAGAGAAAATGAAACTACTAGCCAATGAATTGAGCATGGGTATGAAATTTCTACTGCTCGGCCTGTTGTTCCTGGTTACAACCCCTCTGCTGCAGGCAGAAACATTTATGCAAAGCAGACCTGTCTGGCCTGCCTTCGAGGGTTGGCGCCCCAATCCTGATGGAACCTTCAATCTTATGTTCGGTTACATGAACGAAAATTGGGAACAACAGCCCTTCGTGGAAATTGGAGATAGTAATTTTTTCTCACCGGGTGAACCGGACCAGGGTCAGCCGACCAATTTTTTCCCGCGCCGCAATCGCTTCACTTTCGAAGTATCGGTGCCCGCCGATTGGGGTGATAGGGAATTGGTGTGGACGCTGAATGTTAATGGTGTAGAAGCCAAGGCTTATGGGACGCTGAAACCGGATTACCTGGTGGATAATATGGTAATTGCGTCTGAAACCGGTTCTTTGGGTATTGGGGTCAGTAGTCCTGAATCCAGAGCCAATATCCCTCCGGTACTCACAATTCAGGGCGATGAAGTTCGCACGGCCGAGGTTGGTGAAGCGATTACACTGGTGGTTCAGCTTGAGGATGATGAGCTGCCAAGGTCCAGAATCAGTTCTACCAGGAGTGAAAGCGATCTGCTGCGCGTTCTGTTTCGCGCTCCCCAAAAACCTACGGTAAACAAAATAAATGCACTGTACATGAGCTGGAATGTCTATCGTGGGGAAGGCAGAGTTACGTTCGATCCGCCGCAAACCAAGGTATGGGAAGACACTCGTGTGTCGGCCAACTCCCCCTGGGGATCCTTGTGGTTGCCGCCAGAAATTCCGGACGACGGCATGGTTGAAGTAACCGCGACATTCGATGAACCCGGTACCTACGTGTTATGGGTACGCGCCGATGACGGTGGGCTCTATGCCGATGGCTACATTACGGTTAACGTAACCGAGTAGAAATGGGGTCAGAGTCTGAGATGTTTCGCCACCGACCAGCTGACCTGCCAAGACAATTAAGCATATGACAAAACTCCTGAAGCGAGCTGGTTTAAGCCTGCTGCTGTTGTTGCTGGTCGCGCTGGTGTCCCTGCGAACCTTCGGTTTTGAGCCGCAAGATCGGCGTCCTGGGCTGTGGTTGGTGGGGGATCTGGTAACGGAGCCGGTCTCGGACTGGATCTTTACCGATCAGTTTGGGGAAATATTTGTACAGACCAATACCCGCTATGGCATTCCACATTCCATCACTACTTACTGTGTGGAGTACAACGGCAATTTTTACCTGTTCTCCGCCTACTACACCGGTGGTGTCTTTCCCGACACCAGAGGCTGGAACAGGAATGTGATGCGGGATCCCCGGGTGCGACTGAAAATGGGCGGTCGACTCTATGACCAGACCTTAAGATATGTCACCGATGAGGCCACGACCGTACCGGTCATACAGGGGTTTGAGAGTAAGTACCCGGAATGGGAAAGCCCGGGTAACGAGAATGTGCATATTTTCCTGGTGCAATAAGAGTTGGCAGCGGGAATTACGCGCAAGTGCCAGAACAAATAACCCTGTCCCTAATTGTCTGAATAAGCTACCTTTTAGCAAGCTCACATAATCTTCACTCGGAACACCTTATGAAAAAAACTAACTCGCTGATTCTTCCATGCCTCGCCCTGGTGCTTACCTGGTCTTTCTCTGTCATCAGTTTTGCCGCCGATGACTATGTGGCGCCTCGCACCCAGTGGGGACAGCCGGATCTACAGGGAGTCTGGAATTTTTCTTCCAACATACCGATGCAGCGCCCGTCGCGGTTTGGCGATCGTCAATTTCTCACGGCAGACGAGATAGCCGAGGCCCAGGCTCGTCGGGCCGAAGCCGATGCTAACTCCGATGGCGCCCTGCCGATCGAGGGAGTCGATGGTTCCTACAATGATTTCTGGATCGAGAACGCCGGCATTGGCAGCAACGCTCGGACTTCACATATCATCTATCCTGCCGACGGCCGCCTGCCGGAGTTGGCGGAAGGTGCAATAAGACAGAGAGGCGTCTACGGCGGTGCCACCACCGGTGACTCGCGCCCCGTGCGTCTATCAGCTGGCGGTATTGGCACCGACGGCCCGGAAGACCGGGGTCTTTCCGAGCGCTGCCTGGTTGGCTTCAACGCGGGCCCACCGTTTTTTCCGAGTCTATACAATAACAATGTACAGATTTTTCAGAGTAAAAATCATGCGGTGTTCCTCACCGAAATGATCCATGATGCTCGCATCGTTCAGATATTCGAATCCGCCGCTGATCAGACGGCACTGGACGCCGATGTGAGGCTGTGGTCAGGTGATTCCCGTGGCCATTGGGATGGTGACACCCTGGTAGTAGTAACACGTAATTTCAATGACCTCACTGCGAGCTTCGGTACCGCCGGCACCTCCGAAGACAAAGTACTCACGGAGCGATTTACCCGTGTAGGTCCCTATACCGTCGATTATGAATTCACCATCGATGATCCCTCGACCTTCACCGATAAGTTCACCGCCATCGTCTCCATGACCAAGGTGGCGGGCCAGCTTTACGAGTACGCCTGCCATGAGGGCAACTATGGCATGGTGAACATCCTGCGTGGTGCCCGGGTTCAGGAAGCGCTAGCCGACGCGCAATAGGCCTCGCTTGTGATCGCTCAGAGTTAATAGGCAATGGTTTACAAGTAGATCACTGCTTGTTTAGCGTTACTTAGAGATGCTCCTCGGGCCAAGAAATGAGCGCTACCGATATGAAATTAGACTTCTCCTCAATTAGACGTAGTCTGAGCTCAGTCTCCCTCAATGCAATTGTCTTGCTTGCATGCATCTATCATGTCACCGCCATCGCACAGTTGGGCGCCACCGATGGTGAGTGGCATAGTTATGGCGGAGATGCGGGCAACACCAAGTATTCGCCGTTATCTCAGATCAACGCCGATAACGTACAACGCCTGCAGCTAGCCTGGACCTGGACCTCGGTCGACGAAGACATCAGGGCGAAGAACGAGATAATCAGGCAGCGGGGCTCGTTTCGAAGCTATGCCTATGAGGTGACTCCATTGATGGTAAATGGAGTGCTGTACACGACGACTTCTCTCGGCCAGATCGCGGCCATCGATCCGGCCTCCGGCGAAACCCTGTGGAGCTTCGACCCGGTGTTGTACGTAGACGGCAGGCCGGCGGTCCACGGTTTCATGACCCGGGGTTTGGCCTACTGGAGCGACGGCGAAGAAGAACGGTTGTTCTACGCCTCAGGCCGAACCTTCCTGCTCTCCATCGACCCGAAGACCGGCCGGCCGGATCCGGAATTTGGCAGCGCCGGCAGGGTTGATCTGAAAAAAGGACTCGGCCGCACCATCGATCCCAGCCTTTATGCGGTGAGTTCACCACCGATAGTGGTTGGCGATGTGGTAGTGGTAGGCTCCGCCATGACCGAAGGCACCGACTTCCGGGAAGCGCCACCGGGACATGTGCGCGGGTTTAATGTGCGCACCGGCGCGATGCAGTGGATATTCCACACCATCCCCCAACCTGGCGAGTACGGTGCCGACACTTGGCCGGATGATGCCTGGAG
>Ga0310122_10000578_pt1 | contig 23249 bp, 22 predicted proteins | sample CB6_Bottom_1051__FD_203503 | JGI IMG/M metagenome (GOLD analysis project Ga0310122, IMG submission 203503) | Marine microbial communities from Western Arctic Ocean, Canada - CB6_Bottom_1051 | ecosystem: Environmental > Aquatic > Marine > Oceanic | place: Canada: Western Arctic Ocean | collected...
TGCTTGAGTAAACGCGTTTACGATTGGTAACAATGAATACGTAGCTAGTGCTGGTGCTTCATCGATTTTTGACCATATGATTTTTGGTAATTTTGACATTTAAATTCCTTAAATTGATATTTAGTACGTAGATATTAGCACTTTCCTACTATAAGAAAATTGAAAGTGTAAGATAATCAAAGCCTTAGAGCCTTAGTTGTTTCCATACTACACAGCTTTTAAGTGAAAATAGAGTCAAACAATGTATTCTGCCGGAAAACCTACGGGAATGGGCATATGTAGCTTTACAAAAAGTTCACATTCGGAGGATGTACAGAGTTCATAAGGCACATACAAAAACCGTGCCCCAATCTTTTTATCTTTCTGACTTTTTTCTTCTAAGTGTACTCGGATGCCCGTGTGTACCTCTGTCACAAAACGTTCTGGTATTTCTGTGTCAACAACCAAAACCATAACATCAACATCATTTTTTTTCATACGCTCTGTCAAAATTGTCTCTAAAGCTTCATAACTCTCTGTGGAATCTCTTATCTCATTTTCAAAAACTTCAATGATACCTGTATCAGACAGTAACATTAAAAAGGGTTGGAAGTGCTTTGTTTTTTCAAGTGAATCTTGGGCTTTATAGACGGCTTTTTCTAAAAGTTTTAGGGCTTTTTCATCTTCTGTATTTGACATAGAAATCCATTGTTTTTATTTGAATATATCTTAACATAGTAAAAGTTGTAAGGGAGTAAAAAAGAGAGGGGATGGAAGAATTTTCGCTCAAAGAGCGAAAATATTTATTACTGCACTAACTAGAGGTCTTCACCTGCTGCGCCTTTTTCCATCATGGTATACATACCTTTTCTTACTTCGTTTGCTAATTCTAACATTTCTGGAGGCAATGTATGTCCTCCGTTAATCATGAGTTCCATACCCATTGTATAAAGGTAAATATCACCATTTTTATCTTCAACAATCCCGATTCTACATGGCATAAATCCAATAAACTCACCAGAGTGTGTTAAGAATCTATCTGCAATGGCAGGTGAACAGTATGAACGAATGTGTGTAAGAAGGCCACCATCTTTAAATAGTTTTCCATTTCTTGGCATTGTTTTTTGATCTACCATTGCTAGACCATATTCAGCACCGATTTCATCCATTACTTCAATAGCGTTTTCAAATGCTTCTTGCTTTGTTACACCTTCAGGAATAACCATCTTCACTCTACGAACCATACCTTTAGCTGGATCACCCGTAGTGAGGACGATATCAAACATTTTTATGTACTCTGGTATTGCTTGTGGGTCAAGCTTTGCTATTTTAGGACCGATTGTTACTGCACCAATAATAGCGCCAATCACAACGATGGCTCCAACAAGTGTAAATAAACCTTTAATTAATTTCATCATGGTTATACCTTTATGTTATATTGTGTGTATTATAAGATTATAAATTAAATCTAAGATTAGTTTACTACAGTCAAAGACTCTTCCATAAACACACCTAATTCTTTTGCTTCTTCTACAATAAGCTCAGAAACTTTCATTTTAGACTCTATGATGACATCTGCCAATTTAGACTTAATATGTAACTCTAAAGGACGTTTTCCTGGGTGACGTTCTACTAAACATAGGAGTTCTTCAATCGTTTTGGAATCAGGCATAAGATTAAGTTTTAAAATGAGTGGCGGCTGTTCTGGCTCTTCCACATGTTTAATTTCTTTTTCTACTTTTACTTTTGTCTTCTTGGCATCTTTAATGTTAGATATTTTTAAGATATTCATACGGGTAAAATCACGATCTTTGGTGATTTTGACTTTAAAGGCTATAGGTTTAGAAAGGTCAAAATCTTCTTCAAGCTCTTTGAGACGGCTTTCAAAAAGCATTAACTCAATGTTTCCGTGCAAGTCCATAATGTTGGCAATACCGAACTTGTTCCCTTTTTTAGAAATCTTTTCTACGATGTTTTCTATTTTCCCTATGAACATCGCTTGGGAGCCATCTGCAAGGTCGTCTATTTCTGAACTAAGCGTGTAGCTAATGCCATCAAGTTGTTCACGGTACTTGTCAAGTGGATGACCTGAGACATAAAAACCTAAAGATGCTTTTTCCAAATCCAAAATTTCCATAGGTTCGAACTCTTCCATTTCTGTAAGTTCAAGCGTCACAGAAGTAAGCTCTTCATCATCACCCCAAAGTGAGTTCACAGCCTGTTTTTTTGCTTCTCCCGCTTTTTTAGCCATATCTACGATATCTTCCAACTGTGTCAGCATCGCTTTTCTAGAGTAGCCAAAAGTATCAAAAGCACCTGCTTTAATAAGAGATTCAATCACTCTTTTGTTCACTTTACTCGAATCAATACGCGACACAAAATCAGAAATATCTTTAAACTCTTCATCACCTCTTGCTTCAAGCATAGTATTGATAGCAATATCACCTGCACCTTTAATAGCACCCATACCAAACATAACCACTTCTGCACCATCAATCTTACGTGCTTCAAAAACAAGGCCTGATTTATTGATATCAGGAGGAAGTAGTTTCATACCCATACGTTTCACTTCATCCACATATTTAACCACTTTGTCCGTGTTGTTTTTTTCCAAAGTCATAATCGCTGCCATAAACTCTGTAGGGTAGTAGTATTTTAAGTATGAAGTGTAAAAAGTAATCATCGCGTACGCTGCTGAGTGAGATTTGTTGAACCCGTATCCTGCAAATTTCAAAATAAGGTCAAACAGTGCAGCTGATTTGACTTCTTCAAAACCATTTTTCACTGCACCTTCAACAAACTCCACTTTGAGTTTATCGAGAAGTTCTTGGTCTTTTTTACCCATACCACGACGTACCAGGTCAGCACCACCAAGGCTGAATCCACCAATGGTCTGCACAATCTGCATAACTTGTTCCTGATAAACAATAACCCCATAAGTAGGTTTGAGTATCTCTTCGAGTTCTGGGAACATATAGGTAATTTCAGCACGACCATGTTTACGCTCAACAAAGTCATCGAGCATACCAGACTCCATTGGTCCAGGACGGTAGAGTGCGAGCATTGCAATAACATCTTCAAAACCATCAGGTTTGAGCTTTTTCGCAAGATCCTGCATACCTGCTGACTCTATCTGGAAGAGTCCCAGTGTTTCACCTGTACCTATGTAGTTATAGACTGCTTTGTCTTCAATATTCTCTTCCACAAAGTTAATACGTTTTCCATGTCTTCTTTCAACAAGTTTCAACGCTTCTTCAATGACGGTAAGTGTTTTAAGTCCAAGAAAGTCAAACTTGATGAGATCCACATCTTCTACATACTTCCCCGAATACTGTGTCGCCAGTGTATCAAGTCCTGTTGGTTTAAAAAGTGGGGTTTTTAGCCAAAGAGGTTCATTGGAAATAACAACACCCGCAGCGTGGGTCCCTGCATTTCTATTTAAACCTTCAAGCGCTAGTGCATACTCCCAAGTACGTTTTGCTTGTGGGTCTGAGTCAAGCAATGCTTTGATTTTGGGTTCTTTTTCATACGACCCTTTTAGGTCTATACCCAATTCATCAGGGATGAGTTTTGCCATGGCATCTGCTTTAGAGTAAGGCATGTCAAGTACACGCGCCACATCACGAATGACCCCTTTGGCAAGTAACTTACCAAAAGTAATGATTTGAGCCACGTTTACGCGGCCGTATCTTTCCACTACGTAGTCAAGAATTTCTTGTCTTCTTGCTTGACAAAAGTCCATATCGATATCTGGCATGGAGATACGTTCTGGGTTCAGAAATCTCTCAAAAAGTAAACCATAAGGCATAGGGTCAATATCGGTAATTTCTAGTGAAAAAGCTACCAGTGAACCCGCAGCTGAGCCACGTCCAGGACCTACAGGTATACCCATCTTCTTCGCAGCATCAACAAAGTCCCATACAATGAGCATATAGCCAGGGAACTTCATAGAGTTGATGATGTCCATTTCAACTTTAAGTCTGTCTCTGTACTCTTCGTGTTTCTCTTCAGGCACTATCTTCAAACGTTTCTCAAGTCCTTTTTTAGACTCTTCAACAAAAAGTACAATATCATTTTCTAGTGAATACTCAATATCGGGATGAGGCAGAGTAATGTTTGACTCCGCTGCTCTTTCTCTGGAAAATTTAAAGTTTGGAGGGGTTGGGTCTCCTAGTTTTATCTCAAGGTTACATTTGTCCGCTATCTCCTGTGTCGCTTCAAGTGCTTCAGGAATGTCTGCAAAAAGTGCTGCCATCTGTGCAGGTGACTTCACATAAAACTCATGCACGGAGTGACGCAAACGGTTCGGATCATCATACAGTTTGTTCATCGCAATACACATAAATGCCTCATGTGCATCTGCGTCAGGCTGATTGGTATAATGCGTGTCATTGGTCGCAACTATTTTGATGCCTGTCTCTTGAGAAAGCTGTATAATTTGTTTGTCTATACGGTGTTGGTCACCAATACCATGACGCATGAGTTCTAAGTAAAAGTCATCTCCAAATACCTCTTTATAACGCAGTGCCACCTCTTTGGCTTTTTCATACCCTTGTGCACCAAACTTGATGTTACGTTCTGAAAGGTTTAAGTTCCAGTTTATTTCACCTTGTAAACACGCAGAAGTACACACCAGTCCTTCCGCATTGTCTTTGAGTAAGTTCCAGTTAATTCGAGGATAATAATAAAAGCCTTTGATATACGCTTGCGAAGAAAGATACATTAAATTCTTGTACCCAACATCATTTTTAGCATAAAGACAAAGGTGAAAACGCTGACGTACAGACTTGTCATCCAACTCTTCTTGGTTATGCACATACGCTTCCATACCAATAATAGGTTTGATACCCTCTTTTCGCATCGTATTATAAAAGTCAATACAGCCAAACAAATTACCATGGTCTGTCATTGCTACAGATGTCATACCCTGCTCTTTTACCTTTTTAGCAAGGTCTTTTATCTTGTTTGCACCATCTAGTAGTGAGTACTCTGTGTGTAAATGTAAATGGGTAAATTGCGGCGTGTTCTTTGGCTCTTCTGACATAGTTGACCTTTGCGTATATTAGGAGTTAATATAGCAAAGTTTAGGTAAAAATGGATTGAAAACAGTGTACTATTTTTCTTAAACAATTTGAGTGGTCAGATGCTTCATATCAACTCTCACTTCATACTAACTATAATTTAAACTAATAATATATATAATATTAATTACAGATACACTGATAATGTTAGGTGATCTCTCAGTCATCTACAGCTCACTAGGCGTTTCATTAGAAAGCTGTGCAAATACTATTGAACAGGTCACACCTTTAACAGATACAGTTATTCTTTCTGATGCGACAGCTACTATGCTGCAAGTTATTGATTAAAAATAGTTTGAATTCAAATAGAGGCAGCATCATAAAATACTGCTTCAAAATTATAACACTCTCATAGAATACATTCAGAACAAAGCCCTCTATACTACGCGAGTACTCTGTTCTACTATGACTCGGCATTTAGTGCCTCGCTTGCACTGCAATTTAGTTGCTTGTCAGCGGAGAGCTCAAGCGACTAGCCGTTTTCAACAATAATCCAACAACATTCCATCCTTCACCGCTTGCATACTCTCTTTACCAACAAGTCTTTCAACAATAGCTAGTCCAAAACAAACAGCTGTACCTGGCCCTTGGGAAGTGATAACATTGCCATCTATAACTACTTTAGAGGCATCACTATATCCGGGATGGTTTATCTCATCTTTGGCTCCAGGGTAACAAGTGTAGTTAGAACCCAATACTCCTGCTTTTTTAAGTACATATGGTGCAGCACACATGGCACCTACTATTTTGCTCTCTTTAAACTCTGTTAAAAGCTCCAAAATACGTGCATTCTCTGCCAAAGCATAGGTACCATCCCAACCGCCAGGTAAAACCATCATGTCAAAGTCATCTGAGATGATTGTCTTTATGGAAATATCTGCTTGAATAGTGATGCCATTGGCACCTAAAACAAGGGCACCTTGCAGTTCATCTTCGAGGTAAGCCACACGCACATCTATGCCTCCACGGCGCATCACATCTATGAGGGCTACAGCTTCTAATTCTTCAAAACCTTTTGCTAAAGGTAATAATACGCTTGCCATGATGAATCCTTTTTTAATTTATTTTCTATTGTATCACGTATTATTCAGAATGACTAGTTTATTTGAAGTGTTACTTTTTTGATCTTTGACGTTTAAAATACTTAAAATAATCACAAAATTGACAGATATCAAAAATTAAAAGATATAATTTTTACTAATCTTAAAATTTTAATTAAGATTATTTATAGCCTGTATTTATAATTATAATAAGTCTACCTTTTACGTATGATTCTACGACTTAATAGATACACACAAAGACAAGGAATAAGAATGAAAAAAATGATTAAAAGCGCCCTAGTTGTGGCTGCATTAGTGACTTCAGTACAAGCTGACTTTAGTTTTGGAGCGTTATTTGAAGAGATGACAGAAGTATTGTCAAGCACGACGCAAGACAGACCAGCTAATAATGCAAAAAGTACAGAGAGTATGACAGTTGCAGTAAGTACAAGTCAGACAGCTACAAAAGAAGTAGTAGCACAATAAAAAAAGAGGAGTCTCCTCCTCTTACTTAGGCTTAAGTGCCTAAGACAAGCCTAGTAAAAGAAGATTCTACTTGGCTTTTTCTAAGTATTTACCTTCTACGGTATCTACAACTATCTTTTGACCTTCCAAAATAAAGAATGGTACCTGTACAACAGCTCCAGAGTCAAGTGTTGCCGGTTTTTTACCACCTTGTGAGTCACCTTTGAAGTTTGGTGGTGTCTCTACGACTGTAAGCGTAATAGTTTGTGGAATCTCAACCGAGATAGCTTTACCATTATGAAACAAAATCTCTGCTTCCATACCATCAATCATAAATGAAAAAGTATCTTTTCCTACTTGCTCATGAAGTAAACCAATTTGGTCAAATGTTGTGGTATCCATAAACTGTAAAAACTCACCATCATCATAAAGATATTGCATTGTTTTTTGTTCAAGTTCTGGCACTTCAAATTTATCACCAGCATGTACTGTTTTATCAATCACTTTACCTGTTGAAAGGTTTTTGATTTTCATACGTACAAAGGCTGCGCCTTTTCCTGGTTTAACGTGTTGAAACTCTGTCACTCTAAACGGATTTCCTGTTATCTCAAGTCTTGCACCTTTTTTGATGTCACCCATTCCCATTGTAGCCATGTTAGCTCCTTAAAATTTTAATTATAGTGTAGCGTGACTTACAGAGATACACGCTTCTAAAGCTTGAAGTGCTTCAATCACCTCTTTACTTACTTGTCCGTCAATACGTACAACAGCTAATGCTTGTTGTTTAGAATCACGTCCTAGTCTAAAGTCAGAAATGTTCAAGCCATTCTCCGCCATTATCTTTCCTACGTTACCAATCACACCTGGAGTGTCCGTGTTACGGAAGAAAATCATGGTACCTTTTGGTTCTACGTCTAAGTCATAATCATCAATTTCAATAATACGTTGCACCGTGCCATCAAATACTGTACCGAAAATAGAAATAATCCCATCTACTGTGGTAAGTTTAATACCCACTTTATTGGTAAAACCAGAGTTGTTTGGTTTGACTTCAGAGCTGATTTCTATGCCACGTTCTTCTGCTACAAACTCTGCATTGACGTAATTTACTTGGTCACCTAAAGACTCAGTGAGCACACCTACGGTTGCAAAGGTACTCATAGAAGCTAAATGATCAGCAACAGGACCTGCTGCCATCACTTTAATAGACTTCACTGCTGATTTTGTTATCTGTGCAGAGAGATGTCCAATTTTTTGGATAAGCTCCAAGTATGGTCTTACAAAATCAGGCAACTCATTCTCTTTGATTGGCAAGTTCAAGGCATTCGGGTATGAAATACCTTTTGCTGCTGCAATGGCATTTTCTGCTGCTTGAATGGCAATGTTCTTTTGTGACTCTTTAGTGTTTGCACCAAGGTGAGGTGTCACCGTTACATTGTCAAGGTCAAGCAGTGGATGGTCTGTTGCTGGTTCTTTGTTAAATACATCAATCCCTGCAAATCCAATTTTCTTAGATCTGAGACCTTCTACAAGTGCTTCTTCATCAAAAAGACCACCTCTTGCACAGTTAATAAGAATCACGCCATCTTTCATTTTAGCAATTTCATCTTTACCAATCATGCCAATAGTCTCAGCATTTTTTGGTGTATGAATAGTAATAATATCACAAGCCAAAATGTCTTCAAAGTTTTTTGTATACTTTATGTCTAAGTCCGTGGCTTTAGAAGGATCTACATAAGGGTCATACGCTAAAACATCCATTTCAAATGCTTTGGCTCTACTACCTACACGTGAACCAATGTTCCCAAAACCAATGATGCCTAGTTTTTTGTCTTTAAGCTCTGTACCATACCAGTCTTGTCTTCTCCATACACGGTCAAGTTTGAGGTTGTTGTGTGCATAAGGGAAAGTTCTTACACATGAGAGCATGTGCGTCATTGTAAGTTCAACTGCAGCAATAGTGTTTGCCGTCGGTACGTTCATGATGACAATACCTTGTTTTGATGAACCAGGGATATCTACATTGTCTACACCTACACCAGCACGTACCACAGCGGTTATATTTTTAGCCGCTGCTAAAAATGCATCATCTACATCGGTAGAAGAACGGGTAATTGCCACGTCAGCTAAAGGAATAATCTCAGCAATGAGTTTATCTTTAGGTTCATCTGCTGCATTAATAAGGTTTATTTCACTGTCATTTGCAAGAATATCTAATCCATCTTGATGAATATGATCACATACTACAATAGTTTTTTTTGACATTTCAGTCCTTTATATAGGTTAAAAAGTTTTAGGAGGGAAACATACGACTGCTCGTATGAGCCTTCTGTTTAAAAATAACAAACCGCAAAGGGTTTGTTATTGGGTGGAGTGGGGACTATTTTTTAAAGTCACCAAAAGCATCACCTAAAGTCATGCTGTCGTCTTGGTCTAGATTGAGTTGCTCCATAGCTTCTCTCTCTTCTTGACGCTCAAGTTTCTTAACAGAAACTCTGATTCTGTCAGTGTTTCCATCAATGAATGAAATAACACCTTTGATTTCTTGACCTTTTTCGATCTCGTCAAATTTCATTGGGTAAAGATCTTCTGTTCTAATAAGTGCATCAACATTTTCTTCAAGTGAAATAAATACACCAAAGTCTTTTTTGTCTTTCACTATACCAGTTACGATAGCACCATTTTTGTTCTTTTCAGCAAATGCTTTTACAGGAGAAGCTTCAAGTGCTTTTTTCGAAAGTGAAACTTTACCAGCATCTCTATCGATTTTGATAATTTTAACTTCTACTTCATCACCAGCTTTAAGCTCTGATTTTGCATTTTTACTTTTGTCCCAAGAGATTTCTTGGTTATGTAAAAGACCTTCAATAACACCTACTTTAACAAATGCACCAAAATCAGTGATTGATGTTACTGTACCAGTTACAACATCTCCAACTTTGTTTGCAGATGTAAATGCATCCATTGGTTTAGGAAGAAGGTTTTTAAGACTTACTCTAAGTCTTCTACCCTCTTTATCAATTTCAATTACTTCAACATTGATGTCAGAGTTATTTTCTAAGTAATCTTTCGGGTGTTTAACATTCTTATCCCAAGAAATTTCAGACACGTGAAGGAATGCTTCAAGGTCTTCACCAAGATCAACAAATACACCATAAGGTTCAATGTTAGAAACAGTTGCAGTAACTGTGTCACCTACACCGATGATTGCATCAATGTCAGCCCAAGGATCAGGGTTAGCATCTTTAATAGAAAGTGAAAGGTGTCTTTTCTTTTTATCATACTCAAGTGCGATAACGTTAACTTCATCACCTTCAGCAAAATATTTAGAAGGGTTTACAGGCCCTTTATGAGAGATTTGTGAGTAGTGAACAAGTCCGTCCATACCACCAACATCAACAAACATACCATAAGAAGTAATCTTTTTGATTGTTCCAATAACTGGGTCTTTGTTTTCAAGAAGTCCTGCAACAATTTCGTCAGTTTTAGCTTTATCTCTTTCGATAAGTTCTTTTCTAGAAACAACAACGCTTCCTTTTTCTTTATCAACTTTAACGATAACAGCTTTTACTTTTTTACCAATTGCATCCACACCTGGCTTAGAAGAAAGATAAGAAAGTGTACGAGGCATAAAGAATTCTAAACCGTCTACTTCTACAACGTATCCGCCTTTGTTTTTCTTAGTTACAATACCTTCAATGATGTACTCTTGCTCGTCATCATACTCAGCAATAAACTCGTTAAGTGCTACACGACCAAGTGCTGCTTTATGAGAAATACGTCCTCTACCCATTGATACAACTTGAATGGTATCATTTACTGCAAAAGTAATGTTACCTTCTTCATCTGTAATCTCAGTAAGATCAAGGTTAGCATCTCTACCACCACCGATATCTACAACCACTAAATTGTCTTTCTCATCAATCTTAACGATTGTACCTGTAACTAAATCACTTTTTGACTCTGATTTTTTAAACGATTCCTCGAGCATCGCTGCAAAATCTTCTGTTTCATCTATTTCGAAATCTTCGAACTTCATACCTATCCTTCTGTGTACACAAATTTTGCGTTATTATACCCTTTTAAACATAAACGTGGCTTACCTCAAAACTCTCTATAGACTGTGAAGAAACTTAAATTTCCCAGTGTATCACTTTCCAGTCTCCCGTATTCATATACGCCGTGCATAGAAAAGTGATGACAAATATGTTACACTCATACCTATAAAATAAAAGGTATCCCTATGTCCTATCTAAAACTATTTACTATGCTTGCACTTACAGTTTTCTTCTCTGCTTGTAGTCAAGAAACAAAAACAGAGATACAAGAAGAGAAAAAAGAAACTTCAGAGCCTTCTACAAATCCTGTAAACACGTACTTAGACAGTCGTGTTAACGCCATAGACAGTGCCAAGGCATCTGTGCTTCAAAGCAATAAAAAAGTGGAAGAACAAAACAAAGCGATGAATGATTTGTTGGGGAAATAGGTTTTAGATAGTTTTGTCGGGGTAAGGGTACCCCGACCTACGTAGTTTAGAATTTCGAAATGCTTTTTAACACTTCAAAATAGGTAGGGAAAGTTTTAGCTGTACATTCTGGTTCATTAATGGTGACAGAAGCTTCATCTAAAGCCAAAAGTGAAAAACACATGGCCATTCTATGATCATCATAGGTATCTATGGCTGCATGTTTAAGTACTTTGGGAGAAGTGATTTTCAAGTAATCCTCACCCTCCTCTACCTCAGCACCTACTTTACGCAACTCTGTCGCCATAGCAAAAAGTCTGTCCGTCTCTTTCACCCGCCAATTATAAATATTTCTTAGTGTCGTAGTACCCTCGCAAAACAGTGCCACAGTTGCAATGGTCATTGCAGCATCAGGAATGTGGTTAAAGTCCATGTCTATGCTGTGCAAAGTATCTCTTGTGACTGAGACATAAGAATCTCCCCACTCTACTTTTGCACCCATTTTTTCTAAGACATCAACAAATTGCACATCACCTTGTATACTGTTTTTGCCAATACCTGTGACTTTAACCGTACCACCTTTAATAGCGGCTGCCGCTAAAAAGTAAGAAGCGGAAGAAGCATCACCTTCCACCATAAAGCTCTCTACAGCTTTATATGTTTGTCCTGCTTTGATGAAAAAAGTTTTATAGTTCTCATGTTCTACTTCCACACCAAAGTCTTTCATAATGTTTAACGTGATGTCAATGTACGGCTTAGATACCAACTCACCTATAATAGTGATCTCCATATCATCTTCAGCCATAGGTGCAGCCATAAGAAGCGCCGTTAAAAATTGACTTGAAATGGCACCATCGATACTCACTTTTCCACCTTTTAAACCTTTGGCTTCAATGAGAAATGGTGGATAACCCTCTTTCTCCTGATAAACAATATTTGCACCAGCTTCACGTAAAGCATCTACCAAGTGTCCTATAGGTCTCTCTTTCATACGTGGCTCACCTGTCAGCACATACGCACCTGTTCCTAAACATAAAGCAGCACAAAGAGGACGCATTGCTGTTCCTGCATTACCTAAAAAAAGCTCTTTTGGTTTTAGTGTATGCAGAGGACCTGCATTTCCTTCGATGACACAAACTTTTTTGTCTTTTGAAAGTCTAAATTTAACCCCAAGATCCTTTAACGCATTCAACATATGACGTGTGTCATCACTTTCCAACAAATTCGTAATGGTACTTGTCCCTTCTGCTAAAGCTGCTAGAAGTAAAGCCCTATTGGAAAGACTTTTTGAACCAGGTAGGTTAATTACACCTTCTATTTTTTTAATAGGGTCTAGGGTTAAAGTATTCATCTTAAGCTTCTACACTTTTCATCTCTTGGATTTTGTTGATCACATTTTGTACAATCCAGTCTGGTGTAGATGCACCCGCAGAGATACCACAAAATGTCTTCCCATCAAACCAATCTGCATCCAGTTCTTTTGCATTTTCGATCAAATAACTATCGCTACAGTCACGTTGACAAATACTATGTAATTGCTTAGTATTGGAAGAGTGTTTTCCACCAATAACCACCATCACATCTGCATCTTTTGCTAACTCAGCTGCGGCATCTTGGTTCTCAAATGTGGCATTACAAATTGTATTAAACACACGAATTTCTTTTCGTGTCGCCATTAGTGCTGTCACAATTTTTGCAAAATCTTCAGGTTTTTTTGTAGTTTGTGACACCACTGCTACTTTACCTTTTAAAGGAAGGGCATCTAGTTCACTAGGTTCTAAAACAATAAAAGCATCTTCCAAATCTTTAGCATACGAGACCACACCTTTGATTTCTGGATGTTCAGCATCTCCAAATATCACAATGCTGTACCCATCTTCACTCATTTTTTCAACAATATTTTGTGGTGTCGTCACATAAGGGCAGGTTGCATCGATGATTTTTTTCTCTGCTTTTTCTAAAGCATGTAACTCTTCTTTAGGGATGCCATGTGTACGTATGACAACAGCTTGGTCCGTAGCAATATCATCTAAAGACTCAGCAAGACCAATGTTAAAACCAACTTTCAAACGGTTAATTTCATCTTTATTATGAATGAGTGGACCATAAGTCACTGCACCTCTATGCTCTTCAGCAATCTCAATGGCACGTTTTACACCAAAACAAAATCCGTAAGAAGAAGCTAAGACTATTTTCATCGTATACTCTCCACTTATCTCAAGCTTGCTTGACATTGCGTCTCAAGCGCTGACATCACTTCAGACATCACTGCCTCAATATCTGCATCTTCAAGTGTTTTTTCCATAGATTGAATGAAAAAACGTATGGTAAGTGATTTTTGTTCACCTAGTGCTTCATCTTCATAAATGTCCACAGGGTAAATGTCTTTAATCATTGGTGATTTTAAAGCATGTAAGACTTTTGCAACATCAAAGTATAAAAGATCTTTATTTATGACCACAGAGAGGTCTTTATAGACGCCTTGAAACTTAGAAATGGCATGGGCATTGATGTGTTTAGGCAACAATGCAGAAAAATTAAGTTCTGCAATAAAAGTCACCGGTATACCAAACTCTTCTTGTACAGAGGGGTGAAGTTTAGAGATAAACCCAATCACTTTTCCCTCTACAAGTACATTGGCAGACTGATAAGGATGCAGTAAGCCATTCTCATAGCTACAAGGTTCCAGTGTAAATGTACCAATCACAGCACCTACTTTTTGTGTAAAGCTTTCAAAATCAATGACTTTTGGTTTTCCTGCATTACGTACATTTTCACCTTCAACGTGCCCTGAGAATACAAAAGAAATCACTTCACTCTCTTCTCTTTTAGCACCAAAAATAGACCCTATTTCAAAAAGAGGAATCGACTTCTTCGTATAAGAGACATTACGTTTTACAGTATTGAGCATATTGACCAAAATGGTACTTCTCAGTGTATTTAGGTCTTCAGCAATAGGGTTAGCAAGTTCTAAAGGATCTTCAGTCACTGCAAAACCATATTTTTCTAAAAGCACTTTATCTGAAAATACATATGAGACATTTTCATAATACCCTACACCCACTGCAGCGTTTCTAAAAGATTTTTTTGCTTTATATCTGTCTGTTGTGGCATTGAGTCTAAACTGTTCTGCAAACACAAAAGGTTTTGCTTGAATGTTATTGATCCCAATAATACGCACAATCTCTTCAGCAATGTCTTGAATATGTTTAATATCATGTCTAAATAGTGGTACAAGTACAGAAATCACATCTGTACCTAAGGTGGTAATCTCAAAACCTAATTTTTGTAAAATCGTCACAATTTTAGAAATTTCAATTTCCATACCCACAATGGCAGAGATCTCTTTGGCATCTACCTTCACACGTTCTTGTTCTCTATCAACATTTACATTTAAAGAACCCTCATAACATGCAATGGTCATATCTCTCTCTAACAATAAAGCCAAAGCAGAAAGACCAAAAAATAGATCGGGGTTAGACCCTCTAGAAGTCTTGTAGTACAAGGGATCTGTCTTCAACGATTTTGCATGTACTGCTTCTACGAGAGTATCTGGGTGGATATAACTCGCTTCAATCAATAATTCACTTGTCTCATCGTTTGCTTTGGCTTCATCATTCTGACTCACACCAACAATAGAAGCCAAACCTTTCTCAGCGTTTACTTCTGTAATACCACTCGCAACACTTTTAGGAAGTACAGAGACTTTATTGTCAGAATTTCTGAAAAAGTCAGAATCATACGCACGTAAAATCACACCTGTAGCATGGGTAGCATAGGCAAGTAGCGCAGATAAAGAACCTTCAGCTTCTACGCCTACCATCGCCAAACGAAGAGAGATCAAAAAGTTTACACGTATATTTTGAACTTTGGCTAACTTGTAATACAAGTCTGCATCCATCTGTCCATCAGAATGAAGTTCAGCTTCTCTAGCAATGCCCAGTTTTATTTTTTCTTCTACTTTATATTGGAATTCTTTCATTTCAAGGTCAAGTGCTGAAGACAAGTCTCTGGCCACACCATACACAGAGAGACAATCCCCTCTGTTTGCGGTAAGTTCAAGTTCAATAATAGTATCTGACACTCTTGCATAAGAGCTTAATTCACGACCCACTTCAAGTTCACCCATACTCTCATCAAGAATCATAATCCCTTTACCTGTATCTGGTAAACCTAGCTCAGAAGAGGCACAAACCATTCCTTCAGACTCTACGCCACGAAGTTTGGCATGTTTGATTTCAAAATTTCCAGGAAGCACAGCACCTATGGTTGCCACAGCCACATATTCAGCATCTACAACATTCGCCGCACCACAAACAATCTGTCTGATGCCAGAACCCACATCAATCTGACATACGTTAAGCTTATCTGCATCTGGATGTTTTTCAACGGAGAGTATTTTCCCTACCAGCACTTTATCTGCAATGGTAATTTGATTAAGGCTGTCTACTTCAAGTCCAATCGCGTTAAAGGTTTCATAAAGTGTTTCATTGGAAACTTCTGTAAGGTCAATATATTCATTTAACCAAGATCTTGTAATTATCATCTAAACTGCTCCAACAATCTTATATCTCCCTCAAAGAGAGATCTTAAATCTGGTATCTTATGCATCAACATTGCAAAACGTTCCACACCTAAACCAAAGGCATACCCACTCACATCTTCATAACCCACTGCTTTAAAGACATTAGGGTCAACAATCCCACAACCAAGGACTTCTAACCAACCTGTATGAGAACAGATACGACATCCTTTTGCTTCACAGAAGATACAAGAGATGTCTACTTCAGCAGAAGGTTCGGTAAACGGGAAAAATGAAGGTCTAAAACGTACTTCCACATCTCCAAACATGTAATGTAAAAAGTCAATCAAGATAGACTTCAAATTTGCAAAACTCACTTTATCTTTGGCATCAACCACAAGACCTTCTACTTGGTGAAACATGGGTGTGTGTGTCACATCAAAGTCACGTCTAAACACGGTACCTGGCGCAATCATACGAATGGGTGGTTTTGTCTCTAACATCGTACGAATCTGTACAGGGGAAGTGTGTGTCCTAAGTAAACCACCATCTTTAAAGTAAAATGTGTCTTGCATGTCACGTGCAGGGTGATACTTAGGAAGGTTCAGTGCTTCAAAGTTATGAAAGTCATCTTCAACCATAGGACCAGACTCTACAGCAAAGTTTAGTGCCACAAAGTAGTCAATAATTTTGTCCATCGTCTCCATCACTGGATGCAAAGCACCTTTTTGTGCCAAGGTACCATAAAGTGATACATCAATCTCTTCTGATTTTAGAACGCGCTCTATCTCTAAGGCTTTCAGGACTGCAAAACGTGCATCAAAAGCACTCTGCAAGGCTGCTTTGTTTTCATTTAAGCCTTGAGCAAATGCTTTCTTCTCAGGACCAGGGACATCTTTCATTTTTGCAAACTCTGCGCTCAAGACACCCTTCTTACCGAAAAGCTCTACACGTACTTTTTCAAGTATTTCAAGTGAATCAGCTTGGGTGATTTTATCTTCTAATTCTTTCATTGTTTCCCATTTATTTCATTGTTATTATCGTGATTTTATCCAAATCTTACTAATAAGGTGATTTAATCGCTATTTACTGTGTTATAATTGTCTAAATAAATCACTCTTAAGGACACAAATATGTGTATATTTTGTAAAATAATAAACAAAGAAATTCCTAACAATACCGTAGCAGAAAATGAGAACTTTTTAGCCTTTCACGACCTATACCCAAAAGCACCTATACACATTCTCATCATCCCTAAACAACATGTGGATTGTTTTCAAGATGCCAGCCCAGAGACCATGGCAGGACTCACCACATTTACCCAAGAAGTCGCTACAAAAGTGGGTGTAGATAACTCTGGTTACAGACTCATTACTAACAATGGAAAAGATGGAGGACAAGAGGTAGAACACTTACACTTTCACATGTTAGGTGGAGCAAAAATGCCTTGGGATCATACCCATGAAGATAATCACAAAAGTTTGTAGGGTGCGATTGCCTTCGCACCTTCAATTGCTTTATTACATCATGCTTTCGTAGGTCGGGGTACCCTTACCCCGAAATTATAATCAGAATAAAAGCTTCTCAATTTTTACTCTAAAATTTATGGTTATTTGTGTAAGATTATTTTTTGTAGTTCAGTTTTTTGTCGGGGTGAGGCACGCCGACCTACGCGGATTGTAATTTAGACTAAGCTAATACGCCTATTCATCAATCTCTTGCAATTTAATTTCATATTTCGCAACAATCTCTTCATCAATCTCAGAAGCAATCTCCAACTTCTCAAACAAAGCATCTATCTCTTGCTGTACAAGTCCAACTTTTTTTGAGTGTTCCATAATGGAGTCATTGTCACCTGAGTTTGACGCTTTCTCTAAAGCTTCATTTTTCACAGCCATCTCTGCTTCAAGTTTTTCTATTTTCTCTTCACAGACTTGTATCTCTTTAGTATAAGGCTTTCTCTCTTCATTACGCTCTTTAGTCACTACTTTACGTAGTTTTTTACGCTCTTTATAGTCAATCTTTGGCTTCTTTTTCTTTTTCGTCTTAGTACCTTCTTCTTCTTCCCAACCAATCTTCTCTAAAAAGTCTGCATACGTACCATCAAAATATTCAGCCCCACCTTTATGAAATATGATGAGGGCATCTGCCAGTCTATGTAAAAGCATCTCCGAGTGAGTAACCATAATAAGAGACCCTTCAAAAGAATCTATGGCATCAGCCAAAGCATCAATAGACTGCATGTCCAAGTGGTTGGTAGGCTCATCCAAGAACAATACATTTGCAGGTGTTGCAATAATCTTACCCAACATCACACGGCTTCGCTCTCCACCAGAGAGAACATCTATCTTTTTATCTCCCAATTCTCCAGAGAACATCATACGCCCAGCAATATTACGTGCTTGTGGGATGCCTACTTCTTTAGACATAGAAGCAATCTCTTCTACAATCGTATTTTTTACATTAAGTCTTTCAATGTTCGTTTGACCAAAGTGTGCAAACATGGTAGAGGGGTGAAACTCTATGTTTCCTTGCTGTTCTCCAAGTTCTCCAGCAATGTAGTTAAGTAAAGTCGATTTACCTTTACCATTTTTACCAATAATAGCCAGTCTCTTTCCACGTTCCATAGCAAAAGTAATGTTTTGAAACAATGGCTCTTCGGGGTTATAACCAAAACCTAGTTCATTCGCACGGAAAAGTACCTTTGCAGGTGTCTCTTTGTAATTAAATTTAAAAGAAAGGTTTGTATCTGTTGCCAAATCATCCATCTCTTCCATTTTGTCAAGTTCTTTTTGTTTAGACTGTGCCAGCGCAGCAGTAGAAGCTCTTGCTTTATTTCTTGCTACAAACTCTTCAAGCTCTTTACGCTTTTTGTCTTGGTTTGCCTTTGTTTTTTCGTAGGTTTCATCGGCCATTTCTAAGGTGCCATAGTACTTATAGCTATCCCCTGAAACTAAATGCAAAGTTTTACGCTGTACACCCATCGTATGTGTGCTCACAGAGTCCATAAAGTCTCTATCGTGAGTAATGAGTATGACTTCTCCATCAAAGTCACGAATAAAGCCCTTTAACCAACGTAATGAAATAATATCAAGGTAGTTAGTCGGCTCATCAAGCAATAACATATTTGGCTCTGTTGCCAAAAGTTTTACAAGATTGATACGAATTTGATAACCCCCAGAAAAGCTCATAGGGTCTTTGTCTAAGTCTGCTTCAGAAAAACCAAGTCCAAAAAGAAGTTTTTCGATTTTATAAAAGTTCCACTGTTCATCTTCAGGCAGTACCAAAGCGCACTCTTCTCGTACCGTAGGTTCTGTAAATACTAGATGCTGTTTCAGTGTACCAATACGGTAGTTTTTAGGAATACTAATAGATCCACTGTCATGTGATTCTTCTCCCAGTATCATCTTAAAAAGTGTCGATTTACCCGACCCATTACGTCCTACAAAGCCTATTTTTTGCTGTGCTTGCATTTTAAAATTTACATCATTAAAGAGTGTTTGTCCACCAAAGCTTTTGGTAAGATTTGTAAGTTGTATCATAATAAGGTTCCGTATCAAATATTTTTTGGAATTATAGCCAAAAGTCTATTAGTTCATCTTCTAATTATCATAATCTATTATCCTCCTACTTGCACCCAAAGTAAGTCATGTGATATATGTATGAAAGTATTATCATTCTATAATGAATATAGACATTTACAAAAAGGATAAAAAATGAGTGACAGCAACTTAAAACACTTAGAAAAAATTAAAGAGAGTATTGACAGATCAGACAGACTCACAGAAGAAGAAAAAAGTGACTCTGTAAAGCGCATCGAAGAGTGGTATAGGGAAGATATGGCCTCGGGTACTTTCATGAAAGAGTTAAGTGAACTATCACCCACAATCAAAGCACTGCTCGCTGAACTTGGCCTTATCTAAAAGAGTTCTCTCCGCTTTGAGCAGGAGAGAATGCTATCAACATTTGTATTTTTTGTACTAATAATCTTTAAATTCACCCTCACTCAATTTTACCTTCAACCCATCAAGTGCTTCTTGCATAATATCTATGATCATTTTACCTGCCAACGCATCATCTGCTTCAGGCACATCCCAATCAGTAATCTTCATATTGAGCTTAAACACTGCATTCACTTCGGAGATGATTTCTATTTTTCTTCTTAAAATATCTTGTTCTACAGGATTCATGATTTACCTTTTTTTATTATATATTAGGATTATGATACTCCCATAACATTAAAAAGTATCTGAAGCATCCAAAAATGTGTTATAGTAGAATATGAAGATAGAAATATGTAAAAAATTCTTGAAAGTAAATAAGCTTCAGAAAAAACTCACGAAAGCTTTTCCTGATGATACGATTATCATAAAGTCATGTATCGATATGTGTGATATGTGTCAAAAACAACCTGTAGCGAAAGTAAAGGGAAAGAAATTCAAAGCCCAACGTATCTCAAAGCTCATCTCCAAAATACATGAGCTCTAAAATACACGAGCTCTAAAAGCTAGGAAGAGCAAGCTCCGCCAAAACCATCTTCAAGTAAAGTCCCAGTACCTGAAGTAATGCTCTCTTTGTCTGCTATTTTAACGCCATTATGAACAATGCTATAAAAGATTTTTACTGAATCACGTACAGAGTTGACCGTAGTACAGTAACTCTCTAAAGAAGCCAAGATGTAACGTTTTGCTTTTGTACTGTCAAAAGCACCCTCAAAATCGTAAATGATATGCATTGAGTCAAATTTCATTGGTACAGAAGTACTTCTCTCTATCTCTGCAATTACTTTGTAATTAGACACAATATACCCATCTTTTTCAGCCATCATTACAAGGTCGATCCCCGTACATCCTATGATAGCTGTTGCAAAATACTCCACAGGTGTAATCTCTTTACAGTCCAATATATAACTTGACTTCAGTGTATTGGCCTTAAATTTTTTTTCACCCAAATACTCTACAGATACATTCATTTTTATGCCTTTAAATTTTTTTCTAAGTGTACAGTAACAAACATAAATTAGTATAAAATAAGTATACTACTTCAAAAGATTTAAGAGGTTTTCATGGGACTAGAGATAGAACGTAAATTTTTAATAGACAAAAATGTATTAGGACCTTTAAAAAACGGCTACCAAATCAAACAAGGCTACATCAAAACGGTTGACTTTACCACGGTACGTGTACGTATACGAGACAAAGAAGCATTTTTAACGCTAAAAAGTAAAAATAAAGGCACAACAAGACTAGAGTTTGAGTATCCTATCCCTTTGCAAGATGCCAATGAAATGTTAGAAAACCTTTGCCAAAGTGCCCTAGTTGAAAAAACCCGTTACCTTGTAGAACATGAAGGACATACTTGGGAAGTAGATATTTTTGAAGGTGCCAACCAAGGGCTTATTATTGCAGAGATAGAATTAAAAAGTGAAGATGAAAGTTTTGTTTTACCCAAGTGGGTAAAAGAAGAAGTCAGTCACGATGCAAGATATTACAATTCAAATCTTATAGAACATCCCTACAGCAAATGGCATTTATAAGGAAAAAGTATTGGAAGATTATTGAGAAGATAGAGAAATACTAAACTCTGGACAAAGACACTTAGGTATAAAGTTTTAAGGCTTGATTAGAATGTACGTGCCTACTTTCACAAGTTTTAAGACTTCATCAATTTCATTATTGAAAAGTGCTATGCATCCTGCCGTCCAATCACTAGGTTTACTAAAAAATGATCTCTTCGATCTTTTATTGTTTGGTTGTCCATGAATCATGATCAATCCACCAGCACTTTTGCCTGCTTTTCTTGCACTCTGATAATCTCTTCTATTCGGATATGAAATATGCAAAGCTTTATAATAAGAACTGTTTGATTTTAGGTAATCAAGCTTATAATAACCTTCCGGCGTTTTTTGGTCACCTTGTACTTGTTTGTGACCTACAGGATTGCCACCTAAGGCGATGTCATATGTTTTTAAAATTTTTCCTTTGCATGAAAGATACATCTTCCTTTCTGACTTTATCACTGTAACCAGATCTGCTTTGATACTTTGAGGTTTCGACAATGGTGCAGTATTTGCAAAAAGAAAAAGCGGGGCAATGAAATAAAAAAAGAGAGATTTTTTCACGACTATCCTTTGATTGAGTTTGTATCATATACATATCAAAAGCTAGGAGTGAAGAAGACAGAATTATCCTTCTATCTGTTTAGAAAGATATATCTTTCAATGTGTAGTCTGGCAATCTTTAGCATAAAGACCCATAACTTTCTGTCCTTGCTTCACAACAAGTTTAGCTTTTAACATTAATAAGTGAATGCATTATACTATGATAATTTTTAAAAAAATATAAAATATTTATTTTAATTCAATTTTTTATCTTTCTTCCATACAAAAAGACACAGAAAGAGTAAAAAGTCGTGAAAACCCAACGAATTAATATAAAATATCTTTTAAATCTTCTCTTCCAACCAACCCTGCAAAGTTTCAATCTGCTCCAAAGTCCTAACACTAGCCGTTCCGCCTTCGGAGGTACGGGCATTCATAGAAGCACGGTTATCTAAGAGTGCAATCACCCCTTCGCCAATACGTTTATCAATACTTTGTAAATCCTCTAAAGAGAGTTCAGAAATGTCTAAATTTTTCTCTTCTGCCATGTTTACAACATTACCTACGATGTGGTAAGCATCACGGAAAGGAAGTCCTGCTTCTTTCACAAGGTAGTCAGCTAAATCTGTGGCTGAAAGGTGGCCTATCATACATGCAGCTTCCATTTTTTTGACATTCACTGTCATGTCAGCCACCATCTCATTCATCACTTGCAGTGAAAGTAACGCTGTACGTACAGAGTCAAAAACACCCTCTTTGTCTTCTTGCATGTCTTTATTGTACGCCAAAGCAAGTCCTTTCATCACGGTAAGTAGTGAGATAAGGTTACCATTGACACGACCTGTTTTACCACGTAAAAGCTCAGGAATATCAGGGTTTTTCTTTTGAGGCATTATGGAAGATCCAGTAGCATGTCTGTCCGACAAAGTCACAAAACCAAACTCAGATGTAGACCAGATAATCAGCTCTTCACTCAAACGAGAAATATGCATCATCATAGTACTTATGTTAAAAAGTATTTCAAGTGCAAAATCTCTATCTGATACTGTGTCTAGACAGTTTAATGAAGGTCTATCAAAACCTAGCTTCTCAGCCGTCATCTTTCTATCTACATTGTGTGGCGTACCTGCAAGTGCTGCACAACCAATAGGCGAAAGGTTATTGCGCTCATACGAAGACATGAAACGTTCATAATCACGTTTAAACATAGATGCATAAGCCATCATATGAAAACCAAAGTTGATTGGCTGTGCATGTTGTAAGTGTGTCATACCAGGCAATATCACCTCTACATTCTCTTTTGCCACTTTCATAAACGTTTTAATGTTTTCTAAAAGTAATTCTGCAATGATCAAACCATTTCTTTGTACATACATTCTAAAATCAAGTGCCACTTGGTCATTACGTGAACGTGCAGTATGTAAACGTTTACCTGCGTCACCTATACGTTCTGTTAAGTTACGCTCAATTGCCATGTGGATATCTTCATCATCACCATCTAACAGAAGCTTACCTGTATCAATGTCAGCTTTAATACTTGCTAAACCTTCATCAATCGAAGCAACATCTTCTTTAGAAATAATTCCACGTTCACCCA
>Ga0310122_10000579_pt1 | contig 23240 bp, 25 predicted proteins | sample CB6_Bottom_1051__FD_203503 | JGI IMG/M metagenome (GOLD analysis project Ga0310122, IMG submission 203503) | Marine microbial communities from Western Arctic Ocean, Canada - CB6_Bottom_1051 | ecosystem: Environmental > Aquatic > Marine > Oceanic | place: Canada: Western Arctic Ocean | collected...
TTAAACATGGAAATCTAACACTAAAAGATCAGGCTCTCTCAGGGGACTTTGTTTTAGATATGGATTCCATAAAAACTTTAGATCTAAGTCTTGAAGAAGGGGCTTCTTATCTTGATGAACACTTAAGATCAGAAGACTTTTTTCTGGTAAAGCTTTTTCCTGAGGCACGTTACTCTTTTAAAGACATCAAAGCACTCCCAAAGCCTTATCAAACAGATATCAATTATCAGATAAAAGGAGACTTGACACTTAGAGGGTTAAAAAGAACCCAAAGTTTCAACTTGCTTTTGTCTGAAGTAGATGACAAGTTAGTCATGAACGCTAGAGTAGAGTTAGATAAAACAAGATGGGATATCTTCTATGGTTCGGCGAAGTTTTTTAAATTTTTAGGTATGCATAAAATTTTTGATACTATTTTTATAGATCTGCGTTTAGAACTAAAAAAAGAGCATACAAAAGATTAGGTATTTTCTCAGAAGAAATTAGGTTTATGCAATAGCCTGTAATTTGATTCCCAAAGAATCAAGTACTTTCACAATCGTGTCAAACCTAGGTTTGACACCGCTATTAAAAGTTTTATAAAGACTTTCTCTTCCTATCCTAGTGTCTTGAGTAATTTGTGACATTCCTTTGGCTTGTGCAATGTCACCAATGGCAGATAAAAGTTCATCTGTATCACCATCCTTTAAAATCTGAGATAAATACTCCGCTTGATAATATCAGGGACTTTGTTTAGACAATGATTTTATGTCAAATTGTCATATTTTGCTAGTAATTAACCTTATAAAACCTCCTATATAGAACATTTTATAAGGTTTCCAATTGAAGGGTACAGATTCATAGTCCGCAAACGTTGCTATATCGAATAACCTTATAAAATATATAATTTTATAAGGTTTTCATTACTCATTTAGAATAACTATCTACCGCTATAACGACAAAACTTTTCACAAGAGACAACTTTAGCTACGGCCTTTGCCTTTATTCTCTTTCAACGCCTTTTCGTAAAGTCTCTTATCTAATATATTTAGAGGAATATACAGGATGATAGCTCCTAATGCTATATATCCTGAGAATGGAGCCATCTCAATCCATAAGCTGCTCGATTCTCCACCTAGTGCATCTTTAAGTGTGTCAGCAAATGCAGCATAAGTTCCAAAGAGCATTACTACCAAGAGCAAGAGGCCCATGATATTTTTCCTGATCTTGTAGTTATGTAGATAATTCATACTGTGTCCTGTTTTTTAAGTGAGGGATTATATCTTTCTTTCAGTATAAAGAGTATATCGAAAATAGCTTTTTCTCAAAACCTTATAAAATATATAACTTTATAAGGTTTTTATTTCTGATTTATGACTTTTCTTGCTTCAAGGACTTACCGAGAGTGATCCTCTCTTATTCAGTCCAATCCCAAGCCGTTAGTAAGCCCATGGTGTCAATTTACGCGGTGGCACAGTATCATCGTCTGATACTGTGATGATGACCCTGTCAAGTTTTCTATTAAACTTGAATATCCCATTGTACAGGCCAGAGACCTGAGTGCCCGTATCCCGTCCTACGTCAAAGGTTTCGGCCAGTGAGTAGGTGGCGATATGCATCTGTGGCATTTCGACTTCATCAACTTTTTTGCCATTGACATAAAGCTCGCCTTTACCACCAAACGGTTTGGTTCTTATAAAATTGAACTTCAGTTCGACTTTGCCTTTTGGCAACGGCGCCGACTTCAAGATGTAGTGCACACCGTCGAGGAAGTTGTAGTCGTAGTACAGGCGGTTATCTTTGATGAACATCGTGTAGCCGCCTGTCATACCGCCGCATGCGACGATGACACCTTCCTCGTCACCTTTGAGATCAAGTTGTGTCACAATGGTATGTGCTCGATTTTTGACCGGTGCTGAAGACTTTTCTGCAATACGAACCGCGCCCGGTGCAAAATAAACGAACTCCTTCTGATCACCAAACAAACGGTCTTGTTGCGCGCCGAGGCGTCTGATCATATCGTCATAGAGCGGATAGACGTTGTACTTCCAGGCTTCCTCGTCGAAGATTTTTCGTAGCTCCTGCAATTTTTCCGGGTACTTTTTGGCGAGATTGGTGCTCTCGGAAAAGTCTTTTGCAACGTGATACAGCTCCCATTCGTCTTTATCGAACGGCAACACGACGTTCACGTCCCATGGCATCCTCTTGGCATGCAGCGTAACGGCTTTCCAGCCATCGACCCAGATCGCACGATTACCAAACATCTCGTAGTATTGTCGTTTCTTCTTGTTTGCTGCGTTTGCATTATCAAAAGAGTATGCCATCGAAACTCCTTCCATAGGTTGCTGTTTCACACCGTGGTATTCATCAGGAACTTCGATGCCGGCAGCCTCCATGATCGTCGGTGCGATGTCGGAGATATGGTGGTATTGATTGCGTATCTCGCCCTTTGCTTTGATGCCGTTTGGCCAGTGTACAACGAGATGATCCTGCTGGCCACCGCGGTGTTCGCTCTGCTTGAAATAGCGGAACGGTGTGTTTCCAGCCATGGCCCATCCCGCATGGTAGTGCGGGTAGGTGTTCTCTCGGCCCCAGTCTTTCTGGGCGCGCAGGTTGGCTTCCATCGGCGTCTGTAGTCCGTTCAGTACATAGGTTTCATTGAACGTACCGGCGAGACCACCTTCACCGCTGGCGCCATTGTCTGCGGTGACGAAGATCAGCGTGTTATCGAGTTCGCCAATGCGTTCCAGCTCTGCTACGACACGTCCGATCTGTAGATCCACCCATTCCATTTGCGCAGCGAACACTTCCATCTGGCGTGCATAAAGGCTTTTCTCTTTTGCAGACAACGAATCCCAGGCAGGAATTTGGTCGATACGTTCGGTGAGTTTTGTATTCTCTGGAATGATACCGAGCGCTTTTTGTTGCTGGAGAATCTGCTCGCGCGCTTTGTCCCAGCCCATATCAAATTTGCCTTTATATTTGTCGATATGGCTATCGGGTGCATGATGCGGTGAGTGCATCGAGCCCGATGCCCATAACATCATGAACGGTAGGTCTGGTTTGATCGACTTGTGACCCGTAATCCACTCAATGGCACGATCTGCAAGGTCTTGGTCTAGATGCACCGATTTGCGATACGGTTCCGGCGTGTGATCATTCCACATAACAGGCACAAACTGATGAACGTCAGCCGCCATGAAGGTATAAGCATGCTGGAATCCCTCACCACTAGGCCAACGATCAAATGGACCAACCTGAGACACTTCGTATAAAGGCGTGTGGTCCCACTTACCCAATGCATAATTTACATATCCTGCTTCCTGCAAGTAGTTGGCGACCGACTTTGCTGATTCCGGCATGATCGCATTATATCCAGGAAATCCCATTGCCGTTAAAGCATGACTACCTAAACCAATGGAGTGGGGATTACGCCCCGCCATCAAAGATGCACGAGAAGGAGAACACAATGCTGTTGTATGGAAGTTGTTAAAACGCAGTCCGCCTTCTGCAAGCTTGTCGATATTAGGTGTCTCAATCAGGCCGCCAAAACTACCCACCTGTGCAAACCCAACATCATCGAGTAAGAAGATGATGACATTTGGCGCGTCTTTCTTAGGGCGCTTTTCAGCTGCCCACCATTCCTTTGAGTCTTTATAGCTTTTCGCAATGACACCATCAAATCCTTCGACGGTTTTGGTTTTTACGCCAGTATTAGAGGTTGAGTATTCTGACTTTAGAAGAGGGGCAGCAGGTGCGCTGCTCTTTTGTTTATCCTTATCTGCCCCCACCAGAGCAGAAGTTGAGGCGACTAGCGCTAGAGTTAAACAGAGAGTTAATGTCGATTTCATTGTTTTATTCCTTTCAGTCTTCTTCTTTACTTTCTAATTTATTATATTAAATTATATTATAATATTAAATAAAAAGCAATTTGAAGACATTATGTTCCCCTAACAAATAGTTAAATATAGATACTCATAGTTATTGCTAATAATTATTGAGACAATTATTTACTGTTCTTGAAAATGAAATAAGAATCAAACATCTTATTTCTAAAACCTTATAAAATATATAAGATTATAAGGTTTTTACTTGCATAGAACTAGCTTTATATTAACTAAAATATTTAAAGTATGCTAATGAATTATCCCTTCTAAATATTCATAAGATTCAAACTATACTAGTGATACTTGCATAAGCAGTATATTATAAAACAGTGAAAGAAATATTTACTATAAAAGTATATGTAATTGAGTAATACAGTGGTAATTGAACTTTTATGTACTATCTTGAAAAAAAGTATGATACTATGGAGATAGCAGTATATACTACAGGAGGTAACTACTTTAATGGCAAAAACAAACTATTCTTATGAAAAACGGGGTCGAGAACTCGAAAAACAGAAAAAACAAGAAGAAAAGCGTCAGAAAAAGCTGAATAAGAAAAATGATGATAACAAGGAAGAGGATGAGTCTAAATCATCTCCAGATAATTCTTTAGAGAGTTAGAGCAATCTTTCTTGATCTAAAATTGTAAAAAACTTATGAGGGCTTAGATTTGTTCTCTATAGATTTAGTTTGAGCCAGGACAGAATACTCTGTCCATGGTGATGGTCTTAAAGACCAGTAACGTTTTCGGCTTGTAAGCCTTTGTCGCCTTCTGTCACTTCAAAAGTTACTTTTTGCCCCTCATTGAGAGAAACACGATCGTAACCATTACTATTGATATTACGGTAATGTACAAATACATCTTTTCCGCCATTTTCTTGTTCGATAAAACCGAAACCTTTTTCACTGTTGAACCATTTTACTGATCCGTTTACTAGATTTGCCATTGCAATTCCTTTGGTTTTTTGTACACATCATTACTGAAGTGCTGAAAATATAAAGTGGAGTGTTCTTAGGGAGGATAATACTGCAAACAAAGGTTATTAATAAAAGTCTAGCCAAAGATGAACTCTAAATCATCTTTCAATGCGTAGAGTATATCAGAATAGCTAAACTATAGCAAGCCATATGGCCGAAACTAGTATTTTGTTTTCTTAGAGCGTATGTGGAGAGAAGAAGTATCATTTTTAACTTTTAAATAACTTTAAGCATAATTCAAAAAAGTTTCTCCAAAGAAAGATAGCTGATTACGATGAAAAAAACGAGCTAAATTACATCAACAATGCATGCTCAATCTTCGTACAGTAATTCTGCACCACTTTCATACCTGCATCTTTTGCTTTTTGTGCTGCGGCATTGTTGACAAGGCCTAGCTGTCCCCAGAAGACATCTATGTCACCACGTGCGATGCAGGCATCTGCTACAGCATCAAAGGCAGCAGGTTTTCTAAAGATGTCTACCATGTCTATTTTGAAGGGAATTTCTGCGAGTGAACGGTAGACTTTTTCAGCTAAGATGAAGTCTTCTTTTGGGTAGACAGGGACTATTTTGTAGCCGGCATTTTTCAAGTACCTAGCGACACGATTGCTGGCTTTACTCTCATCTGGAGAAAGCCCAAGAATGGCAATGGTCTTGACTGAGTTAAAGATTTCTCTCATCTCATCTTTGTTACTGTTAATAAGTGGCATTTCACATTCCATGATTTATCCTTAATTTTGATATACTCTCTACAATTATTACCTAGGAAAGTTAATGTTAGACTTAAAGAAGATTAAAAAAGCGTATGAACGTGTCTCTGCTGTGGTGCACAACACCCCTTTTACCTATGCACCCATCCTGAGCAAAATGTCAGGTTATGAAGTATATTTGAAAAAAGAGAACCTTCAGCGTACAGGGGCTTTTAAACTAAGAGGGGCTTTTAATAAAATTGCCTCTTTAGTAGAAGACAATCACAAAGGCGGTGTGGTGGCAGCGTCAGCTGGAAACCATGCACAAGGTGTGGCATTTGCAGCAAAACATTTTGACATCCCTGCGTGTATTGTGATGCCTGAGTCTACTCCACTGACCAAAGTGTTGGGTGTGAAAGAGTTAGGGGGCACAGTCATTCTTCATGGTGCCAATTATGATGAAGCATATACCAAAGCGTTAGAAGTTGCCAAAGAGAAAAACTATACCTTTGTACACCCCTTTACAGATGAAGAGGTGATGGCAGGACAGGGTACGGTGGCACTTGAAATTTTAGAAAAAGAGTCAAACTTAGATGCTATTGTTATACCTGTAGGTGGCGGTGGACTCATTTCGGGTATGGCTGTGGCTATGAAGGCCTTGTCACCTAAGACTAAACTCATCGCCGTTTCTGCTGCAGGTGCACCTGCCATGAAAAAATCTTTTGACGCTAAAACTGCCATAGATACGATATCCGTAAGAACCATTGCAGACGGGATTGCTGTACGTGACACCTCTACTATTACATTAGACTACATTTTAAAATATGTAGACGTTTTTGAATCTGCTTGTGAAGATGAAATAGCCTCAGCCATACTTTTTTTACTTGAAAAGCAAAAAGTTTTAGTAGAAGGTGCGGGTGCAGTGGGTGTGGCAGCACTTTTACATGGAAAAATAAACTTGCCTAAAGGCTCTAAGGTGGCCATAGTTTTAAGTGGTGGAAACATAGATGTAACCATGCTTTCTCTCATTATAGAAAAAGGACTTTTAAAGTCTGCACGTAAGATGAAACTACAAGTGATTTTGGTAGACAAACCTGGTGCGCTTCAAGACTTTACAGGTATTTTAACGGATATTGGTGCGAACATTGTACAAATAGGATATGACAGAACGTCTACAGACTTAGAGTTTGGAGATGCCCATGTTTCTGTCTTTTTAGAGACCAAAGGTGTAGAACACCAAGAGCAGATACGTGAAAAATTACGTGAAGGTGGTTTTTCTTTTAAGGAAGAAAATTAAATGATAGCCATAGATCTGGGTTCCAATACTTTACGTGTTTTAGCTTATAATTTTAAAACTAAAACACCTCTTGCAGAGTATGAAAAAGTAGTGAAAACAGCAGATGGTCTAGCTGAGTTTGGAAAGATCAATGAAGAAGCTATTAACAGAGTCATTTTAGCCATCAAAGAGGCACAAAAAAAGATAGATTTTACTTCTCATCCCCTAAGAGCAGTCACAACAGAAGCAATACGAAGAGCTTCAAATTCTGCTGAGGTTTTAGAAAAAATACAAAGAGAAACTGGCATTTGTTTTGAAATTATTTCTGGAGAAGAGGAAGCAAAACTCACCCTTTTAGCAGTAAAAAATCGCTTAGAAGTTTTACAACATGGCGTAGATTCTTTTGTGCTTGTAGACATTGGTGGAGGTTCCACAGAAGTGATATTTTCTTATGGGAATGAGCGAATTTCTAAAAGTTTTTCTGTAGGCATTGTGACCATTGCACAAAGTTATAAAGACTTAGAAAGCATCGAAAAAGCACTGCCACAAGAGATGTTGGACATGCAAGTGTTTGTTTCGGAAATACAAGCAACTAGAGGTGAAGTCTCTTCTTTTGTTGCCACAGCAGGTACACCTACAACGGTCGCAGCCATGAAGTTAGGATTTAATTATGAGACGTATGACGCAGCAAAGATCAATGGCACTTCTCTAGAAAAAGAGGAGTTAGATTTTTACTTAAAAAAGCTACTCTCTTTGCCTTTTGAAGAACGAGAAATCGCTGTAGGTACAGGGCGTTCAGACCTTATTGCTGCAGGGATACTCATTTATAAACAACTCTACACACTTTTAGGGTTTCAATCTTGTATTGTGATTGATGATGGCTTACGTGAGGGTGTTGCCTTAGATATGTATAGTAAGCAGAATATGTACCATCTGGGATAAAATCTAATCTAATTTCGCTATAATCAAGAAAAATATAATAATGGAGTGTGTAATCATGCAAATGTCTGGTGCACAAATGATATGTGAAGCGATCATCGCAGAGGGTGTTAAAACCGTATTTGGTTACCCTGGTGGCGCTATCATGCACGTTTATGATGAAGTATATAAGCAAAATGGGTTTGAGCATATCTTGAACCGTCACGAACAAGCATCTGTTCACGCAGCAGATGGATACGCAAGAGCTACCGGTGAAGTGGGGGTAGCTATGGTTACTTCTGGACCTGGTTTTACCAATGCAGTCACAGGACTTGCAACGGCATATATGGATTCGATCCCTCTTGTTGTCATTTCAGGACAAGTGCCTACACAACTCATTGGGACAGATGGCTTCCAAGAAATTGATGCTGTAGGTATTTCTAGACCTTGTACAAAACATAACTTTTTGATACGTACACTTGAAGAACTCCCTCGTGTCCTTAAAGAGGCATTTTACATTGCCCGTTCTGGTAGACCAGGTCCTGTTCTTGTAGATATTCCTAAAGACATCACTGTAGATATTGGTGAGTTTGTGTATCCTGATTCTGTAAATATTCCTACTTACAAACCAACCTACAAAGGGAATGCAAAGCAGATAGAAAAAGCCGTTGAAGCGATAAAAAATGCAAAAAAACCATTGCTCTATCTTGGTGGTGGGGTTGTACTTTCAAATGCTTATGAACTCGTAAGAGAATTGGCAGCAAAAACACAAATACCAGCAGTTGAAACATTGATGGCAAGAGGGGTATTGGGTGCTAAAAATCCTCTACTTCTTGGTATGCTAGGAATGCACGGTAACTACTCATCAAATATGGCCATGTCTGAGACAGATTTGGTTATCTCTTTGGGTGCTAGATTTGATGACAGGGTAACAGGAAAACTTTCTGAGTTTGCCAAATATGCTGACATTATCCATGTGGACATTGACGCAGCAAACATTGGTAAACTAGTTGATGTTGACTTCCCTATTGTGGGTGACATTACTGAAGTTGTAACCAAAATGTTAGAACAACTTGATGACGTAGACACTGACAGATATGAAGCGTGGAGAGGCATACTTAAACGTTATGACGAACTTCATCCTCAGTCTTATGTAGATTCAGATGAAGTCATTAAACCACAGTGGGCCATTGAACGTATTGGTGAGCTTATTGGTGAAGATGCCATTATTACTTCAGATGTTGGGCAGCACCAAATGTGGGCTGCACAACACTATCCGTTTGACAGACCACGCCAATGGATAAACTCCGGTGGTTTAGGAACGATGGGCTTTGGTTTCCCCGCTGCACTTGGCGCTAAAAGAGCTTTTCCAGAAAAGACTGTTATTAACATTACAGGTGATGGGTCCATTCTTATGAATATGCAAGAGTTGGTCACAGCAGCAGAGTACAAGATCCCAGTTATTAACCTCATTCTCAATAACCATTTCCTTGGAATGGTAAGACAATGGCAAACATTTTTCTATGAAAAACGTTATTCTGAGACAGACTTATCGTTCCAACCAAACTTTAAAGCTTTGGCTGAAGCTTGTGGTGGGATCGGCTATGATGTCAAAACAAAAGCAGAGTTTGATGCAGCAATCAAAGATGCGATAAAACAAGACAAAGTGTGTTTTATGAATGTTATCGTTAACCGTTTTGAAGATGTACTTCCAATGGTACCATCTGGTGGGGCACTCTTTAACATGATGTTACCACAAACAACAAAATCAGAAGGGGAGGCATAAGATGGAAAATACTTTAACTAAACGACGTGTTATTTCCGTGATTGTCCTCAATGAAAGTTCTGTGCTTGCGCGTATTACGGCATTGTTTGCAGGACGTGGGTACAACATTGAGTCTTTGACTGTGGCACCTATTCCTAATTCAGATATGTCACACATTACCATTGCAACCAATGGTTCTGCAAGAGTAATGGAGCAGATTACGAAACAACTTCATAAACTCATTCCTGTCTATAAAGTGGTTGAACATGAAGAGATGGTTGAGAAAGAGATGGTTTTAGCCAAGTTCCCTATTGGCGAACATCTTTCTGACATTGGTGCTTTATGTGCAGCGTACAATGGCGGCATTGTGAATGTTGGAAAAGAGATGATTATTGCTATGGTAGCAGATGAGCCTCAGCGTATCAAACATTTTATAGAAGCAGCACAGCGTTACAATCCATGTGAAATTGTACGTGGTGGTGTGGTGGCTATCGAACGCTAATCTAATACAACGAAACTCGTTCCCGTGCTCTGCGTGGGAATGCCCACGCTACAAATATAAAAGGAAATATCCTTATGACCTACAAACTCTCCGAAATCATAGAAGAATTGGCTTTAGACCTTCCCTCAAATGACATAAGCATTGATGGTATTCATACACTCTCAAAAGCTTCTTCTTCACAACTCTCTTTTTTTACCGATGCTAAATACGCCTCACAACTCTCTACAACGAAAGCGGCTGCAGTGCTCATTGATGCGAAACATGCAGACTTACTGCCATCAACAACTTTGGCTCTCGTTACCGATGAAGCTTACTTGAAACTGGCACTTGCTTCAAAGTTTTTTACACATAAAATTGTAACCAAAGGTGGACATCCCTCTTTAGGTGAGGGATATGATGTAGACAAACGTGTACGATTTGGAAACAATGTCACAGTAGGGGCTAATGTCACCATTATGGCTGGCTGTTATGTGGGAGACAATGTTGTCATAGGCTCCAATACCTTACTTTACCCCAATGTCACACTTTACCATGGCACACAAGTGGGTGAAAGATGTATTGTACATGCGGGGACAGTGATTGGTTGTGATGGCTATGGTTTTGCACATACCAGAACAGGTGAGCATGTTAAGATTTATCAAAATGGTACAGTTGTGGTAGAAGACGATGTTGAGATAGGTGCAAATTGTACAGTCGATAGAGCAGTATTTGGTACTACGTATATCCGTAAAGGGTCTAAACTTGATAACCTTATACAGGTTGCACACAATTGTGACGTAGGACCGCATACTTTACTGGCGGCACAAGTTGGGCTTGCCGGTTCTAGTACTTTGGGTAGAAATGTAGTGATGGGTGGACAGAGTGCCACAGCCGGACACTTAAACATAGGTGACTTTGCAATCATCGCAGGTAAAGGTGGTGTTACAAAATCGCTTGAAGGTGGAAAAACCTATGCTGGTTTCCCTGCAATCGACCACAAAAAGTGGCTCAAAATACAAGCCAAAATTTCAGGACTTTTAAAACGCAAAAAAGTGTAACAATAGTCAGGTAATTATGATATAATTATTTTCTATATAAAAACATAAAGGATTTAAAATGAGTGGAACAATAACAAATATTGATGAGATGACATTAAGTGGTACAAAAGATGGAAAAATTAGCATTACAACAGTGCAACAGCCTTATGGACCTAAAAGTGAATCTGTAGCGAGTATAGGGATTTCTTTACAAGCAGGTGCTGAAGAACCAGATTGGAAAGTACACATTCCTAAAGCAAACATCGATGCAGTGATTGCTGCACTACAAGAAGCCAAAAAAAGTTTATAAAAGTAAAAAAGTCTTTAAGACTTTTTTACTTCTCTTCTTCTTCTTTTTTCATGATCACATATTTAGCAAAGGCTCGATCCCTTGTATCTTGATCAGCAATTTTTCTCCCAGCTATGTACCCTATGGTCTTACCATTGTCATCCAATTTAGGTTTTATCCATACGGTTACGACATAGTGTTTACCCTCAGAAGTCATGTTTTTTACAATACCTTCCCAATAATGTCCACCTTTAACCGTTTCCCATAAGTTTTTAAATGCTGCTTTTGGCATGTCGGGGTGTCTGTTGATGTTATGTGGAGAACCGATAAGCTCTTCTTTAGTATATCCTGTAAGCTCTCTAAACTTACGGTTTGCATAGGTAATGATACCCGCTGCGTCAGTCTCTGTGATCATGACACCACCATCAAAAGGTATCTCTTCATTCGTAGGTTCAGGCTTTGTGATCTCTTTACCCGTGAGTGTGTTTTTGATTGTTTGTCCCATCTATTTTTCCTAGCGCATTATTTTGAACATTATTATATTTAATCCTCCTAGTGAGATGGCTTGATATACATCATATTTTGGTACAATTGCACTAATAGAACCCCTTGAATAACCTAGGTGCACACAATGGGTTCATACCAACAATAGGATTCCACGTGTCTATTACACAAAGCATTCATTCCATTTTAGAAAAACGTATTTTAGTCATCGATGGTGCTATGGGTACACAGATACAAGACCTTGATGTCCCTGCTGAAGCTTGGATAGATGGAAAAGGTGTAGACCAAGAGGGCTGTAACGAACTACTTGTTGACACAGCACCAGAGATCATTAAACGTATTCATAAACGTTATGCTATGGCTGGGGCAGACCTCATTAAGACCAATACCTTTGGAACCATGCCATGGGTACTAGATGAATACCAAATGGGTGAACGTGCTTATGAGCTTTCTAAAAAAGGTGCCGTTTTAGTCAAAGAGATATGTGATGAGTATAGTACTCCTGAACAACCTCGTTTTGTGTTAGGGTCTATAGGACCAGGAACAAAACTGCCATCGCTTGGACACATACACTATGATGAAATGTTTGAGGGTTACAAGCTTTGTGCCTTAGGACTTATAGATGGAGGGTGTGACATATTTTTGCTTGAGACTTGCCAAGATCCCTTACAGATAAAAGCAGCACTCCATGCTTGTGAAGCTGCAAATGTAGAACGTAATGTAGAACTGCCTATTATGATTTCTGTGACGATAGAGCTAAGTGGAAGTATGCTCATCGGTACAGATGCAACAACGATTGTGACTATCTTAGAACCTTTTGACATACTTTCATTGGGCTTCAACTGTGGTACAGGTCCAGATCAAGTGAAGAAACACCTCAAAACACTCTCTGAACTTTGTAATATACCTATCTCTGTACATGCCAATGCGGGATTGCCTCAAAACCGTGGAGGCTATACGTATTACCCAATGGGGCCAGATGAATTTACAGATAAACAGTTAGAGTTTGCAGCTTTTGATGGTGTGAGCTTTTTAGGTGGATGTTGTGGAACTACACCACAGCACATACAAGCACTTAAAAAAGCTGTGGGAACATTAAAACCCAAAAAAGCCTCTGGTAGTATAGAGCCAAGCATCGCTTCACTTTTTAATAGTACAGAACTTTTCCAAGAGCCAGCACCTCTACTCATAGGCGAGCGTTCTAACTCGACGGGGTCTAAAGCTTTTAGAGAACTTATTATCGCTTCTGACTATGAAGGAACACTCACAGTAGGTCAGGCACAAGTACGTGATGGTGCGCATTGTCTCGATGTGAACGTCGAGTTTGCAGGGCGTGATGGTGCAGTAGATATGCAAGCCATTATGGAGTTGTATAACCAAAAGATACCCCTACCTCTCATGCCAGATGCCACACGCGTGCACACGATGGAAGAGGGGCTTAAGTGTATTGGTGGAAAACCCATCATTAATTCTGTAAACCTTGAAGACGGTGAAGAGAAGTTTCATGCCATTTGTAAGTTGGCTAAGAAGTTTGGTACTGCTCTTGTTTGTCTGACCATAGATGAAGTAGGGATGGCTAAGACCAAAGAGGACAAAGTTGCTCAAGCAGAACGTATGTATGACATGGCAGTAAATGGTCATGGCATAGACCCACGTAATCTTATCTTTGATATGCTTACTTTTACCATAGGTTCTGGAGACTTAGAATACCGAGATGCTGCCATACAAACACTTGCGGCGATTAAAGAACTGCACATACGTCACCCTGAAGTAGGCTCAACCCTAGGGCTTTCTAACATCTCCTTTGGACTTGACATAAATGCTAGACGTTATTTAAACTCAGTATTTTTACACCATTGTTTAAAAGTGGGACTTACAACCGTTATTATTAATGTAAAACACATCATACCACTAGCCAAGATGTCAGATGAGGACAGAGCTATTTGTGAAGAAGTACTCTTTAGCCCAGACGATAACTCACTCTTTAAATTCATTGATTATTTCTCAGATGTAAATATCGATGATGAGGCTAATGACGAAGAGTATGAAGCGATGAGTCAAGAAGAGAAGATATCAAGACTTCTTCTTGATGGTGATAAAGATCGCATGATACCTTTGGTAGAAGAGGCAAGACATAATATTGAGCCTGACCGTATCGTAAATGAGATACTCATAAATGCTATGAAAGTAGTCGGGGAACTTTTTGGTTCGGGGCAAATGCAGTTACCTTTTGTACTGCAATCCGCAGAGACCATGAAAACTACGGTAGATTACTTAAATCCATTCCTTACTAAACAAGTAAAGGACACAGACACCACACTAGTCATTGGTACAGTACGTGGAGATGTGCATGATGTGGGTAAAAACCTAGTAGATATCATACTCTCAAACAACGGCTTTAAAGTAGTCAATGTAGGGATAAAAACAGACTTACAAGAGTACCTTGATGTAGTTGAACGTCAGTCCATCCAAGCCATAGGTATGTCAGGACTTTTGGTAAAGTCTACAGCCGTGATGAAGGACAACCTAGAAGCCATGGCAGAGATGGATATGGATATCCCTATTTTACTTGGGGGTGCAGCACTCACACGTGCTTTTGTCGATGACTTCTGTCGTCCTATCTACAAAGGGCCAATCTTTTACTGTAGAGATGCTTTTGATGGGGTCATTTCTATGTCACGTATAGAGAAGTATAATGAACTTATTGCAGAAGGTAAAGAAGCTGAACTTGACACACGTATGGCAGGTGATATGAAAGAACGTGTAGAAAAAGTCAAAAAAGAGATTATAATCCCTCCTTTTGCAGAACTGAAGATGCCAGAGGCGCAAGCAGTACCAACGCCACCATTTTGGGGACGCAGGGTACTGCAAAAAGAAGATTTAGATTTAGAGATGATCTTTAACTGGGTTAACCAAAGAACAGTTATCAAGTTCCACTGGGGATACAAGTCTAAAGGTATGACAAAAGAGGCGTATCAAAAACTTCTTGATGACACAGTTTATCCTGCGTATGAGCGTTTAAAACGTGAATTTATAGACAAGGACTTGTTTGATCCTACGATAATTTATGGCTATTATCCTGTACGTGCAGAAGACCAAGAGTTATACCTTTTTGACGAGTCTGAAGGCTGGAATGTAGATGCCAATGCCAACAGAGAACCTTTAGACAAAGTCATAGGCAGAGCTGTAGGGACTTTCTCTTTTCCAAGACAAGGTCGTAAACCTCACCGTGCACTTTCTGACTTCTTTCACCATGATAGACATGATGTCTTGCCACTTACTTGTGTGAGTGCTGGCTCCAAGTTCTCTGCCTATGAAAAAGAGCTTTATGATGCAGGCAAATACCTTGAGTACAACATGGTACATGGTTTCTCTGTGGAACTCGCAGAAGCGCTTGCAGAAGTGGCACATAAGCAGATAAGACTTGACTTAAACATTGCAGACAAAGAGGGTGGATCACTGCGTGATGTACGTATGAACCGTTACCATGGTGCTAGGTATTCATTTGGTTATCCTGCCTGTCCAGACTTGGAGCAGAGTAGATTAATATTTGATTTACTCAAGCCTGAAGAGTTTGGCATAGAACTCTCAGAGACCTTCCAAATACATCCAGAGCAGAGTACTACTGCTTTGGTAGTACATCACTCTAAGGCTACTTATTATTCGGTCTAATTGAGATAAAATATTTTGATTGATTGTTTCAATTTTCGTCGGGATGGGGCAACCCGACCTACGGTTATTTTACAACTCCCCATAACTTAAATCATCTCTCCATTTAGGATGATGAAAATGTAACCTATGATCGCAAGAAGTTGAGACAACAGAAGCATCAAGTGTGATAGTTCCTATATTTTGCCACGTTTTTTTACCTTCTTTATGCTCTTTACTAGCTACAGAGATGATGAAAACTAATTTATTATTGGGTCTGATATGTAACTCATCACGAAAATCACTTGCATCAACTCTTTGTCCTGTTTGGGCTTCTATCTTCATCCATTTAGGGGTGATGATGTGGGCATTCTTTTTTTCACCTAACTCAGATATCTCATGTAGTTGTCTAATACCAGGGTTTTCATCCGATTCAGCAAAAGCAGAGGCTAGTTTTAATCCGTACAATAAGTTTTTAAATATGGCGGATGTGGTACTAAACAAAGGTTCGTTGGTTAATGTTACATCGGTGTAATGTTCAGCATCAGTGCCTCCTAAATTATCTATCAGAAAGAAGTTTGCTGTGTTTTCTTTGTTTATCTTTTGTGGGTTTAGACTTGGGAATAGTTTCCCTGCAAAGCCGAAGGCGCGTATTTCTCCACGATGGGTATTTGACATAGCTGAGGATGCACGTACGATTATGAGGGCTTTACTGTCTTGTTTGAAGTATCCACTGTATGGGTTTTTTGTATGGATGTTCCAAAACCCTTTGAGACATATACCATTTGGATGTGCCAATTTATCAAATGGTGCCAAGATATCTGCATGTTCCTCGAGTGTTCTCTTGGAATCCTCTAAGATAATGTTTCTTTTCCATGTAAACAATTTTCCATAAGCTACTGTATCTTGAGGTAGGGTGGTGTAGGGGTCTGATGTAACTTGATGCCATACCTCTTGAAAACTATTTTGGGTAGATTTCTTTGTAGGGATTTGTGTATTATTTGCTAGGAGGGTCGTTTGACTGTTTTTGACCTCTGTGGTACAAGCAGAGATATGAAATATGATTAATAGAAAAAATAATAGTTTCATGTTTGCTCCTTTATCTACTACTATAGCAAACTTTAGATTTTTTCTTCCCACGGCCATTTATCATCCTTTATAAGACAATGGCAGCAGTCTTGTGTGAATGATACATGAATAAGTGTGTTAGCTTGTTTGCTAGTTTGGGTACAATGGAAAAAAAACTTTAAGGCATTATAGATGGAATTAAAAAAGGGTCGCTATAAACATTATAAAGGGCATTTTTACGAAGTACTAGATACAGCACGACACTCTGAGACAGAAGAGTGGATGGTGGTGTATAAAACTTTGTATGGGTACTTTTCTACTTGGGTGAGACCGTATGAAATGTTTACTTCTGAAGTTGAAGTAGATGGGGTGATGCAAAAACGTTTTGAAAAGGTTGATGATGAACTGTAGTTATTGTCATGGTACGATAGAAAAAGGAATAAAGTCCTGTCCGCATTGTGGGACACTTAATCCTTCACAAGATACTAAAAATGCACTGCTTTGGACAGTAGGTATGCTAACGCTTTTTACAATTTTGTATATGATTTTTTATTAAATCCCTTGTTATTAAATACCTTCCATGGCCCGTGCTTCAAAAGAGACTAAGTTTTCTCCTGAAAAACGAAAGAAGAGTTCTATAGGTCTACAGCAGACTTCACAGTCTTCTATGTAGTCGCTGACTTCTTCTGTGTTGTCTAATATCATAGAGATTCTCTCCCAGCAATACGGGCACATGAAAAAATGTTCCATTACTGCTCTTCTTTCTTTTTAAACAGCTTTGCGAACCAGTTGGTTCCTGCACAGCTAGAATTTGTGCAACCCTCTTTCATGTTCCGTACCGCGATGATGTTACGAATGAGAAGTACTGCAAAACCTAAAGCAATAATGAGTTGCATGCTACCTGCAAGGTATTGTGCTTGTAAAAGACTTTGTATAGCAAGTATGAGCATGACTAGCATAACGATGAGACACATCTTTGAGGTCCTAATTTTTATGTGATTGTACTATAATTTGAAGAAAAAGGTCGAAAATGCCAGAAACAGCAATGAAAAATTACTCTATCTATAAGTCGGCTATGGCTCTTTTGTTTACAGGCATCATGTTTTTGTCTGTGTTCTCTTCTATGTGTCCTAAGTTTGTGCCTTTGATTGAAGTCCCACTTTACCTAAGCATACTTGCTTTAGGGGTATTTTGGATATTTAAAGCCAAAACAAAACTTTCTGTTTTGGCTAGGTTTTTGCTAGCTTCTACACTTTCGGTCATACTCAATATGGCTATGTCTTACATGGTACATCAAGGTGTGTTTCCTTATAAAATGTATGATGACAGAAGCAAAGAGAAGATAGAAAAACGTAAGCATGATGCTCAGGAGAGTCTCAAACAGTCTTTAGCCCAACAATCAGCAAAGGAATAACATGTCAAACATTATAGAACACTTTAAAACACTCACTCAGATTCCCCACTGCTCTAAAGATGCAGATAAACTTTTAGATTTTTTGGTTGATTTTGCAAAAAAAAGAGACTATGAAGTTGAAGTAGATACGGTTAAAAATATTTATATCTCTAAAGGAAAACCTAGTCTCTGTCTGCAAGCGCATTATGACATGGTGTGTATGGGTAAAGCACCCTGTATTGAAACCTATGTAGAAGAGGGTGTAATGCGTGCCAAAGACTCTTCATTGGGTGCAGACAATGGTATGGCAATTGCGATGATGATGCAAAACATGGATGAGGGTTTAGACTTAGAGTTTTTACTCACTGCAGATGAAGAGATAGGTCTCATTGGTGCGAACGCGGTGGCATTTGCGTTAAAGAGTAAATATATGCTTAACCTAGACAGTGAAGATGAGGCTGAAGTTTATATTGGTTGTGCAGGTGGGGCAGACATTACTGCGTTTAAAGAAGATGTTTATGTTGCTGGGTCAGGTACCTGTTATGAAGTAGCAGTCAAAGGTTTGGTTGGTGGACACTCAGGGGTAGATATCGATAAAGGTATCGCTTCAGCCATTAAAGTCTTGGCAGCTTATTTGGTTGAAAATGATGTTAGGCAATTGGCAAGTATTTATGCAGGAGAGCGTCGTAACTCTATCCCTGCGAATGCAGTGGCCATTGTCCGCTCAGAAACACCTTTGGAGTCTAAGGGAGAAGTTGAGGTTCGTGTGCTCAATGAAAGTCCTAAAGTTTTAAGTAAAGGTGAACAAATCATTGCGCTCATGCAAGCCTTTAAACATGGTGTACATGCAACAAATGAAGAGCTTGGTATTCCTGATGTGAGTATTAACCTTGCCATCATCACTGCAGATGAAAAAGGTGGGGTTAAAATTGAGACTTCTGCAAGGGCTATGGGCGCAGAAGATTTAGAGGCTTTAACCAAGGAGACTGTGGAAATGTTTGAAGACTTTGGTTTTGACGTTCAAGTTGAAGACAAGTACCCTGCATGGAAACCAGATATTTCAGATTTTACAAATCTTGTGTCTAAAGAAATGAAAGCTGTGTTTGGAAAAACAAAGATGATGGCTATACATGCGGGGCTTGAGTGTGGGGTGATTGCAGAAAAGTATCCTGCAATGAAGTTTGCATCTATTGGTCCAACCATTCGCTATCCCCACTCCACACGTGAAGAGGTGGATTTGGATTCTGTTGAAAGAACGTATGAAGTATTGTTAGGGATTATTGAACGTTTGTAGGGTTGGCTTCAGCCGACCATCTAAAAGATATAAATTCTGGTATAAGTGGTCGGCTAAAGCCAACCCTACGTGTTTACACCTTAAATGTTTGTGTCGTTCTACAGTGTTTTTCCATAAAACACCCACCGCACTCTGGCTTTAATGCTTTACACTTATAGCGTCCAAAAAGTACCATGGCTTGATGTAAGAGATGTAATTCTGTTTTGAACTTTTTACTGAGTTCTTCTTCACATTTTGTGGCTGTTTTAGCATCAGACAAGCCTAAACGGTGTGCTACCCTGTAGACGTGTGTATCGACAGCCATGAGGTTGGCACCGGCGTATTCTATCATGACAACATTGGCTGTTTTTTGTCCTACACCTGCAAGTTTTATAAGTTCATCACGTATGAGTGGGATTTCATTGTTGTAGTTTTCTACCACAGACTGTGCCATTTTGATGAGGTTTTTGGCTTTGTTGTTAAAAAAAGAGCAAGTGTTTATGTATGACTTTACTTCATCTAAGTCAGCATTAGCAAGAGAAATAGGATTTGGGAATGCTTCAAAAAGAGCAGGGCTTATAACATTGACACGTTTGTCTGTACATTGGGCAGAGAGCATGACCGCAATGAGTAGTTCATAAAGGTTTGTATAGTTGAGTTCTGTGAGAGAATCTGGATAATGTTCCAAAAAAAGTGCTTTTATCTCTTCAATCTCTTTTTTTGTTGCTTTTTTTACTTTTTTTGCCTGTTTTGCCATCAGTATAAACCTTACTCTAATTAAATAATAATAAAATATTAGCACATTAATCAATGATTTACCCAAGAGAGTTATACTTTTGCTAAATTATGATACCTAAGGAAAACAAAACATGTTAAAACTCGCAAAAACTTCACTACTCGCACTTTCAATTGTAGCATCTTCAGCACTTGCTTCAGATATTTTGGTCACAGTCAATGGAAAAAATATTACAAAACAAGATGCGCAGACTTTTGTAACATCTCAAGCACCTTCTGCTATTTTTGCTGATCTTAAACCTGAAGAGAAAGAGATGATCAAACAGAGATTGATTGAAAAAGAACTTTTTACAGAGTTAGCAGCAAAAGAGGGTATAGATAAACAAGCTGAGTTTAAAAGAAATATGACAAAACTCAAAGCTGAACTGCTTGTAAACATGTGGATGAAAGCACAGCTTGACAATGCCGTAGTAAGTGACAGTGAAGCCAAAGAGTTTTATGCAAAAAATATCGATAAATTTAAACAAGCAGAATCTGCAAAAGCAAGACATATTTTGGTAAAGACAGAAGCAGAAGCCAAAGCAATTATTACTGAGCTTAAACCTTTAAAAGGGGCGAAATTACTTGAAAAATTTATTGTCTTAGCCAAAGAAAAATCTACAGGTCCATCAGGCAAAAATGGTGGAAACCTTGGTGAGTTTACAAAAGACAAAATGGTACCTGAGTTCGCTACAGCAACATGGGCACTTAAAGATGAAACCATTACCATGCAAGCGGTGAAAACACAGTTTGGTTACCATGTAATTTATTTAGAGAAAAAAACAAAAGCTGCACCTGTTCCCTATGATGAAGTAAAAGAAAAAATCATTGCTTCACTCAAACAAAAACAGTTTGCAGCTAAAATATCAGCAGTTGCCACTGAACTTAAAAGTAAAGCAACTATTGTAGATATGAGTGTAGAAGTAAACGCAACAAAAAAGTAATTTAGAATAAGTAGGGAAAAGAATATGAAGAAAAATTTACTGTTAGCTACACTTTTTGTAGCTATGCTCACATCAACAGCATCTGCGGATGCTTTAAAAAACTCGTTAAGCAACATCATGAAGACGGATGACTCCGTACCCATCGTTGATTTAAGTCATATTAATTTAGATGCTAAAACAAAAGCAACAGCTAACGTACGTAAAAATAGACCAGGTTCTACAGTCATTGCTATAGTGAATGGGCATAAGATTTTGAAAAAAGAGGCTGATAGCTACTTAAAAGAGCGTACCAAAGGAAAAATCACAAGTTATGATTATATTCCTGCTAAACAACAAGAAAGACTTCTCCAAGACTTAATCATGCCACTACTTGCGATAAATGCTGCAAACAAAGAATTGACTGAGACTGAAAAACAGATGGTGATAACACGTACGTGGATGAGAAAAAAAGCAGCCATTGTGAAGATTAAAGAAGAAGAGGTACGTGTGGTTTATGAAGGCATTAAAAAACAATCGCTTGACAATAATAATTCAAAACCCATCCCTTCTTTTGAAGCTATCAAAGAGCAATTAACGGCACAAATGCTTGAAAAAAAGATTCTTGCAGAACTGATGGAAGATGTGAAGATAGAAGTGGCAAACTAAACACTTAACCCATATGAGCAAAACATCTAGGTAAAATACACCTAAGAATTTTAGAAGGAAGATTTAAATGAAAAAAAGACTTACTATTTTAGCGTTAACTTTGGCACTTGGTACAACAGCAATGTATGCAAAAACTGCAGGTACAGTCAATGGTATAATCATCACTGTAGAAGAAGCAGATAAAGCTTTAAATATTATCAGTAAAGGTACGCAGAAATGGGAGACCTTGACTGCAGAGAAGAAAAAGCAGATTCTTCAAATGATGGCACCGTCAAAATTAGTGGTCCAAAAGGCTTCAAAATCTTTAAGTAAAAAAGAGAAAGAAGCAGCATTTTCAGGTTTCTGGATGCAGAAAAAGATGGCAGAAACTAAAGTGACGGATGAAGAAGCAAAAGTTGTGTATGAAAAGATGAAAGCTGCGGCAAAGAAAGCAAAGTCTAAGCAGCCGATCCCAGAATTTGAAGTAGCAAAAAATAGCATCAAGATGCAAATTGCTCAAGAGAAAGTACTTTCAGACCTTATGAAGTCTGCGAAAGTAAAAGTAAAATAGTTTTAGAAGGTTAGTAATGTCAACAAAAGTTTTAGATCTCATCGAAGCAGGTGTGGTCACAGGTGATGACCTTCAAACATTGTTTAAAGTAGCAAAAGAAGAAGGTTTTGCCATTCCGGCGGTGAATGTTGTGAGTACAACATCTGTGAATGCTGTTATAGAAGCGGCTAAAAATGTAAATTCGCCAGTCATTGTGCAGTTTTCCAATGGTGGGGGTGCCTATTACGCAGGTAAAGGACTTCCTTCTGACGAAGCAGCCATTTTAGGTTCTATCTCTGGAGCCCAGCATGTACATATGGTAGCTCGTGCTTATGGTGTACCTGTTGTACTTCATACAGACCATGCAGCAAGAAAGTTATTGCCTTGGATTGATGCCTTACTTGATGCCTCTGAAGCGCACTTTAAAACCTATGGTGTACCTCTTTACTCTTCACATATGATTGACCTTTCTGAAGAGCCTATTGAAGAGAACATTGCAACATGTAAACTTTACCTTGAGCGTATGTCAAAAATGGGTATGACTTTAGAGATTGAATTAGGTGTTACAGGTGGTGAAGAAGATGGTGTAGACAATACAGACATTGATAACTCACTGCTTTACACACAACCAGAAGAGGTTGCGTATGCCTATGAAGAGTTACTAAAAATTTCTGACAAGTTTACCATCGCAGCATCTTTTGGAAATGTACATGGTGTGTATAAACCAGGAAATGTATCTTTGACACCAAAAATTCTTGATAACTCTCAAAAGTTTATTGAAGAGAAGTACAATACAGCTAAAAAACCTGTTGATTTTGTTTTTCATGGAGGTTCGGGTTCTGAACTCTCCGACATTAGAGAAGCAATCTCATATGGTGCCATTAAAATGAATATTGACACAGATACTCAATGGGCATTTTGGGATGGTGTAAGAGAGTATGTTGTTGAACATAAGGACTACTTACAAGGTCAAATTGGTAACCCAGAGGGTGATGATAAGCCGAATAAGGGGCATTATGATCCTCGTAAATGGTTGCGTGCGGGTGAACTTGGTATGGTGAAAAGACTTGAACAAGCTTTTTCTGATTTGAATTGTTTAAATCGTAACTAGTCTTTCGGCTATTGTTATCTTGTCGCACTGAGTACCTTTTTACTTTTAGTGT
>Ga0310122_10000580_pt1 | contig 23238 bp, 20 predicted proteins | sample CB6_Bottom_1051__FD_203503 | JGI IMG/M metagenome (GOLD analysis project Ga0310122, IMG submission 203503) | Marine microbial communities from Western Arctic Ocean, Canada - CB6_Bottom_1051 | ecosystem: Environmental > Aquatic > Marine > Oceanic | place: Canada: Western Arctic Ocean | collected...
GGCGATGAAGGCTCAAGTCAAGAAACGCTCGCGATGCTAAGAATGCGATATAACTTGTACAACGGCGGAACAGACAGTGCTAATTCTGAAGCTGCTGCTTACCAATTGAACAAAGCAAAAGATTTGAGAGATCGTGCTTATCGCCAAGTGGAAGAAGGCCTTCGCCTTTCATGGAGCGCCTTAGACCTCACGCTGCAACAAAAGAACTTCCTATCTGATCATGTTGATTCAGCTTCGGAAACCGTTATCGCATATGAAAAACAATACCGAATAGGCAAACGTACTCTTCTTGACTTGCTCAACACTGAGAACGAACTATTTGAAGCCCGTAAAGATTATCTAGATGCCCATTACTCTGAGCAGTACGCTAAATACCGAGTGATGAACGCAACAGGTTCTTTATTGAATGCTCTACTGGTTGATATTCCAGAAGAGTGGACAACGGCTATGGAGTATTAATGATGAAAGTAACGTACTTATTACTTCCCGTATTAACGATGACTTTATTTGCCTGTTCTAGCCAACAGGAAGAGGCTTACATCGAGACACCTGAAGCAGAACAGATTGCAGATCTGCAAGACGACGACAACGATGGTGTAGTAAACGCTCGTGATACCTGCCCAGGAACGCCTGAAGCGTCACAAGTCGACAATGACGGCTGTGGTGAAACGATTCGAGCAGAAGAAGTCAGACAGTTAAAAATACTCTTTGCTCATGACTCATTTGAAGTGAACCCAATATTTTCTGATCAAATCAGCACGATGGCTGAATTCCTTGAGACTTACAAAAGTGCGTCGATTGAAATACAAGGTTACGCGAGTAAAGTGGGTTCCAACGAATACAACTTAGATTTATCAAAAAGACGAGCAAACAATGTTCAAGACGAGTTACTGTCGAATGGTATAGAGCCAGAGCGAGTGAGAATTGTCGGTTATGGTGAAGAACGTCTGGAAAACGATGGTGATGATGCTACTTCGCATGCACTAAACCGTAAGGTAACGGCAACCGTGGTTGGGTTAAGTGAACAAATCGTTGAAGAGTGGACCATTTTTACCACGCTAGAAAAGTAACGTGACATTGTCACTTAAATGTAAGGCGGGTTATCTTACAAAGACAGCTTAACAGTAAGATCAAGAAAGCCGTGATGGGGTTGCCCATCACGGCTTTTTTGTTCTTTGTTGTCACATGAGTCGAGGGATGACTCTGTGACTCTTCTTGCTACTCAAGAGTTGGCTTGTTACTCAGTGAGTAGGCTCACTATCAAGCGAACCTACTACCGAATATAGTTTTACTTACCAACTATGCTTTTACTTACCAATTATAGCTTTACTTCTTGTTGCTTAGTCTTCGGTAGAGAAATACTTAGCAGGAAGTAACCTAAGATAGCTGCAGTCGTTGATCCCATCAGGATACCTAATCGAGCGAGCGTATCAAAATCTGCGTTCGTTGGACCAAATGCTAGTGATGAAATAAAGATAGACATCGTAAAGCCAATACCACACAACACAGATACCGCGAAGATGTTCATGAAATTCACACCTTCAGGAAGTTTAGCTACACCCGTTTTCACAGCGCCCCAGCTGAATAGGAAGATACCCAGTGGCTTACCAACCAATAGACCCATAGCGATACCAAGCGGTAACATGCCTGTAAGGTTTGAAATTGAGATGCCTTCCAGTGAGATACCTGCGTTTGCAAATGCGAAGATTGGCAAAATTGCAAAAGCGACGTATGGGTGCAGAGCATGCTCTAGGTGTTTCAGCGGAGAACGCTCCCCTTTATTGCCTTTCAGTGGGATAGCAAAACCAATAACTACACCAGCCAATGTTGCATGAACACCAGACTTCAATACTGCGAACCACAGAATTGCACCGACAATTAGATAAATACTCAGCTTAGTCACATGCTTGTTGTTTAGCATGAACAGCACACCTGTTGCGATGAAGCCAACCGTTAGTGCAAGCGTAGATAGATCGCCTGAGTAGAACAGTGCAATAATAACAACAACACCTAGGTCATCGATAATTGCCAATGCTAGTAGGAACACCTTCAAGCTGACCGGTACTCGGTTACCAAGAAGAGCCATGATACCCAATGCGAATGCGATATCTGTTGCTGCTGGAATAGCCCAGCCCTGAAGCGCTTCAGGGTTACTTGAATTGAATAGCACGTAAATAAGTGCAGGAGCTAGCATACCACCCATAGCTGCAATAGCTGGGAAGATTGCTGTCTCTTTAGACTTTAATGCGCCTTCTAAAAGTTCGCGCTTAACTTCTAAGCCGATTAGAAGGAAGAAGACAGCCATTAAGCCATCGTTAATCCAGTGAGACACAGACATACCAAGAACGTAACTGTGTAATACGCCTTGGTACATTTCGTTCAGTGGTGAGTTTGCTACAAACATTGCGATCGCCGCAGCGATGACTAGTATGATGCCGCCAGCAGATTCCATTTTAAAGAAGTCACGGATGACGTCGGTCATGATTTCGCCCTTATATTTATTATTTAAATAAACGAATAACAAAGAATAACCATGAGTTTATATCCAAGCGTAATCGATAGATAATCACTTCTTCGGATGTTTAACTTCGGTTTTTCCTACAAATACTAAACAATACGTCGTATATTCCATAATATTGTTATGCACCATAAAATAAGTATAGATGAGATCACAAAGGCTGTATGCACAATTAATCAGGGGCTCACAAAAATCATGAGCACAAAAAAGGCTATCAAATGATAGCCTTAGGTGTTTTTAGTAACCGGTTAATTGCATAAAGCCTGTCGCTTCATGGCTTCCGCTCGCCATAATTGGCCCTTCCCAATATGGTATGACAAATGGCAACCACATATCTCGGCGTTTGATGCGTGTCGTGAGGTTGATATTGTGCTGTGGCACGTTAATAATCCATTGGAGCGGCATTCTTCTACCATTCTGTAGCGTCGTATTCTGTAAAGGCTTGATAGAAATATCGGAGTCCGTTAACTGGTACACCTTGCCCGAACGAGTGGCCAATGTTCCAAAAACATAAGGCAGCTGTTGATTATGGCGGTAGCGGTTAATGCTCAGCGCTGTGCCATCATCGAGATTAAACACGAACCAATCCCAGCCTTGTTGGCCCACTCCGAGTAAGCCACTGCCCCACTCTTTATGTACCCAAGCTGTGCCTTCTACTTCCTTGGTAACGCCGTCCAGATTCAATACACCACTTAAGGATAAAAATGGAGCGCTGAAGTTATAAGACGCGACAGGCAATAAATCGTGCTTTTTCTGGTAACCATTATCGCCGTTGAGCACATAGGGTCCCTTCGCAATGGTGTCGAGTTCAAGGCCAAACGTATCCGTTTTCACTTGAAGGCGACCAGGAAATGGAGTGTTGCCAAGGGCGCGCCAGTTCCAGTTATCAATCCAAATTCTAAACGGACGACTGGTCATTCCCGCTTGGCCAATACCACCACGCGCTAAGCGTTGCTCTTTCCAAACCTTAGAATCAGAAGAGATCACGACATTTGAAATATAGACCTGTGGGCTTTGCCACCCCGACGTCTCGCGTTCGTCAGTCGCTATTCGGAAGAAACTCCATTGAACCGAGTACTTTTTGCCATCATCCCCTTTTAGAGAAGCAAAGTAATGCCACCACTCGTGTTGAAATTCTGGGTGGAATTGGAAGTCTCGAGGTAACGAAACGCTGCGGTCAGGTAACACTGGCTCGAATACATTAAAGTGCTCGCTTACAAGCACTGAGTTGACCTCGTTCACGCCTTTCTCGCCAACATCAACAAAGTAAGAGTCGTATGCCCAGACACCTAAAATCGTGCCAAAGAAACCGATCAATAATAGAGAAGAGACAAATCGGTGTCTGAATTTCGTTGAGCCATTTCGTTGAAGCATATTAAAGCGCATCCCTCAGTGATTTCATCGGAGTGTTCCGAATCATTCTCATCACTGGCAAAGCACCAGCTAACATCAATGCTGCCATAGCCCACGCAAATGTCTGTAAATAGTCCCAGGGAATCACTTGCAACTCGAGTGACCACCCAAAAGACTGCTTGATCACGATATCGACGATCAAACTAGCCAACGCTAAGCCGAGCGGAATCGCAATTAAGGAGGAAATAAGCCCGAACACAAACAGTTGTAAGCTACCTGTCAGAATCAGTTCCTTCGCTGATACACCTAAGCAGCGCTGTAACGAAATATGCCTTTGTCGAGACACTTCACCCGCAACAGTTGCGAAGAAGATACCGAAGACTGCAATGACCAATGTGATGTTGCCCAATGTATCTGCAATCGCGAACGTTCTATCGAACACACGCATCGCTTGGCTGTGAATATTGTTGTTATCGAAAACACGCTCCGAGCCAAGCCTGAATACGCTTTCTAAGCGGCTTCGAAGCCCTACTGAATTCACATCATCTTTGAGTATTACGCCAAGGCCCACATTGCCCCGCCCTGCAAATCCATACAGCCAGTTTCGATGCGACATCATGACTTGATGGTAAGGGTTACCGTAATCGTAATACACACCGACAACCTGCCAACCAGAGCCAAGATTGTCATAGAGATCGATGTAGTCACCTGGGCGAATACCCAACTTGAGAGACATCGACTCGCTGATCAACACACCTTTAGAGTGATGTAAGTGGTACCAGTAATTAGGAATACCTAACTTGATCGTCAGCGCTTCTAGCTCACCTTCAGAAGGCCCAGTACTGACCACTTGAATACTGCCAACTGGAGATGCAACATCTTTCTCCCAACGCCACCAAACAGAATCCACTTCAGGTTGTTCTGACAGCCAGTTACTCATACGAGCAGCACCATTGTTGGTTGGGTAGATGTAAAGATCTGCCGCCAAGCGCTGTGTTAACCATTTATCTGTGGTATCTCTAAAGCTACCGACCATGGTTTCTACACCAATATTCGCGGTTAGCGCCAACATAAATGCCATTGTCGCCACACCACGGTAACTCATGCTTGAAGCGGCATCTGCGAAGAACCAACGAGCACGAACCCAACGTAATGAATAAGACAGGCTGTTAAATAGCTTCCACATCAAGAACGGCGTAAACAGAGCCACACTAACAAGCATCAGCGCGATAATCGCAAAACCCGTTTCTTGAGTCTGAGGCGCTTGATACACAGCGACAGCTGCAACCAAGAAGCCACAACCAATCAAAGCCTGCCAAGTGAATTCAGTACCAGCAAAGCGCATCAAAGATAAACGAGAGGTCAAACGGATCGGTTGTGAACGAAGCAGACGAACCAATGGCCAAGCACACGCTAGGAATGCACCAAGCAACGCCATTAATAAGCTGTAACCGCTCCATCGCCAATTCCAGTCGATAGTTAAACCAACGTTGGCGTCATATAAATCACCTAAACTTGAAGATACCGCTGGTAACAGTTGGTTTGCCAACATGACACCGAATACATTGCCGCAGATCCAGCTCAATACCACCAATAACAGTAACTCTAAACAAAGCGCTTTAGCCAGTTGCCAACCCGACACACCCGTCTGTCTTAAGATTCCAACTAACGGTTGGCGCTGAATAAACGACAGCGACATCGCTTGATAGAAAATGAATAAGCCAACCACAAACGACAGCATACCCATCGCTTTTAGATTTAAGTGGAACGCGCTGGTCAGCGACTCAAGCTCAGCTTTAGAGCTGCGAGAGATCGTCAAACCATTAGGCAGCATGTTTTTAAGACGCTCAAACTTCTCAGGCGACATATCTGAACACGCAATCACAGACAGCCCAGCACTGCGTTTAAGCATTCTGAGCAAAGAGATATCTGCAATCAGCCTTGTACCATCAATCAGGTTTTTTTGATCAACAGCGATAGGGCCAAGCTCAGAACCATCCATGAGGGGAATGTAGTCCCCGTTATTCCATTCCATGTGCTCTGCGAGATCATCACTCACAAGGATTGGGTATGGCGGTTTCATGAGGTTTAACGTAGTGAGATCTTTTAATGCAACACCCGGCTGAAGCTGAAGCATAGACACAGGGTCGATGCCGATAAGCATAAAGTTCGCGCCATTTTCATCAGTGATACGATGGTGGTCAAAAGGAGAACACTGTTGAAAGCCTTCACGGCGAAGCTGGATATAAAAACCTTGCGGGATTTTATTGGCGTTGTGTTTTGGTCGAATACGATAAGGAAGAGGATTCGAAAAGAGTTTTTCGCCATGCGCATAGCTTTGCTTGGCGTGTTGGTTGATAGCAGTAACACCAACCAAAAGTGATACGCCAAGGGTTAAACCAAGCCATACCAAAATAATCTGAAGTGGGTAGCGTCGATAGTGACCGAGTAGTGCCTTAACTACGGGCCATAACATGCAGTTGCCCTCCTTGTAGGCGAATTCTGCCGTCCATGTGCTGTGCTACTTTTTCACTGTGTGTCACCAACAACAAAGTGCATTCTAATTGGCGAGCCAAAGAGGTCAGCAAACGCATTACCGCTTCTGCATTACGCTCATCTAAACTTCCCGTCGGTTCATCGGCTAACAGAATTTTAGGTTCCATGTACAGAGCACGAGCAATCGCTGCGCGTTGTTGTTGACCACCAGACGCTTCTTCAGGGTAACGTCCAAGTAAAGGCATAAGGTCTAAAGCAGAAAGAATCTGCCTCCAGAGGCCTTTGTCTTCAGGCAAGCCTTTTAACTGGCGACAAAAACGAATGTTGTCAGCAATATTAAGCGTTGGAAGTAGGTTGAATTGCTGGAAGATGTGACCAATATTATTTCGGCGATATGCGGTGCGATTGCGTTCTGTCGAATCGTGCATATTGAAGTTTGGGAAAGCAATTTCGCCAGAGTCTACCAGGTCTAAACCCGCGATAAGATTCAGTAATGTACTTTTACCTGAGCCACTTTCACCCATTAGTGCAAGCTGGTCACCTTGGTTTAATGTTAGTTCAGCACCTTGCAAAACAGGGTGAAATTCCCCCCCGTCGACATAGCCTTTACATAGGTCTGACAGCTTTAACATTAAACAGCTCACATTAGTTAGAATTTGGAAGGAGAATCTACACTAATTCCCTGTTAGGAGGAAGTATTTTGAAAGATAGATCACACACCAACGATAAAGTGATGTGATCGATGCGCCCTACTTCAACTTCCTATCAAGTTTTTGATCCATTTTCTTGTTTTCATGCGATAGAGCGACCCACCCCACTTAATCACTTCTTCGGTGAGGAAAAGCAGATACACCCACTCAGGTGGAAACTTTAAATAGATAGCCGCAATCGCAGCCAGTGGAATACCAATCACCCACTGAGCAATCAAATCTTGATAAAGACAGAACTTCACATCACCACCCGCTCTCAACACACCAACGATCACAGTCAGCGGTACCGAGCGAATAATAATACCCACGCTGAGAATGAGAATGAATTTCTCAGAGAGGGCTCTGGTTTCTTCAGTCAACGCACTGAACGCATTCAATATTGGCATTTGTACGAAGTAGAGAAAAATCGCCACAACAATACTGGTTAAGAAACACAGAATCGTTAAACCTAGTGCTTGATAGTAAACCGCTTCATTGTTCTTCGCGCCAAGTTGGTTACCCACCAGAACCGCTGCCGCATTCGAAAGGCCAATCAATAAACTCAATGAGATAGATTCAACCGGCGTCATGACTGAAAGCGCAGCCAAACCTTGAACACCCGATTGTCCCATGATCGCGTGGTAAGCAAACAAGCCACCCGCCCACGCTAAGAAGTTAAACGTGGTCGGCAAAGACAACTTCAAGAAGCGAACGACTTTCTCAACGGTTGCAGCCGCTTTGATATCACAAAGTTTAAAAGCTAATAGGTGTTTAGAGAAATAGAGGTAGCCATATAAGGTCGCCACTTCAATGGCGCCGCTCAATACCGTCGCAATCGCTGCGCCTTTGATTCCAAGCGATGGAAAGCCCAAGTTACCGAAAATCAGCACCCAGTTTAAGAACACATTAGACAGAATGCCAATACCGCTGAAGAAAGTGCTTAACCCAGGTTTGTGCATCGCTCTCAAACCTACCGCCATACTGCTGACGCACGACACCGCCAGCATGCTGAATGAGGTGATGACGATGTATTCAACGCCGAGGCTGATGACTTCTTGAGAGTCGGTCGTCACGCCCATGATTTGCGCAGGAAAAGAAACAAAGAAAACAATGGTCAGCAACGCAAACAGGGTCGAAACTAGCCACGTCAGTGCGGTACTTTCTCTGACACCTTGTTTGTTACCCGCGCCCCAATATTGAGCCGTTAGCAAAGCGCCGCCCGTAGTGACACCCACCAGCATAATGGTCGTCACAAACATTGCACGGCTCGCAACCCCCACTGCCGCAATGTCTGCTTCCCCAAGCTGACCTAACATCAACACATCGACTAAGCCTCGGCTTGAAAACATAATGCTCTGCAAAGCAATAGGCAAAGCAATCGCAATAAGCCTACGAACAAAATCACCTCGAGTGTGATGAATAATTGAAGAGAGCAACATAGAGATACCTAAACGGAACGTATTGATGAATAAAGATAAATATCGCGCTATTATATCAATGTTCGGTTTTTAACCACAGATATAAATGGAGTAGCAATGAAGAAAGTACTGGTTTTAGGCGCTTCTGGATATGTTGGTTCGCAGCTCCTCCCTCTCCTGCTTGAGCAAGGCTATCAAGTCACTGCTGCAGCAAGGCATATCGACTATTTAAAGGCACGAACCGAACCTCATGACAACTTGTCACTAGAGTATCTTGATCTTGCAGATCAAGCCGCAACACAAGCATTAGTTCCCGACTTTGATCTTGTCTTCTTTCTCGTCCATGGGATGGCAGAAGGCCACGACTTTATTGATTATGAACTGAATTTGGCACGTAACTTTGTTTCAGCTCTTGGGCCAAAGAATCAACACGTCATCTACCTGAGTTCGCTTCAACCGCAAACGGGTGATTCAGAACACCTTCAAGCGAGAAAGAAAACCGGAGAGCTGCTTCGTAAAGGACCAGTTCCAGTTACCGAGCTTCAAGCAGGCGTCATCATAGGCCCTGGATCTGCAGCGTTCGAGATCATGCGAGACTTCGTGTACAACTTGCCTATCATGATTGCGCCCAAATGGGTCGACTCTAAAGCCAACCCTATTGCCTTGCAGAACCTGAATCACTATCTGCTAAAACTCGCACAGGACACGCCTAGCGAAAGCCAAACCTTCGAAGTTGGCGGGCCAGACATTGTCTCTTATCGAAATCAATTTGCTCACATTGCCAAAACAGCCGATCGCCCACTCAGGCTTTGGGCGACGTCACTCCTCTCGCCCTCAATTGCGTCATATTGGCTAGGCGTTGTGACTTCTGTTCCGTCTAACATAGGCAGAGCGCTTCTCGCGGGCTTAAAACATGACTTTATTGCCAGTTCGACCATCATTAGAGAAAAGTACCCTCAGAAGCTTATCTCGTTCGAAAATATGGTTGAGCAAGCGATTCACGCTGAAGGAAACTTCGTGAAAAGTAATGTTTGGGGCTTTGATAAGACCGCCTTCAAACGCTGGCAAGCTGGTTATGGCTATTATCCTAAGAAAACAGGCGCAAGTATTACCTCAAGCGCATCTCTGGAATCCCTTTGGCAGGTCGCTCAGCAAATAGGAAGCCCGAAGCAAGGTTACTTCTTTGCTAATGCTCTATGGCGCACACGCGAATGGTTAGATCTTCTCTTTGGCGGTGGTGTACCGGTTCGACAAACGCCTGAAGGGCCGACCCTAAAAGTCGGTGACAAGATTGACTCTTGGAAGGTTATTCGCTGTGAAGAGAATCAGTTTTTATCCCTGCTTTTCGGTATGAAAGGCCCGGGGTTGGGGCGACTCGAGATTACAGTCTCTGACCACGGTGATTCACGTGAACTAAACATATCAGCTTGGTGGCATCCAAAAGGCTTTCTAGGGTTACTGTATTGGTTTGCGATGATGCCAGCCCACCTGTTTATCTTTAAAGGCATGGTTAAAGCGATTGAGAAGCAGGCTAAAGAGCAGATGCGAGATTCGAGATGAGAAAAGATTAAAAGCGGATCCGGGATTCGAGTAACGAAATGCGAAAAGATTAAAAGCAGATACGGAATTCGAGTGTCGAGATGCGCAAAGATTAAAAGCAAATTTGCGACACGCGCTATGAGAGGCAAAAAAAGAGCGGATAATTCCGCTCTTCGTATCTCTCATCTCGTATCCCGAATCCGCTATTAGCCAATAACGCTAATTGGGATCTCTGCAAGTTGGTTGCCTTGGTTAGCAGGGTAAACAATGTATTCACCGTGATACTTCACCGCAGACTTGTAGTCCGTTACTTTGTGAAGCATGAAACCCGCTTCCATCGCCGCTTGAATGAACTCGGCGTGATTACCACGAACAAACCAGTTCATTGGCTTAACCATCAACTCACCGTCGAAAGAGTCATCACACTGTTTGCCACACAAAGCAAAAGAGTGCTCGCCATCGGTGAAGAATTGAATCTTACCGCCAGTCGTTAGCTCATCTTCACTCGATACGCTCCAACCCATCTCGTACATTTTGTCCATGAACGCTTCAACATCACTGTCTTTTAGCGCTTTAGGCTCTTCGCCCTCAGGGAAAAAACGTCCGTAAAACGCAGAAATACGTTTAAAGGTAAAAGTTAAATCAGAGTTATTGCCTTTTGAGCGACCCTGTTTCTGCCAACGAACCAAGTCAGGCACAATCACGCGATCATAAGCTTGAGATTTAATCGCCTTTGTTACCCAGCGAACAAGGTAAAGGTTGTTCGCGATAGGTGCGTCAATGGCCTTGCCAGACTTATGTAGAGCATACAGCTCGCCTAACGCATCATTCACTAACTTCTGAATTTCAATATAGTATTTTGACATTATGCCTTCTTTCCTAATGTCCAATATAGTAATGCTGACATTACTGCACACGCAGCCATTACCATAGCCATAGACCCAGCACTGTCACTTGGCAGCATCGCAACGATAGCCCCAACGACAGAACCAGTACCAAATCTTAATGTTCCCGCAAGCGATGAAGCCGTGCCTGCCATGTTTGGATAACCACTGAGCAATAGACCCATAGAGTTACTGCCAATAGTAGAGATGGTGCCAATAAATAGCATAACAAACGGCACAATTCCCCAAAGCCCGAGATCCAACGCCCAACCGACAAGTAAACCTACGCCAGCCAGTAATTGGATAACCAGCGCTGCCCTCAACATTGTATGAGAACCGACCTTCTTAACGATTCGACCATTGATTGTCGTCATCAGAATCATCGCAACAATGTTCAGACCAAATAGGTAACCAAACAAGTCTGGACGTACGCCATAGACATCAATGTAGACAAAAGAGCCTGCGGTTAAGAATGCAAACATCCCAGAGAACGAAAACGCACCCGAGAAAATCAGGCCCATAGCGGTCGGATTTTTACATAAACGAGCGTAATTACGAATCGTGGTTTTAAAGCGCAATGGTTGACGATTATCGACAGGCAGTGTCTCAGGAATTTTGATTATCACCGCGAGAATGACAATCACCGCAAAAATAGCCAATACCCAAAAGATTGAACGCCAACCGAACCACAATGCTAAGTAACCACCAATCATCGGCGCGATAAGTGGTGCAACTGTCATCACCAAGGTAACGAACGACATGGTTCTTGCGAAATCTTCACGGTCGAACATATCACGCACAACCGCTTGGATTATTACCGCCGCCGCCGCACCAGCGAAACCTTGAGCGGTACGAACTAACGTTAGCGCTTCAATGCCATGAGTCGTCGCACTCACAACAGACGCGACCGCAAAAAAGAATACACCAATCAGTAGAACAGGCTTGCGACCATAACTGTCGGCTAACGGACCATGTAACAACTGACCCAATGCAAAACCTGCGGTGTACGCTGTGAGTGTGATTTGTACTTCGCCCGCTGTAACGCCGAGATCTTTGGCGATCGTTGGCATAGCAGGCAGGTACATATCGATGGCGAGTGGTGTCAGTGCACCAATCGCACCCAGAACCAAAAATAGCATCCAACCTAACTGAGGAGTTTGTGGTTGTGAGCTTGGGGTCTGTTGGGTAGACGTTTGCATAACTCTCCGACTAAGTACTAGGTTCTATGTAAGCACGAGCATGCACGCAACAATATACGAATATACACATAGCAATATACGAATACGCACAGTGATACACGAATATGCGCACACATACATGAACATATAACAATAATGGCTGAAACTGTCCTAGTACCAGTCAAAATAATCAGCCGACGCTATCCTTGGTCGGCCACATCTACGGCAGAAAAGATTACTTCCAGATAGAGTCGACTTCTTCTTGTGTTAGGTAACGGTATTCACCCAACTCCAAAGATTCATCCATCTCGATTTCACCGATACGCTCACGGTGTAACCCTTCAACTTTATTACCAAGTGCCGCAAACATACGTTTTACTTGGTGGTATTTGCCTTCGTGAATCGTTAACAGTACTTCACGCTCAGCACGAACTTCTAAGTGTGCAGGAAGTGTTAGGCCATCTTCGCTCTTAAGCTGGATGCCCTCTTTGAATTTTTCAACGTAATCGTCTTCAACAGGTTCAACCAACCACACACGGTACGTCTTCTCGCACTTGTGCTTTGGCGATGTGATGCGGTGAGACCACTTACCATCATCGGTTATCAACACAAGACCCGTCGTATCAATATCTAGACGACCAGCAAAGTGCAGCTTGTCCATTTTGATTTCATCGAGTAATTCAAAGGCGATACGATTTGCGCCATCTTCATGCGAACAAACAAAGCCTTCTGGCTTATAAAGCATGATGTAACGTGGGCCGTGAACATTCAGTTCATTGCCTTGCCATTCCACAACACACTCTTCAGTTACTTTGAGTGAACCGCTTTTTTGAATGACATCATTTACTGTCACTGCCTTGGATTTTAATAAGTGTGTTGCTTCTCTTCGAGTGACGCCTAACGCATCGCACAGAAATTTATCTAAACGCATGAATACCTCAACTAATCTAAGTCGGGTATTATAGTCACCTTTGCTCAATTAGTTGAGCTATTTCACACTATTTGTTTTCTACCCTACAAGACGCGATATGTATACACTCCGCCCGTACCAAGCTGATTCTGTAAAATCAGTGATTCATTACTTCAGAAAACACCAAACACCGGCTGTTCTTGTGTTGCCTACAGGCGCTGGGAAAAGCCTTGTGATTGCAGAGCTAGCAAGGCTTGCGAAAGGTCGAGTGCTGGTACTCGCTCACGTTAAAGAGTTGGTCGAACAAAACCATGAAAAGTATGAAGGTTATGGGCTAAAAGGCTCAATTTTCTCTGCGGGTTTAGGGCGAAAAGAGACAGACCAACAAGTGGTGTTCGCTTCGGTTCAATCTGTGGTTCGCAACCTCGATTCATTCTCTAACCAATTTTCACTGTTGGTTATCGACGAATGCCACCGTGTTCCCGATGAAAAGACCAGTAGCTACCAAAAAGTAATCACTCACTTGCGCGAGAATAATTCGGGCATCAAGGTGCTTGGACTGACCGCGACCCCTTATCGTCTTGGTATGGGTTGGCTTTATCAGTATCACACGCGTGGACAAGTACGATCTGAAGAGCCTAGGTTCTTCAGAGATTGTATTTTCGAGTTGCCGATTCGCTACTTGTTGGACGAAGGCTTTCTAACACCAGCACGCATGATCGATGCGCCAGTATTGAGCTATGACTTCTCACAGCTAAAACCTGCAAGTACAGGCCGTTACAAAGAAGCCGAACTCGATATGGTGATCGAGCAATCTAAACGTGCGACCCCACAAATTGTCGACCAGATCATTGAACTGGCCAAAGACAAGTTAGGGATCATGGTATTTGCTGCCACAGTTAGACACGCACAAGAGATCCTTGGCTTACTGCCTGAAGGTGAATCGTCAATCGTAATCGGCGACACACCAACTCTCGAACGTGACCAAATCATCAGTGACTTCAAAGAACGTAAAATCAAGTTCTTGGTTAACGTATCGGTATTAACCACAGGTTTTGATGCCCCTCATGTCGATTTAATCGCGATTTTGCGCCCGACAGAGTCCATCAGTTTGTATCAACAAATCGTTGGCCGTGGCTTACGCTTATCGCCGGGTAAAAAAGAGTGTCTGGTGCTCGACTATGCAGGCAACAGTTACGATCTTTACCAACCTGAAGTGGGCGACCCTAAACCCGACTCAGACAGTGAAATCATCACCATCCCCTGCCCAGCATGCGGCTTCAACAATAACTTCTGGGGCAAGCTAGACAGCAATGGCTTCTTGCTAGAGCACTTTGGCCGTAAATGCCAAGGCTACTTTACCGATGAAGACACGGGCGAACGCGAGCATTGTAACTATCGTTTTCGCGCAAAGTATTGCGGTGAGTGCGGCGCCGATAACGACATTGCCGCACGCATTTGTCATGAGTGTGATGCCACCTTAGTCGACCCAGACAAAAAGCTGAAAGAAGCGTTAAACCTGAAAGATGCTTTGGTGTTTGAGTGTTTAGAAATGGACTTGAACGTTCTTAAAGACGATAAAGGAAAATCGCAGCTTAAAGTCACTTACCGTGGCGAAAACCAAGCACAAGTGCATGAATTTTGGTCATTAACCACCAAGAAACAGAAGCAGAACTTTAAGGATCAGTTTGTTCGCCCTCACCTTGCCGACAGACACCGCCCTTTTGAAGAAGCTTCACCAACGAAAGTGGTTGCTCACCAACATCGATTCCGCCCACCTCAATTCGTGATTGCACGTAAAGTCGGGCGTTTTTGGAAAATGAGAGACAAGATATTCGAAGACGAGCTTCAGCAACGTTAACATCTCATTTTTTGAGAACCTAAATCTCATTATTCATCAGGTTCACTTTCTGTTCAGAATTACTTTTTTATACTGAACGCTATCAACCTTCTCTAGGATTCGCTATGTTTAGTAAAGTTATGATTTCTATGTTTTCTTTAAGCTTAGGCTTATGTGTCGCCGCTAGTGCGTGGGCTGACTCAGATCATAACGGTCATGATCTTGTACAAGATGTCCATAAAGCGGGAACCCGTATCGAATTTGAAGAAGATCAAGACGAAGTCTACGAAGCTGTACGCGAAGGCTATATTCGCCCTTTCTCAGAAATGTATGCGGCCGTTGAGAACGATCTTCATGGCAGAATCATTAAAGTAGAGCTAGAAGAAGATGACGACATTTGGGTGTATGAACTAAAAATCAATTACCAAAACAACATCATCAAAGTCGAATACAACGCCGAGACGTTAGAGATGCTCATGATTAAAGGCCGAAACTTTAAAGACGCAATTAAACACGGCGAATAATTCAGAGCCGCAACTTTACATTAATCACGACGAGCAATTAAGCACAACGAACAGTCATTACAAGAATTAAGAAGAACAATTATGAAAATTTTAGTCGTTGAAGACGAACCTCGCTTGGGCCAACAAATTCTAGAAACCCTTGAGGGAGCCGACTGGGTTCCAGAGCTTTCTCAAGACGGTATCGACGCACTCTACCGTGCAACATCGGAAGAGTGGGATGCTATTGTTCTCGATTTAGGTCTACCTAAGCTGGACGGCCTAACCGTATTAAAAGGCATTCGAGACGAAAACATTAACACGCCAGTGATTATCTTAAGTGCGCGTGACACGCTGACCCAACGTGTAGAAGGCTTGAATGCAGGCGCTGATGACTACCTAACTAAACCATTCGAAATGGTCGAGCTGATAGCCCGCATTCGAGCTCAACTACGCCGAGCGTCAGGCAGTGCTGCTCCTATACTTCAAATTGGTGATTTAAGCCTAGACACACGCAGCTCTAAAGTGTTGTGGCAAGGGCAAGCGGTTAGCCTCACGGCGCTAGAATATAAAGTTGTCGCGTACTTCATGCATAACCAAAACAAGGTTATCTCGCGCACTGAGTTGGTCGAGCACATCTACAAGCAAGACTTCGACCGCGACTCGAACACGGTTGAAGTTTTTATCGGTCGTATTCGTAAGAAGATCGCACCTAAGATCATCAAAACCGTTCGTGGCCTTGGCTACCAACTGAATGCTGAATAATGCTGTATTTAATTAAGCTAAGAGCAATCTCCAATTAGTGGACAGCCTGTGCTGATCGTCGTTGTTCTCATAGCAAGATGAGCAAAGACAGGCTGGTAACGTATGAATCTAAAAAAACGAACACTTAAAAACGTCAGTCTAAAAAGCCGCTTGCTCCTCGCCGCGGCTTTTTGGCTAGGTGCGATGATATTAGCGGCAGGCGTCGGAATACCTAAGTTGGTTAACGATTACTTGGTCGATGACGTCAAGCAACAGCTCAGCCTAACCATGGACGAGTTAACCGCCAACATAGAAACCAACGACAGTGGTAACCTCATCATGGCAGAGCGTCTGTCTGACCCTAGGTTTAACCAACCCTACAGTGGTATTTATTGGCGAGCTGCTACCCAAGACCAGATTATTCGATCTCGATCTCTATGGGACAAAGACCTCACCATCAAGCGTTCGCCGATTCATACTTCAATCAAAGGGCCTGAGAAAGAAAAGCTGATTTACATCGAGCAGGATATCTATCTGCCTGAACTGAACGATCCTGTCACGATCACCATTGGTATTGATGAAGACCCATTAGAATCCACACTGACCGAACTTACAGGTCAAGTCTGGTTGATACTGATGTTGCTGTTTGTGGGCGTGCTGATGTTGATTGGTATTCAAGTCAGCTGGTCACTATTGCCACTCAGTAAGATGCAACGTGAACTGGTGATGTTAAGAAACGGCGAGCAACAAGGGTTAAGCGACAACTACCCGAAAGAGGTTTCTCCATTGGTTTCTGACCTCAATGCCCTACTCTTCCACTATCAAGAGTTATTGGAACGAGCGCGTAACCACGCGGGTAACTTATCTCACGCTTTGAAAACACCGCTGTCGGTTTTGAAAAATGAGATAGAGCGACTTCCAGATGATGATAAGACCTTGTTACAACAACCCATTCATCAGATTCAGAACCAAATAGATTATCATCTTGGCCGTGCACGCATGGCAGGTGCAATGAACATTCTTTCGGTGAAGTCATCACCTTGTGAGCGTGTTGAAGCTATCTCAATGGCGTTTGATAAAGTCTACGCTGCTAACGAAGTCACCATGATTAACGAGCTAGACTCTGAGATTGAAGTGGCAGTAGAGAAATCCGACCTTGATGAAATGGTCGGCAACCTACTCGAGAACAGTTACAAATGGGCGAACAGCATTATCCGAGTCCATTCGAATGAACTCGACGATGGCAACATTGAATTGGTGATTGAAGATGATGGCCAAGGCATTCCTGAAGAGAAACTTGAGCAAGTCACCAAACGTGGTGTTCGACTTGATGAAACCACACCGGGAACAGGATTGGGGCTTAACATCGTGAATGAAATGGCGCACAGCTACCGAGGCAGCCTAACGCTCAGCAAGAGCTCAATGGGCGGATTGAAAGCCTCTCTGGTGCTTAAACTAAGCAAAGGTTAAGTAAGCTAAACGCGCTAAATAAACTAAGTAAACACGATAAGCCCTAGCGCAACGCTAGGGCTTAACTTTATTCTGGTTTAACAAAGCTTTTCTCGCTTCAATATGATTAGCTCATCGAGTGAAGCCCAATCATATTGCCTTCCGTGTCACTCACTACACTGATAAAACCATGCTCACCAATGTCCATTTTGGGTACTTGTAGAGCGCCACCATTGGCCGCTGCCAAACTGGCTTCTGTGGCACAATCCTCACAAGAGAAGTAAACCATGGTGCTGTTGCCTCCCGCTTTTACACCGGACATCTTACATAAGGCACCAGTAGCGCCATAGTTGTCCATGTCGCAAGGAAATACCCACATCTCAACTTCGATTCCGGTTTCATTGTCTAACTTATCCAGCGTCACTTTAAACACTGATTCATAAAAAGTTTTTGCTCTCGACATGTCATCAACATATATTTCAAACCAACCAATCGGATTCATTTGCATAACGTTATCCTCAGCTTTCGCTGCTTGTTCGCCCTTAATCAGCATAGTCAAAGTTGAAAAATTTATAGCCGAGGAATTACATGAGAGGGGTTATGTTTGTATAGATACAGTCCAGTAGAAATTGCAAAGCCTTGTTTGACGGAGGGTTCAAACAAGGCTCGATCTGGTCGCTCTATATATCACTCTGTATATCGTTCACAGCAACATCCAAAGCTTGTGAATCATCGCGGTAGGTTGCTACTCCGATCATCAAAATCCTGCCATCAGTATAATAGTCATGATCGTCATCGATCACTTCCACCGTAGCCAATGGGTACTTGTCTATATCAATATCTGGTAATGACGTTCGTATCTGATTAGCGAGCCGATCTCGCTCTTCATCAACATTAGGGTCAATGTTATGAAGGACGGTCACAATGCCTGAGTAAGGGGTGACTTTAAGGCCATCATCATAACTAATTGCGCCTAACCACTGAGGCTGGTTAGTTTTAATATCAACACCTGCGCGCCACCAGCGAATATGGCTACGCTTCATCAAGTTACCCGGCAATTGAAACGCCATATCTTGTGGCTTGTCTCTCCAATATAAATCGGACACTGGCGGCGTTTTGTCTCTAAGCAATGCGAGATAGCCAGCCCATTCAATCTCATTTCGAGAGAACGTTTGATTCTCTATCCAGCCTAATTGCTTCATTAAATCTCTGGGGGTTGCTCCAACATAAATTACGTTGATCGCTTGTGCCGAGTAGAACGAAGATTTGCCTGGGAACGCTTTATAGGTAACCGAATTCCAGTCAACCTTGTCAATCTGAACCGACTCTGGTTGATTCTGAAAATCGTCCGCTTTCCAGAAAAAGTGAGCGTAGTTCGCAAACAATACCCACGCCAACAACAGCGCACTCGACTTAAGTACCAAGCGTCGCCACTTCATTCGATAACCAATAATGGTGAAAACCGATACCGCGAACACACCGACGATCAAGCTATTATGCTCAGAGATAAATATCTTAAGACTATTAAGCCACGGGAAGTTTTCAACGCCGTGCGCCAGTAACATGCCCCAAGCAATGAACTGTCCACCACCAAGAGCCAAGCCGATAAACGCCAACACACTAAAATTACGCCACGGTACACGATGCGAGCCAGCTATAAATGGCACAACCCAAGCGATAGGCCCTAATAAACGAGCAAAAAGAATGATGTATGTGCCTTTGCGAGCAACCAGATAGCGGCAGCGCGCAATTAACCTTTTGGTTTTAGGACGAAACTTAATGAGCCTTCGTTGCGCCTTAGCACCGTATTTATAACCAATGAAATAACTGAGTTGGTCACCAAGCAAACCACCTAGCATCACCAAAACCAACGCCATCCATGCACCTGAATACAGTTGAAAGCCCGCTGCGATAAAGAAGGGCTCTCCCGGTACAAATAGGTTTGGGCCAATGAGAGCATCACCCAATGCCCCCAGAAACAGCCCTAGTCCATCAAACATAACAACCTCAATACTTACTGTTCTTTGTAGTGACCAAACTTGTAGTTCATCTCGTTGTTACGCATTTCGCCTTTGAAGAAGCGTCTTACATTGGCTTTAAGATAAGTTGAGCCTGTCTTCACAACGCCATCTTGGTCTAAACGACGTGGGTCAAAACCAAAGGTCATATTCAGGAATCTAAATCGCCATGTTTTGCTCGCACGTTTTACGTAGTCACAGTCTTCACACAGGACGATCTCTTCATCGAAACCGCCGATCTCATCATGCGCGCGTTTAGTCGAGAAAATACAGGCGCCAATCGCCGTCGGGAAAAAGAACTGGGTAGTGAACAAGCCTGCGTTAAATAAGCCGTAACCAAACTTGTGTACAAGCGGCAGACCTTTCGAGCTCATGTACACACCCGCCACTTCAAGCTTCTTCTCCTCTAGTTCATAAAGCGCTTTCGCAAGAAAGTTTCGGGGTAAGCTCACGTCAGCATCTAAGAAAAGGATTCTGTTGTATTGCGCCAATGAAGCACCTGTGTTTCGTCCAAGGCTCACACCACGATTTTCCATATGATGAACTGTTAATTTTGGCAACGCGTTTTCATAGGCTTGCGCAACGTCCCTTGTGTTGTCTTCACTGTTCGAGTCGACAACAATCACTTCAAACTCTTGGTGGGTTTGCACACTCAACTCTTCCATTAAGCGGCTAATGCGTTTCTCTTCGTTTAGCGTAATTACGACAATGCTTACCGGTTCCATATTTTTACCTATTCATTCTGCTGTTTAATTAACACTAAGATTAACCAACCAAGCCTTAACCAAGTCTTAGGCAAACATTCATTTTCCGTTCATTAACTTGATGATTTAGCAGCGCTATAAATAGATAAGATTGGCAATGTAAAAGACGATAAAATGGGGTGAATAAGAGCTAGTGAACGTTTTATCTCCAAACGAATCATTTATCGAAGGAAATTCACTTTGAGATGGGCTTCTGACTTGCTCAGATTTGAATGTGATGTTAGTATCCGCGCTCGCTTAAGCATGAACTCGTTTATGCCTAAGCATTACCACACACTCAAGGTCGCATTGAGGTGTGAAGTTAATTTTTACTAATTTGAGAGTAAAACTATGAAATTTGAAGCAGTAGTACGTACTGAACTAGGTAAAGGTGCGAGCCGCCGCCTACGTCACACTGGTAAATTCCCAGCAGTAATCTACGGTGGCGAAGCAGCAGCTGTAGCTATCGAACTTGTTCACGCTGAAGTGATCAACCAAATGGATAAGCCTGAATTCTACGAAGCAATCACTCTGTTGATTGACGGCGCAGAAGTTAAGGTTAAGCCGCAAGACGTTCAACGTCACGCGTTCAAGCCTAAAGTTGAGCACATGGACTTCATCCGTATCTAATTCCCTACCAAGGAATAAGATTGGATTAATCCAAGCCTTCTGCATAGAAAAGATAATCGATCTTACCAGTCGAGAAATCTAGAAATTCGAAACCCCGATGCTACCAACATCGGGGTTTCACCGTTTTTGAGCCCTCAAAAACGTCGTAAATCTCACGCAAAACACTGAAAATAATCAACTTTTTCCTTCCCCACTTTATCCCGTTCTTGCTTGGGTGGATTAAGGGTAGACGAAAGGTGGACTTATACAGTAGTTTTTCTAACAGTAAGACTAGACCGCTTTTTCGCTAGGTTCAACACACTACTCAAACAAAAAAACAAAACCGACTAGCATCTAGAATGTTACTTGTATGGCTTTGTACGCACTTCTAAACAAATATAGTCATCAATCTTTAGCATAACAAAAAATCGCTGAGAACCGCCTATTTACATTCCTGTGTATTGGACTAGGCGCTACCACTACGTAATACACTCCAGGCTAATCCAACAACAGTGAAAGGCGATCAAGAAAACACTTCTTACCTTACGTTCATTCTCAAAACTATCTTCCAGTCTAATCCTTCAATTCTCATTTAATGAAAGAACACGCCTAAACTAACCATTAGCCAATAAACCTACTAATCCAGTATTAAGACTTTAAAGGCCTATAGCCATTCACTGATCCGCACACTTTTTTTTCAGAACATAACACTCGGCTTATCTGGCCAAAAATCATGGATTCGGATTCCGAATAACAGCTCGAACGTCCATGCAAACCTAAAATATTAAAGCATTTGGGTCCAAGAATTTGTGATGGTGGGGCTCTGGTCGCATCACAAGCATAAACTCCTGCAACCCCCTCCCTCGCGCACTCTAGGTGACACTTTTAGTTCACCTAGAGCGCACGGATTTAAAGGGCTAGCTTGAGATTTTATTGACAAAGTAATATTGACACTTTTTTGGAAGAAATCTCAATCCAGATTCTAGTGCTAATACTTAAAAATCAACGGCGTTTTGAAGGAGAAAAAAACGAGTAACTCTCAGGTTTTCAATACAACTCGTATAATAAAACTCGTATAGATGAGGTTACCGAGGCAGAACTGTAGCGGATATCCGAATTCGCGAATAAAAAGGAGTAATTTTGAGATGGTTGCAGCTATGAAAAAGAAGCGGCCTGATTAGCTAACTTTCCTTAGGCTCTTCTTTCTAGAATACTCGTAATGTCTTTTTTGAGTTCCTCTGAAAGGCGTTCGAATTGTTCTGGTGCAACCAAACCTTCCTCGCACATTTGCATGAGCTGGATAAATGCACCGTTTCGAGAATGGCCATCAAAAATAAGCTTCATTTGCTTTTGAGATTCTTTGGAGTGCTGGCACATAAAGTTATACCTTTTCCCTACAGGTTCTGATTCATCAGTAATCGTTTTGATGGCTTCATCTAGCTGCCGAGTACAAAACCGTTGCGCAGCTTCACTCTTTATTTCGCAAAAGATTTTCCAATCAGACTCTTTGATATTCATACCGACCTCCATAAAGTGTTACTTCTTAGGGTAGGACATGGCGTCTTAGACACTTGTTATAACACCGCTAGCTCATATCGCTAAACCACTGAGAACACTTCCATCGTAAATAGAACAATAGTGTTAAGCTTATGGAAAATAGAATGATGATAGCTGCATCCATAAGGTAAGCACTGTCAAATAAAGTTGCTTCATCTTTAGATAAGGCGATTAGTGCCGATGCCGTAATTGAAAGAATCAACGGATCAATTGCTTCATCAGGACCGGGGGTAAATAGCATATATCCAAGCTCTATCGCCGATGATACAAGCAATGAGCCACCAATAATCTCAAGAAATGCTTTCCCATACAGTTTAGTTGCTAATGGCAGTATCTCGAATTGAAAACCTGCAAACTGAAACACCTTTAAGAAAATCGTGTAGAAAATAAACAAACCAACAACAAATTGAAGTAAAACACGCAAAACCTCTACTTTCGGTTTAGCCCATTTATACAACCTCTCTGCGCACGTTTGTTCTGACTCGACCCCACTGTCATCTGTACCCATAGTTATAGTGACTCAAATAATATAATTTCTTTCTAAATGGGGATTAAATTTGATATTTCAAGATATTAACGCCCTGTTAAGGGGTGAGCAACGCAATACCGAAGCTACCGCATACCACCTTAAACACTAAAAGTAACGCATAGTAAAAATACCACGCGTTGCGAATGATCTTCACCCGATAAAATGGACACCCTATTCTCTTTAACCCGTCACGACTTCATACTCATGTGGGGTTCGATATCCGAGACTTGAGTGCAGTCTATAACGGTTATAAAAATGCTGGAT
>Ga0310122_10000581_pt1 | contig 23238 bp, 28 predicted proteins | sample CB6_Bottom_1051__FD_203503 | JGI IMG/M metagenome (GOLD analysis project Ga0310122, IMG submission 203503) | Marine microbial communities from Western Arctic Ocean, Canada - CB6_Bottom_1051 | ecosystem: Environmental > Aquatic > Marine > Oceanic | place: Canada: Western Arctic Ocean | collected...
GGGGCAAAGCACGTGTTTATAATGTTTTGAATTTTGGTCATTGTGATTTGTTTGTGATTTGGTGCTTTGGATTTGTGATTTTCTCTGAAACACTACTGCGTCTCAGACACAATACTTCGCACATGCAGCTTCCCTATCATATCGAAATGACTCCGCCGCTCCCCGTCAACAACACCATCCCCGCACGGCACCGAGCAGTAAAACGGATACTCCCCGCCCTGCGTGGCAGTAAACTCAATAACAATAGTACTGCGCGCCGGCATCCGCTGTGAAATACCAAACGCATCAAGCCCAATACCATGATCATAACTATCCTCGTTAATCACCGTCATCATAACCCGATCCCCGCGATCTACCACAATAACCTCGGGCGTGAAGCTCCAGTGATCCTTCCGTGCGGTAACGGTAATCTCTCGCACAATCCCCGTAGAGACAGGCACCGACTCTTCGGGCAACAAAAACGTACGATAGCCAACACCGGCAAGGATAATCGCCGCAATAATAATGAGAAGAATGAAATATTTATTCATAAACAGCTGTACATTGTAAAACCAGGGACACGCCCGTGGGACGGGCGTGTCCCTACGCCACGAACCACCACGCCTAAACCCGAAAGTTCTATTTGACCGTCAGGTACTTCCGTACCCCCCAGCTCAAAAGCACAATCAACACCACCGACCCCAAAAAAAGCCCCCACCACACGGGATCACCAACACCAATCCCCGTCGTTACCTCCTGCGTCACCTCCAGAGACGCATCATGGTCGTGATCATCCCCATTCGCAAAAACCAAAACAGGCATTAATAAAACAGCTACAGCAAAAAAATATTTAAAATTTCGTATTTTGAACATTTAAATTTAGAATTTATTTAGAAATTATCAGCCCAAGGCTGATCCGCCTCGGGCGGAGAAATTAGAAACTTAGCGCAACTGACCCACAGGTTCATATCCATTATATTGAAACAATGTAATCATCCCCGCCGCCGCATGATGCACATGATGGCAATGGAAAAGCCAAGGCCCGGGATTGTCCGCGTAAATCAAAATATCCACAGTCTCTCCGGGATGGACCGTTATAGTATTACGCCTGTCCCTGGCAGCCTCGGGCACCACAAACCCATCAAGCGCCGCAACCTCAAAACTATGCCCATGCAAATGCATTGGGTGAAAAGCGGACGTCCCAGCATTTATAAATCTAACCCGCACAACTTCCCCCTCTTCCACCATAACATTATCTATGTAAGGAAATATTCGCCCATTGATTGTAAACGTATTAAATTCCGGCACAGCTCCCTCGGTGGCAGCACCATGGATATGTGTCAAAGCGGAATTCACTCCATCAAGTATATTCCACTCATCAAGCACCAGTGTGTACTCCTTGTCATATACAAGCGTCTCCTCCGTAGGCTCTACAATAAACGCGCCCGAAAGCCCCATATCCAACTGTTGCGCACCCGTCGTATGATCCTTCCCATGCGCGTGATAAAACCTTGTGCCCGCCGGCTTCGCGGTAAATTCATACACATACGTCTCTCCCACCCCAATAGGCTTCTGGGTCACATTCGGCACACCATCCGCCTGCCATTCTAAATCCACCCCATGCCAATGCACAGTCGTAGCATCGGGAAGTTTATTCGTAACAACAACACGCACCCTATCCCCATCCGTCACCCGAATCTCAGGCCCGGGAATCTGGCCATTATATCCCCACACATGCACCCACGACCCCGGCTCATACTCCCACCTAAACTCACTCGCTTCCAGCTTAAACTCTTTCACGCCATTCTCAAGAACCGTAAAAGGCAAACTATCAACACGCGTATCCACAGTTCTAAGCGGAAGCTGGGCAAGCAACAAAGAGCTATCAGGAAGTGCGTGGTGCGCATGCCCTTCCTCTTCCTCTTCCATAATCCCATCATCCATCACCATCCCGGTAGGATCATGATCACGCCCCGCCTGATTTTCGAACCGCAGCGGCAAATAGTACACAAACACCACCACAAGTAGTAAAGACAAAGCGACCAGGAACCAAAACCCGGACCGAGACCGCTTGCCGCTCTCTTCAATTTTAGTTTCTGTCTCCTCCATAATTCTTAATCCCCTGCCCCGAACCCTGTCGAAGGGTTAATTCTCGACGCTTCTTTAAATAATACCACCATAACGGCGCGATCCAAAGCAGCACCAAGACCCAATTTCCCCATGAAAGCGGCAAGCCAAAAAGTCCAGTATCTCCCTCAGGAATACCATGAAGATGCGGCGCTTCCGCCAAACCAAACCGCTCGGCAACACCTCCTAGAAATCTCTCCTCCTGCGTAATCTCCTCAAATATAGTGTGCTGACCCGAAGACACCCACCAACTATGAGTGAAAAGCCCAAGCACTAGAATAAATCCTGCCACAAAAACCATGCCCCACCCCGTAGCAAGCTCAACCTTGTCCTTACGAGCCACCAGCCACTTCAAAGCATTAACGCCCAAAATCCCCAAAATCGCCAAAAGCAAGAGTGGCAAAATCCGCCCTATAGCGTGAACCAAAAAAAGCATCCAGCCATAAAACACACTTCCTGAAACCGCAATCCGCGTGAGTATCACAGGCGTAGCCGGATGCGGACACCCCACACCAATATTCCCCAAAAACAAACCCAAGAGCAGTGCCTTGAAGTAATGCCCCCGCTTCTGAATAAATGCCGGTGCCGCCCCGGTATAGGTAGGCATCCGAAACTTCATCAAACCAAGCTCTCCCAACGCAAACACATACGCAAAAATCCCCGCAATAAAATAGAGCCAGTTTTTCACCGTCTCAAGAGACGCTCCAAGCTGCCCAATCGCCACCTCTCCGACAACGGCGGCAATCACACCATACACGCTCAACATCAAAGTCACGCCAAGAGCAAACGAGATAGCCATTCCAAAACCCCTCACCGGACCCTTACCCATGGAAAGAGGCACGATAACAAAAGCAAGAGGCAGAGTGCAGGGCAGAACAATCATGGAAAGCCCAGCCGCGAAACTAAAAAAATACCAACCAAACCCCACCGGCGTTTCCGGACCTAAAAAGAAAAACCAGATAAGTCCAAACACAATAAGCGCAAAGGCCAAAACCGATGATCCCGCAAGAATTGCTTTAAATCTAGTCATGTTTATATGATATTATTATATGGAGTACCAATTCTGGGCAATAATCATGTTGACCTAAAAGCCCCCTAGGGGGCTTTTTCGTTAGAAACGCTAGCTCGCATCAGAACAAACAAAGCCAGCGCGCCTCCCAAAAGCCCAATATCCCGGAAAGTAACGGCATCAATTCCTACAAACAGCAGGATCAAAAGCATCTCAAGTCCAATAAGAAGCGCGACAGCACGCACAAGCTTTTTCGGCAAAAACCATGCAAGAAGCACAAGCGCGAACAAAATCTCAACCACACCCTGAACACGCAAAAAGGTTTCTACGCCAATCTGTCCAATCAAATTTTGCACCACCTGCGGCAACCCCCGAATCGCCCAAGACCACGCTGTAGGGTGCGTGGCAATATCATAACCGGAGTAGAGGTACGTCAACCCCAACCCAAGCCGCAAAGCCCATTCGGGAGAGATTTTCTGTAAAAAACTCATATTAATCGCCAGAAAGCTCTTTCAATTTCGCCACAAATTTCTCCTTATCAAAACCTCCTGTAGCAAAAAGCTCCCCATTCAAAATAATCCCCGGCGAAGCAAACACCGTATGCTTTTGCGCCAACTCTTGCCCCTTCTCCGAGGTTGTAATATCAAGTTCCTTATAAGTAACATGAGGCCACTCCCCTTCCATAGAATGCCAAAACTCCTTAAACAATTTACAATTCTGACACCCAGGGGTCGTCAATACGATAAGTTCTATATTATTGGACATTGGATGAATTATAGCACACTAACGCTACTCTTCCGCGGGGCTTTTTTTATCACGCTTCTGCAAATAGGCATACGCGGAGAGCGCGGCACGCACCCCATCACCTGCGGAGATATTATTCTGTTTAAAAGGGTCTTCCGTAACGTCCCCCGCAGAAAAAATCCCGGGATGAGATGTGGTTGCGTACTTACAATCAACCTTCACCTGCCCGAACTTGTCCAAATCAACCAAGTCCCTCACCATATCCGAATTGGGAACAGATCCAATCTCCACAAATACTCCCCCAACCGCTAACGTCTTCACCTCCCCCGTCTTCAAATCTTTGTATTCCAGCCCCGTCACAAACTTCTCACCCAAAACCTTCTGCGTGTCTGCATTAAAAATAATCTCCGCCTTGTCTTGCCCCTTCACCACTTCCTGTGTTGACTGATCCCCCTTCAGCTCCTCACTGCGGTTTAAAAGATAAATCTTCGCAGCATACGGGACCAAATCCATCACCGCCTCAAGTCCGGCATTCCCCCCGCCAACAACAGCCACAACCTTACCGCCAAATAATGGCGCGTCGCACGTACTGCAAAATGCCACACCCTTCCCATCAAACTCATCCTCACCCGGAACACCCATGCGGCGCCGACGCGCACCCATCGCCACAATAAGCGACTTACCCGTATATGAGCCCTTATCTGTCGTTACCTCAAAATCGCAGACACGATCATCGCCGCAGTCAATCGGTTTCACACTCGTCGCCTTCTCCCCCGCCTTCACCGCAACATCGGGGAAGCAGCGTACATGCTCTTCAAACCGCTTCGCAAGCTCGATACCCGAGACGTGCTGGTCACCAATCCAATTCTGAATATCGTCAGAGACAATAGACTGCCCCCCAAACGACTCGGTAATGAGAAGCGTCGACATCTTCTTGCGAGCGGTGTAGACCGCGGCAGCCGTAGCAGCCGGCCCCCCACCAATAATGATTACGTCATACATAACACATACAATATACCATAGAAAAATAAAGACTGTGATCAAACACACAAATAAAAAAGAGCTTTGGTATACCCAAAGCTCAACGTATCAATTGTTTTCGAGTCCTTACCCACGGAGCAAGCGGTCGATATCCCACTCAAGTTGAGCAAGGACAGCCTCCACACAGGCAACAAACTCGGGTGAAAAACCCACATTCTCGGTTACCCCCTCAAGCAACAAACTAGCCGGCAAGTAGTACAAAACTATACGAGCGCCGGAAAGACTTTCAGCACCACCAACAACGTCTGCCGGGAAAATTTCTTCCTCACACGAAGATTGAGGTGCTATATATTGATCAAGAAAAGTATCAAGTGCGTCCTGCGGCATGAAGCCATCGCCTCCTTCCGTTAAAAAATGTACAGCCAGATCCACGGAAAGCATACCATCAAAAAAGAACCCGCGCAAAAAGACGCGAGCTCTTTATCTTCAAAAAAACAAAGAGATGCTACGCACCACTCCCCCCATCGCCAGCTTTGCAGCACTTCTTGTCCATCAGACCGCCAACACCGGCCAAAATCACAAGAATCGGCCAGATGACACCCACGGTCGATACGCTCAAGACATCAAACGCACCAAGCAAGAACGTAAGACCAAAAAGGATCACAAGAATCCCGCAGCACTTCTTACACTTTTTACACGAATCTCCACTCAACATAATAATGTAAAAACATTTAAGAGCCCTTCGACCTTTGTCAATATGCACAGTATACCATACAAAAATCAAGAATGCCCGATAACAACAAGCCCCTGCGTATCCACGAGCGTACACGCCCCACTATCACAAGAAAGAACCGCATACGAACACAGTATCAAACCACAGGCGCACGTGCTAGACTGACGAATATGAAGCAGAGCACAGTAGTATCAGGCCTCATAATCGTGCTCATCATAGCCATAGTCATGTTTCTCTTCGCGCAAACACAAATAAAACTCGCCGAAGAGCGGGAAGATGTCGTTGCAAACGTCAAAGCGCCAGAAAGCAAGGCGGGAAAGTACACGCTCGCTAAAGAGATCACTACCCCCGACGGCTTCGTGAACACCGACGGCATCACCATCGGTGAGCATATCGGCAAGAAGGTTGTCTTGATAGACTTCTGGACATACAGCTGCATCAACTGCCAACGCACTACGCCATATCTAAACGCATGGTATGAAAAGTACAAAGACAAAGGACTCGAGATCATCGGCATCCACACGCCCGAGTTCAAGTTTGAACACAAGTACGAAAATGTCGCAGACGCCGTCGAACGCTTCGGCATAAAATTCCCCGTCGCCCTCGACAACGACTTCTCGACATGGCGCGCATACAACAACCTCTACTGGCCGCGGAAATACCTGATCGACATCGACGGCTACATCGTCTACAACCACATCGGTGAAGGCGGCTACGAAGAAACCGAACGCGAAATACAAAAAGCCCTCGACGAACGCATGACACGACTCGCACTCGAAGGCAGTATTGATACCGAGATCGCACAACCCGAAAATGTAGAGACAGCAAATACACTCGGCCCCCGAAGTCCCGAAACATACTTCGGCGCACTGCGAAACAAAAACTTCGGCAATGGCACCCCGGGTGAGACAGGCGTGCGAACCTTTACCTTGCCAAGTGAGATACAACCTAACACGCTCTATCTCGTCGGCGAGTGGAACATCACCCCTGAGTATGCCGAAAATGTAAGTGTCGACGCAAAAATCGTCTTCTATTACCAAGCAGAGAAAGTCTTCCTCGTCGCCCGCGCGGACGAGCACACAGAAGTTACGATCCGCCGCGACAGCAACCCGCTCGGAGACGAAGCAGGAAGCAGTACGGAAACAAAAAACGGCGAAGCAACGATCCAGATACAAAAAGACCAACTCTACCGCATTATAGAAGACCCCGAAGGCAGCGCCCCGCACCTCCTTGAGATCAACATCGAAGCCCCCGGCTTTCAGGCATTTGCGTTTACGTTTGGGTAAAACTCCACCTAAAAAGGGCATTGTAACGGCTAAAACGTCGTTGTAGCCGTTACAATGCCCTTTTTAGGTGGAGTATAATGGCTTGTGCCTCTTCGCTTCCGGTGCTTTTTTTCAATTCAGTTTTATTGATTACTATTTTACCTATCTCGTCTTCGCAGCCGTAGTCGGCGCGACCTCTTACGAATGCTGGTGTCGTGTCTACTCCTCCATCATCCCCACATTCTTGGTAGTAGACCCCTTCATATGCAGACGTGTCTAGTGCCCAGATGGATTCTTTAGCTTTTTCTGCCCTATCTTGTACCTCCTCTTTTGCTAAAACTTCTTCTGCGCTTTCTGAGATTAACTCCAAAGATCTTTCTAGCACTTCGTCTATGCGCTCTTTACCTGTGTCTTGTGATTCTATTTTTGATCTTTCGAAATTCATTTTTTGATGTTTGAGGGATAAGCTTTCCTACGTAAGAAAATCGCTGCGGTGGGTACAGGATTCGAACCTGTAAGGGATTACTCCCACGGCATTTCGAGTGCCGCGCATTAGCCGTTCTGCCAACCCACCGTGCTCCCACCAGGACTCAAACCTAGATTTAGGGATTAGGAATCCCCCGTTCTATTCAGTTGAACTATGGGAGCGCATCCTCTTTATACGACAATGTTCGGCTTGAGTAAAGCCATAGGGTGCGATAGAATACCCCGTGTAATATGGGTGTTTAGCTCATGACTGTCATTCTGAGCGCAGCGAAGAATCTCGTACATACGAAACAGAGATCCTTCACCTTCGGCTCAGGATGACAACACACATTCGTAGGGGCGTTTAGCGAAGTGGGTCGGCGCAAACAACTTTGCGCCGACGGGCAAGTTTCCTACCTTCCAACAATAAAACTTGCCCTGGAAGAGCGCCTTGCGAAAAAAATATCGGGCGTTTAGCTCAGTGGTAGAGCGCTACCTTGACATGGTAGAGGTCAGAAGTTCGATCCTTCTATCGCCCACAAAAGGGCCCATAGTATAGTGGTAACACGTATCCATGGCATGGATAAACTCGGGGTTCGATTCCCCGTGGGTCCACAAGTAAAATAATATGCTCAGGAGAGTGTATTATGTTAGTTGTGTGGCCTATGTAGGGAATCTAACTAAGGAGGGGGTCGGGGAACCCTTGGTTCCCCGTGTTGGAAAATATTAAAAACCGAGGGTTTTTAAAGCGCAGCGAAACGAGCAGTGAGATTCCCCGTGGGTCCACAGGTCTACGATAAATTATTTGTATAAAAAAGGTGGCTCGCACCTTTTTTAAGCCGCAAATCACATATAATCTGGGTGAGACAAGATTACAATGAAACACCAGCTCACACGCATAGTACCATACGCACTCCCGCTCCTCGTACTCGCAGTTTACGTCATCCTCCTCCTGCACGGGACAAACCTCACCGGTGCCGACCTCGGGCGCCACATTGAAAACGGCCGGCTCTTCTTCGAAAACTGGTCCCCCATCGCCACCAACACCTACTCATACACCCATCCCGACTTCCCCGCAGCAAATCATCACTGGCTCTCCGGCGTCCTCTTCTACCTCGCATTCATACTCGGCGGGTTCAAAAGCACCCACCTCCTCTTTCTCGCAGTCAGTCTCGGAGCGCTGTGGTTCTTCTTTCGCGTTGCACAGCGGCGCGCCGGCATCATTCTTACAACCATAACCACGCTCACACTCCTGCCGCTCATCGCAAACCGAGGCGAGATCCGCCCCGAAGCATTCAGTTACCTCCTAGCCGGCATCTTCCTATGGCTCCTCGTAAAACACCGCGCGGGAGAGATCACCGGCAAAAAACTCATCATCTCGCTCGCCCTCTTGCACGTCCTCTGGGTAAACCTCCACATCTACTTCTTCGTCGGTTTCATTGTGGTCGGCACCTTCCTCCTCGAAGCCATGGTCGAGAACGGACTAAAAAGCAAACGCGCGCGCGAACTCGCAATCGCTTTCGGCGCGCTCATCGCGGCATCCCTCGTAAACCCTTTTTTCATAGCCGGCGCCATCACCCCGCTCACCATCTTCAACGAGTACGGATATCGATTAGCTGAAAATCAGTCAGTGTGGTTCATGGAAAAAATCCTACCCAAATCAACCTACACCATCTTCAAAATCTCATTCGCGGCACTCATCGTGAGCTTCATCCCCGCATTCATAAAGAAAAGGAGAGACATCTCACTCGCCGATGTCATATTCGCACTCGGATTCAGCCTTGCAGGGTGGTTTGCTATCCGAAACTTCACTATCTTCGCACTCTTCGCTCTCCCTATACTCGCCGCACACCTCGCGCTCATCATCCCACACACACTCCTCATATCACGCAAAGCACGCTACGGATCAATCGCCATACTACTCGCCGGTACAATTATATTTACAATAGGAAGAGCAAACATACCCACCATACCGCCATTAGCACTCGGCATGGTTCCCGGCAATCTCGCATCGGCAACATTCTTCACGAAAAACAATCTCAAAGGACCAGTTTTCAACAACTATGACATCGGCGGCTACCTCATCCAATACCTCTACCCAAAAGAAAAGGTCTATGTAGACAACCGCCCCGAAGCGTACCCAACATCATTCTTCGAAGAGGTCTACATTCCCATGCAGCAAGATGATACGGTATGGAAAGAACAAGTTGAGCGCTACAACTTCAACGCTATCTTCTTCGCGCACCGTGACTACACCCCATGGGGACAGCAATTTTTGATCACGCGTATAGACGACCCCGACTGGGCACCCGTCTTCGTTGACGCAACGGCAATCATCTTCCTGCGCCGCAACGAGGAAAATGCACAACTGATCGACAAGTTCGAAATCCCACGTGAGGCATTTCGAGTCACACGAACGTAAAGATTTTCAGTGTCATTCCCGCGAAGGCGGGAATCCATAACAATTGGATTGTTATCGTTATAGATTCCCGCCTTCGCGGGAATGACGGTGCGTGCGGGAATGACACAGAAATGCGTAAATCCCAATAACATGAAAACACTCTCAATCATAATTCCGGCATACAATGAAGAAAAAACTATCGACACCGTATTAGAAAAGGTGATCACAGCGCCTCTTGGCGGTTGGGAACGCGATATCATTGTCGTGAACGACGGCTCACAAGACAAGACAGAACATGCTCTCGCGCCATATAAAAACGAGATTACCTACATCAGCCATGAAAAAAATCGCGGCAAGGGCGCGGCGATTAGGAGCGCGCTCCCACACGTGAGGGGTGATGCTGTGCTCATACAAGACGCTGATCTTGAGTATCACCTGGAAGATATCCCGGCGCTTCTATCAAAATTAGAACACGCGCGCGTGCATGCAGTTTACGGTTCCCGCAATATACACCCCGAACGCCGCGGCTACCGCCATTACGTACTCGGCGCACAGATATTGACCACACTCGTGAACCTTTGTTTCGGATCCAAGCTCACCGACAGCTATACATGCTACAAACTTATCCGCACACCCGCCTTAAAAGAACTTAATTTGAAAAGCAATGGTTTTGAATACGAGATGGAAGTAACTGCCCAACTGTTAAAGCGAGGGTATACAATAAAAGAAGTTCCCATACGATACTCACCGCGAAGCTTCAAAGACGGCAAAAAAATCCGCACCCGAGACGGCGTGAAAGGCATCATAACCCTCTTGAAAAGTCTTCGTTAATTTTTATGCAACGCACCGCCCATATAGGTGCCTCCCGCACTCCACAACAGCCACCCGCGAGCGTCCGTGTCTTCTGCCGCATCGATCTGGCTTCGGACTTTCTCTATTCCGGAGGGTCGCCCCGCCTCCATATCGCTCTCATGAAAAAAGTCTTCCAGCCACGGTCGCAACACGGCACGGCGCGCCGTAGACGTGCCAAAGGGCTCATCAATAAAATTTTGTGCGGAAAAAAGAGAGCGGCGCACCACAACATCCGGCTTCGTCCGCACCTCCTCTTCATCCAAGTACACCGCAGGCAACCCTCGGCTATCGTCACTGCCAACATAAAATCCATCATAGTAGTGAGACGGATACAGCATAAGAGAAATATAATCAAAGTGAGGTGCCATATCCTGAACCCGCTGCCCAATACCTCCACCACGAGGGTCAACCGCAGTAAAACCGAATAGATCGGCAGATAAAATAATGTCCGGCTTGTATGCCCGAAGCCGCTCCCTCAAGGCGGCAGAAAAGGAACCGATTATCTCATACTTGGGAGTAATCTCGTCATATGCCGGATATTCCACCGCCCACATGTCACCATCAGAAGGGAAACGAATGTAGTCAAACTGCAGCTCATCAAAACCCAGATCAATAATTCGCTTGGAAAACTCTACGGTATAACCAAGAACACCATCGTGCGCCGGATCGAACCAATATCCTCCCCCATTATCACGCCAGAAATAATTTGCCTGCCCCGACGACTGCACGCCGCAGACGTCCCGCGCCGCCTTCGGTGACGTGCGCGTCACGTACCACTCGGGATGCGTATCAATAAGAGAGGCATCCTTGAAAACAACAATCCGAGCAATAGTCCACACACCCTTCCGACGTAAATCCCTCACAAACGTCCGTACATTTTGCGCATCATAATCGGGTCCGCACACCTCCTTCACATCAATAACAAGAGCATTTGCTTCGGTGGTATCAATGAGTTCAAGGATATCATTACGCGCACGCAACGCGGCATACTCGGCCCCGCGGGCAATCCCGGCATTCATGTATAACCCCTTAGCACGTTCAGATCGGCGGAGCGCCTCCTCTAACAATTCCTCCGAAGTGCCCCTCCGTAAAGAAAGGTTCGCGGCTAAGTCAGAAGGCCGGGCAAAATCAGAAACAAACACAAACGTAGAACCGTTTCGTATGAAAAGAGCGGCTGTCAGCACAACAGCACTCATTACAAGAATGAATAGAAATTTTCTCCCCATGCACAAAGTATAAATCGCACAACAACACAGGGCAATCAAGCAAAACCAGATACTGATTTTCTGATATAATGAACATTATGCAAGAAGGTTCTCAAATAATAAAAACCGTGAAAAAGGTGATGCCCGCAGTCGTCTCCGTCATCGTAACAAAAAAACTCGAGCAGGTTGAGCGCGAACTCGCACGCGGATATCCATCCGGATTCGGCGACACAAACACACACGTCCCGACAAACAAGGTGGACGCCCACGGAATGGTTCAAGTTGGCGGCGGCTCGGGATGCATCGTGAAACACAACGGCACCATCCTCACCAACAAGCATGTTATAAACGAACCCTTCGCCGCCTACACCGTCATCTTAAACTCCGGCGAAAAATACCCCGCGGAGGTCCTCGCCCGCGACCCCATAGATGACATCGCCATCCTGAAAATACAGGCAAAGACCGCACGCCTCCCTACCGTCACCCTCGGCAGATCAGACAACCTCGAGCTCGGCGCCACCGTTCTCGCCTTCGGTAATGCCTTGGGCGCATTCAAAAGCACCGTCTCCTCCGGCATCATCTCCGGCCTCTCACGCGCAATCGAAGCAAGGCCCGACCCCGAATCAAAACCATATGAAATGCGAGGCCTCATACAAACCGACGCCGCCATAAACCCGGGAAACTCGGGAGGCCCCTTAACCGACGTCTTCGGAAAGGTTATCGGCATCAACGCCGCCGTCATCGCAGGTGCGCAAAACATCGGCTTCGCGATCCCCGCACACGCGGCAGAGCGCGACCTAAAAGATCTCAAAAAGTACGGCAAAATAAAACGCCCGCTCCTCGGTCTCCGGTATCTCACCATAAACACTGATATACAAGCGAAGCTCAAACTCCCCGCCTCCTATGGCGCACTCGTAACCAAAGAAAATCCACTCGACATAGCCGTTGCCGCAGGTGGCCCCGCAGACAAAGCCGGCATCCAAGAATCCGACATCCTCCTCACCTGGAACAAAAAGAAAATTACCGAAGAAAAAACCATTCACGACTTCCTAAGCGCGTCAGATGTGGGGGAAGAGGTCACCCTCACCCTCCTCCGCCGAGAACGCGAGATCACGAAGCGGGTTACGCTCACCGAACGCCGGTAATGAGCTGATGAGCTTGTTAGGCGTCCACCCATCACCCTAAAAAGCTAACAAGCTAGTACACATACTCATCCACCAACAACCCCGCCGTGTCATACAACAACACGCGGTCGTGCTTCAAATCAAACGGCAAAACATCGTCAAGCCACACATACCACGTATCCGTGAAAAAATCCTCGTCGTTACGGTGAGCACGGTAACAGCTTCCGTATCCAAATCGATCCTGCATATAATCGAAACACGCAATATCATCCTCTCGAAAACCGCTCATCAAAATAGTATTCGGCTCCTCACACGTCCGAATCGAACGTAAGAATGACTGACACGAACCGGAAAACGCGGTGATCTCACTCCGATCAATCGCAGCCGGACACCGCTTCGGAAAAAGCGGAGAGATGGGGAAAACATTATTCAAATACCCCGTACAAACATTGAGACGAATATTCGGCCCAAACGGGCTTTTTTTGCCGTACACAGTCGTTGATCCACGCGGGTCAAGCATCACATCACCCTCGGAATATCCGGAGGCGAGATATTCCCCAACACCGGAAGGAATGACAAACGGATCATTCTGATTCGTCACGACACGCCACCCCGTAATAGAGGTTGGCTCGGGAAGCAGTGAAGACGCGGAAAGCACGAACGAACCTCGAAAAAAATTAGTAGGTCGTTTCAAAGAACGTATAGTCACCCGCTCGAAGAACGGCGAAAGTTCGGCAACGGTAAACCCGGCAGGAGGTGTCGGTACAGGACCCTCTGGCTCCGGTTTTGGCTCCGGTTCCGATCTTGGAGCGGGCGATTTCGGTGTCGGTTTCGGAGCGGAAGGAATAAACACCTCGCTAGACTCATCGGACGGTAGCATCTGTATCGTCACCCCGGAAGTAGCAATCGCCGGCTCGTCCCGCCGCTGTGGCAAAAAAACCGCAAAAGGATTATCACCCTTCAGCGCGTCAGAAATCGCAAAATACAATATCCCCACCACCACAAAGATGATCAAGATCACCGCATTGCCACGAGTAGACTTCATACAGTAATTTTACACTAATCAAGACACGTGCAACATCCTCTGAATAACATCCGAGGGGACGGCCCCGTCTCGAAGGATGCGCGGCGAGACGCCGGTAAGATCCACCACAGTAGACGCAACACCGGAAACCGCTCCTCCATCAATCACATAATCCGGCTGTAACGAGCGCCCCTCGAACATGCGGACCACCTCATCCGCACTCCGCGCCGACTCCTCGCCCGAAATATTCGCCGAAGTCTGCACAAGCGGCTCTCCACATCGCACGAGGAGATCCCGCAAAAACCGATCCTGCGGCACACGCATTCCAACCGTCTCTCCCCCCGCGGTTAAAACATCAGGCAACATCCCTTCCTTCTTCTTCAGCACCACCGTCACCTTCCCCGCAAAATCATTCGTAGTATTCATCCACACCCTCTCCAAAAACGGCACAACCCGATCCGACACCTCCGCACACTCCCGCGCCATAGCAATATCCGAAACAAAAACAGGCAGCGGTTTATCCGTTGGCCGTTCTTTTATCTCAAATATCCGCCGTACCACATCCGCATCAGTTGCACGTCCGATAATTCCGTAAACCGTGTTGGTAGGAACAACAACAATACCCCCGCGTCGCAATACCGTCGCGACAGCATCATGAGAACACTCATGTAATTTCAATACATTCATAACCCATACGATAACACAGAGATCGAATGGTAACAAAAAATCCCGCCAAGCAAGCTGCCGGCGGGATTGAATTCAAAAACTGTAAAACTAGAGCACGTCAACGACAACAAAAGTGAAATCATCAGACCGAACCCCTTTCGCCTTTTCCGCCCCTCGCGTTTGATACAAAGCCTCTCGCGCGCACTTTTCGGGCGAAGCCTCACGCAAAGAGTCTAAAATAAGAATGAGATCTCCAACGCCTCCATCGTCAGCGCACGCGTCAAATGCATCCGACACCCCGATAAAACGATCCCCCGAAGCAACGGGGACAACCGCAGTCTCAATAAAATCGACAGCATCCGGCTCTCCGGTGAAAACCCCAAATCCGTCGATTATGCCCCCAGTCGGCGTCTGCGCACGTTTCTGGTTACGAATGTATTTCCGCTCCCAGAACAACCGTTCACTCCTAACTCTCTCCCTCATATCCTCGGATAAACCGACTTCGGAAAATGCTCGTGGATAATACCCATTCCACGCAAGAAGTTGATCCCGAGTGATCAATGTGGTATCTCCTTCCGTGGGAAGATGGAAAAGGCGACAATCACCTATCCACCCAACAAGCGCAGCCCTACTGTGCCTGTGCGGAGGGTGCCAAAAAACGACAGCACCGGCACATAGATAATCAATGTGCCGAAAAAAGTTCGGAACATCCGGAGTATAACCAAGTTGGTTATTCACGTAACCAAGAAACTGGTTAACGCAAGTAAACGCCCTATGCAAAGAGTTCAACTCGGACGGCAAAGCCCGCAACAAAACGGGTACGTTAAAAACGATTATCTCCGGAGCAACCGTCGCATGTATGCTCGGATAGCCGCCATCCGGCCGTCGCGAACGGGTAACCCCATCCGCGACAACGACAATCCCCGACTCCTCGTCAATCGAGAAGGCATCCTCGTTGGGTTTGTCGGGTGCGCCCTCGTGAACTGCGGTTAAACCATACGTTTTCGTTTTCACTAAAAATCCTCCTGTGCCCTTTATGTGTGTGTGTTGACTTAAAAAATCAAACGCGTAACGCTGACACACAAATACCACACTAAACAAAAAAAGGAAAGCGCTAAGCCTCCCTGCACTTCCGACATCGCACAAGTGTCACAAAGGCTACGGCGTAGGACCATCATACTCAATATCGCCCTCATCGATACGTCGTACTCCCACATTTCCCGCAAGCTCCTCGTGCGCATGCGCAACCAACCCCGGCATCCGCGCAATCACAAAAAAGCCCTTCATAACACGCGAGTCAAATCCCATATCAGAAAGTATGGCCCCCATCGCTCCGTCAATATTCAACGGAAGCGGCTTCGAGGAAATCTCGTTCAAAATATCGCGCACCTTCTCGGCAAACGCGCAATGATCTCCATACACTCCCGTCTCCTGCGCAACCTCAAATAACGCAATCGCGCGATGATCTTCTGTGAGAACTTTATGCCCATATCCCGGAATCCGCACCTTCTCCTCCTTGAGTCGCTTCACCAATCCTCCTACATCATCTTCTTGAACATGCTCCTGAAAAAACGCCGCCGCACCCTCGATAGCCCCGCCATGACGCTCCCCCATCGTAAGCACACCCGCCGCAAGCGCGGTATGCAGTGAGTTCCCCGTCGAAGCAACCGTCCGCGAAACCGTCGTCGAAGGCGGCCCTGCTCCATGATCAATCGCCGCAACAAGCAAAGCATCAACCATCCTCGCCTCCTCACTCGTCGGCAGCTCACCCCTCAAAACCAAAAAACACACCTCCGAAAAAGTTTTTCCCTTAATTAAATCCGTAAGCGCATACCCGCGTATATACTCCTTCCCGTCCTGTATATGACTAATCTCTGTTTTCCACTTCATATAGTATATGTATCATGATACGTGCGGCCTCACAAGCCCCACCAAATCCTCATACCGCTCCGCAACCATCACCCCCGCATCACGTAATGCCGCTTCCTTATCCTCCGCGCTCTCTCCGCGCGCAACAATCGCGCCCGCATGACCGATCGGCACGCCTTGCGGCAGCGTACTCGCAAATCGTCCGCCAACATAGACGGCAAGCGGTTTTGTAAACACGCCATCAGCAACCATCTTTACAATCTCAAACTCATACCGCCCTCCATGCTCACCGAAGACGACGACGGCCTTCGTCTCCTCATCTTCCTGAAACATCGTAAGCAAGTCCACATACGTCGTCCCCATAAGCAGGTCGCCGCCCACATGCACCGCCGCGCGCTGGCCAATCCCCGCTTTCCGTAATTGCCACGAGACCTCGTTCGTCATCCCACCCGAGCGGGAGATCACTCCCACAGGTCCGGGCATAAAAATCTCATCGACAAGCGGACCGCCAACAACCCCGACACGTCCTACACCAGGCACGATATACCCAAGCGAGCTCGGGCCGATAATCCACACACCGCGCTCACGCGCCGCCGCAAGCACATACGCCGTATCTTGAATCGGAATCCGCTCGGTGATCACACTAATCGTCGCGATCCCCGAATCAATCGCCTCCATGATCGCATCTTTCGCAGCAAAAGGTGGAACATAGATTGCAGTGGTATTCACATCGGGAAATTGCTCGAGCGCTTCGCCCACCGTATCAAACACCGGTTTCCCCTCCATCTCCTGCCCGCCCTTCTTCGGCGTCACCCCGCACACAACCTCCGTGTGGTAATCCAACATCGCCTTCGTCGCCTTCTGTCCCTCCTTTCCCGTCATCCCCTGCACAAGCACTTTTGTGTCTTTATTAATAAGCATATAATTTGTCATCCTGAGCGCAGCGAAGAATCTCGCCGTCAAAACTATTCTTTCACCATCTCCGCCAAAACCTTCGCAGTCTCACCAATCCCCACCTCTTTCCCAAACAACTTCATCCGAAGTCCGTGCCGCTCCCCACACTCACGCATCAGTCGCATCCCCTCCTCCTCATTCGGCCCCGCGCGGCGCACGACAATCGGATACGAGGGCTTCACCTCATCCAACGCATCACAAATACCCGCGAATGTCTCGGCAACATCCGTGAAATTCGCCACACCTCCCGCAATCCAAAGCCCGCGAAGTCCCGGCTTTGAAAGTACCATCTTCGCAAGTTCACGTACCTTCTCTCGCGGCGGATTGCCCGAATACTCGGTATAGTTCGCCGGCGAAAGGCCATGCGTCTTCAAAGCGTCCATACTCGCAATACTCGCTCCGCCCCCCGAGAACAAAACAGCGATATCGCCATCAAGCTCGACATACTTCCCCGCCGTACCGCGATAGTACCCCTCCCCTTCATCGATCTTCGCAACTGCGGTCTCACGCTCCGTCGGTGGCCGCCCCATCATCGTTCGCGGCTCGAACTCGCCCCATTCCTTGTGCCGATAAAACGCATCATCATCAAGCACCACCTTCGCATCAAGCGCAACCCACCGAGCGCCCTCAAACTTCGTGCGTGGCGCAAGCTCCGCAAGCGGGTTGATCTCAATAACCCGCACATCCTCATTCAAAAAACACTTCCACACATGCGCACACACCTGTCGGACACCCTTCAAATCCTTCGCATGGGCCAACTGTACATTAATATCCCCCACCCGCACATCGAGCAGAAAGCGTTGGATCTCCTCGTCCGCCACCGTCTCGATATCGACACCACCGCGCGCGCTATATACCAAAACCGGCTGCGCGAATTTTGTATCGTACGTAATAGAAACATAGTGCTCCACTGCAATATCCACCTTCTCTTCAATCCGCACCGCCGCAACATACTTCCCCTCAAAATCAGCATCAAAAAGCTCCTCGCACGCACGTGCGACCTCCTCGTGGGAAGTGCAAAACCGAATCCCGCCCTGCTTCCCGCGCCCCCCACCCAAAATCTGCGGCTTCACCACCACATCCGCAATTTTCAAACCAGAATATGCAGCAGCATAATCATCCCCACGCCGAACAAGAACGCCGTTTGGAACGGCGATATCATATTTCTCAAATAAAGATTTTCCCTCAAACTCATACAAATTCATAAAAAAGTGTGCAATACTACACGCATGCAAATTATATACGAAAAACTAGCCACGCCAACCCCACAAGACGTCGAGGAGCTCAATCACCTCTTACAACAACTCTCGAAAACCGCTCGAAGTGTAGATCACGAAAAGCTCACAAATATATTAAAAGAAACCACAATATTCGTCGCGCGCGACACGGAAAACAAAAACAAGATGGTCGGCACAGCAACTCTCACCCACATCACAAAACTCACCGCCGACTTCGGCACGTTAGAAGACGTCGTCATAGATGAAAACTACAGAAAGCAAGGCATAGCAACACAGCTCATAGAGGAAGTAACGAAAGAAGCAAAAAAACACAACATGTGGTACGTCGAACTCACGAGCCGCCCCACACGCGTCGAAGCAAACAAACTCTACCAAAAACTTGGCTTCGAAGAACGCGAAACAAACATCTACCGGATAAACTTAAAATAGATATCCCCACCGCAGAAGCCACGGTGGGGATGAAAAGTTAATCGGTCATACCAAACGGGGTGTCCATCTCCCGAAAAATTTCGACGAGTCGAGACGGAACATGGTGTCCCATCCCGCAGAGAGATTCAAACAACGCACATGCTTTGTCGAAATCCTCCTGCACCAGCGCACAACCAAACTCCCCACAACAGACCTGAAATTCTCTAGGCGTCTGCGCATACTCGTCATGATCCTCGGGGTCCATGATAACGGGAATTCCGTTAAACATTACATAAACACCTCCAGGGTGATGAAAAGACATCAAAAACCTCCTAGTCAGTAAGTCCCAGGGCATCATTCTCGGCAAATGCCATGGGAAAACGCGGGGCAGGATCAATCCAAAAGCTAATCTTTCCCACATGTAGGGTGAGATCAACTTTTTCCCCATTAATAAAGCCAAACAAAACTTCCCCGTCATACTCGAAGCCGCAAACAACCCCAAGGGAAGTGTTGATTCCATTTTGCAGACTCATCTGAAAATCCTCCAAATTAAAACAAAAAATAAAAGATCAATATGACCCAGTATACGCGCACGTAAACCATATGTCAAGAAATATATTGACACCAAAATAACCAATTAAATAAAGGAAAAACAGCGTACATATGGATAACTTGCAGAAAAATATATGACAAAATCCCAGTCGGACGACTGGGACCAATAAGGAAACAATACAATGTGAGAACCACGAAAGGCGGCGCGCGAGAGAGCAATGCCATAAACAATGCATGCGGCGCTCCCCCGCAATGCAAGGACGTACAATATGATGTGGTACGATGATAACGCATGGTAGATGAACTTTCGCGCTTCGCTCAAAATAAGATTGGCATGTTCGTATCACCGGAGGACAATACAAACACCGAAACGCGAAAGTTCAATGAAAAATTATTACTACAATATCTATATATAAATCCTACCAACACAGCGAAAACTGTCAATACTAATTCTGACACCAAATAACCCTTTAAATAAAGGATAAAATCACGTCCTGTGGATAACGAGCACATAATAATTGACAAAAAAAATCGTATTTACAAAAAGCTCCCATAAAGATATAGTAAAGAACATGCAAAAAGCACACGACACGTTACAAGAACTCGGCCTCTCGGAAAAAGAAGTCGCAACCTATCTCGCCCTCCTCGAACTCGGCCCCTCATCAGTACGTAAGGTGGCAGAGAAAACCGACATAAACCGCGGCACAACCCATGACGCCTTGAAGTCCCTCCAAACACACGGCCTCGTCTCCTACTACCACAAAGAAACGCACCAATACTTCGTAGCAGAAGATCCCGCCGTCATAAAACGACTTTTAAAGAAGAAGTCACAGGAACTAAAAAATATTGAGGAAGACATGGAGGAGACAATCCCCCATCTCCGCTCACTCTGGAGCGAGGTGGAAGAACGCCCCGTCGCAAAGTATTACGAACACGATGAAGGCATCCGAACAATCTTACAAGACGTCCTCAATGTCACCGGAAAAACAAAAGAGAAGGAGTACGCAATCTACTCATCATCAGAAGTAAAACCGCACCTCTACAAAACATTCAAAAACTATAACGACGAACGCTTGAAACGCGGCATCAAGGTCCGCGCCATCTCAATCGGCCCCGGCGGCGAAGAGGTCGGTCTCGACACACGACGCTGGCTGACAAAAAAAGAAGGCGCCCCCACCTACACCTTCATCTACGCAGGCAAGATCGCCATGATCTCCATAGACCGCCACGGTACCCCGCACGGCGTCATCATCGAAGATCAGCACATCTCCGACACCCAGCTCCTCATCTTCAACTGGGCGTGGAAAAAGCTCAAGTAAACCCGCAAAAACATACAAAATAAGGGTCAAAACGACGTTTTGACCCTTATTCTCTCCTCCGCTTCAAATCACACTAATCGGACACCTAAACCACAAAATTGATCAAACGATCCGCAACAAAAATTACCTTCTTAATCTCCTTATCTTCCAAAAATGTCTGCACGCGCTCCTCACCGAGCGCGAGTTTTTTTGCGCCCTCCTCATGAGTCCCCCGCGCGGCGGTCACCGTCGCACGCGTCTTTCCGTTCACCTGCACCACGAGTTCAAACTCGTCCTCTTCCACCAACTTCGGGTCATACTCCGGCCACACTTCCAAGTGAACCGAGGTTTTATTCCCCAACCGTTCCCACATCTCCTCCGTAATATGCGGTGCAAACGGCGCGAGCAACCGAAGCAAGATCGCATAGTCATACTCCCTCGAATTAACATACTCCATGAGCGCAGAGATCGCCGTGTTGAACTTCATCCCATCAATATCTTCCGTAACCTTCTTGATCGTCTTGTGCGTCATACGGTGATCCTTCCGCTCCTGCGCCTCCAACTTCCACACACGATCCAAAAACCGCTTCATCCCCCTTAATCCATTAGTAGACCACGGAATCATCTGCTCAAACGGCCCCATAAACATCTCGTACAGTCGCAACGCATCCGCTCCAACGGCCGCCACCATATCATCAGGATTCACCACATTCCCCCGCGACTTCGACATCTTCTGATGATCCTCCGCCAACACAATCCCGTGCGACCGCCGCCGCGCATACGGCTCCGCAGTCGGCACCGCACCAATATCAAACAAAAACTTGTGCCAAAAGCGCGAGTACAGTAAGTGCAGTGTCGTATGCTCCATCCCTCCGTTATACAAATCCACCGACGTCCAATACTTCAGCTTCTTCTTATCAGCAAGCGCCTTGTCGTTATGCGGATCGCAATACCGCAAGAAGTACCACGAAGACCCCGCCCAGTTCGGCATCGTGTCCGTCTCACGCCGCGCCTCCCCACCGCATTTCGGGCAGGTCGTCTTTACCCAATCCGTAACTTTCGCAAGCGGCGACTCCCCCGTATCCGTCGGCTCGTAGGCTTCAATGTCAGGTAACTCCACCGGCAAGTCCTTCTCATCCACCGCAATCCAATCTTCACACTTCTCGCAATACACCAATGGAATCGGCTCACCCCAATAATGTTGCCGAGAAAAGACCCAATCCCGCAACTTGTAACTCACCGTCTTCTCCGCCGCTCCCTTCTTTGACAGCCACTCCACAATCTTCCCCTTCGCCTCTTCAGACTTCACGCCATCGAACTCCCCAGAATTAACCGCAACTCCCGCATCCATAAACGGTTTGTCCCAACCATTCACATACCAATCCCACACCTGCTTCGGCCCTGAAGTAGTAACAAAATCCGCCACCTTACCCTCCTCCAGCCAAAGGAAATCGTGCTGTTCCGCTTCATGAGTTTCCACCTCATCGCGTTCTTCATCCTCAAGCTCAAATAGAACACCAGCAAACCGACCAAAGACATTAGATCCCTTGTGCGGCCTCCAAAAATGCTGATAAAACGGATATCCAATCTCTTTTATAAACTTGAGGTTCTTGTACCCAGTCTCCTCCAAAACCTCCGTCCGAGCGGATTCAACAAAATCACCATTATCAACGCCACCGCCAGGGAAGGACTTCCATCCCGTCTTGTTCCACGATAAACACAAAATCTTACCGTCTTGAGGATTTTTCACGACAGCAAAAACCACATCACGTTCTTTCGTGATCTCGTCGTTCTTAACCGTCCCTTCGTAAAACGGCGTTACCACCCTCTGAATCGGCAACCCATACTTCTTCGCAAACTCAAAATCCCGTGCGTCGTGCGCCGGCACCGCCATAATAGCCCCCGTTCCATACGAAGCCAAAACATAATCTGCTATCCAAATAGGAATCTCCTCATTATTCGCGGAATTAATCGCCTTCACGCCCTTCAGCTCAACCCCCGTCTTCTCCTTTTGAAGCTCCGTCCGATCCAAATCCGACTTCTTCGCCGATTCTTCAATATATTTTTTAACCTCATCCCAATTCTCTATCTTGTCCTGCAACTCCGAAACAAGCTCATGTTCAGGAGCAAGCACCATATAAGTAGCCCCAAAAATTGTATCCGGCCTCGTTGTAAACACGTCAATCGTAAATCTTAAATCTGAAATCTTAAATCTTAAATTAGCTCCCTCACTTTTCCCAATCCAATTCACTTGTTGCGTCTTAATCCTCGGCGAGTAATCAACTGTCTCCAAATCCTCAAGTAATCTGTCCGCATACTTCGTAATCGCAAGCATCCACTGTGC
>Ga0310122_10000584_pt1 | contig 23225 bp, 19 predicted proteins | sample CB6_Bottom_1051__FD_203503 | JGI IMG/M metagenome (GOLD analysis project Ga0310122, IMG submission 203503) | Marine microbial communities from Western Arctic Ocean, Canada - CB6_Bottom_1051 | ecosystem: Environmental > Aquatic > Marine > Oceanic | place: Canada: Western Arctic Ocean | collected...
CGAGTCGGCTGCATCGTGGTTACGCCGGGGATCAACGGCAACGTGATTCGCCAGTTCTTTAGCGATATGTCTGGAACGATGTTTGGTTTGCTCAATGTGTTTTCGGGCGGCGCAATGGAATCGCTGTCGATCTTTGCATTGGGCATCATGCCCTACATCAGCGCCTCGATCATTTTTCAGCTTCTCACCGTAGTCATTCCGACTCTCGAGCGTCTGAAGAAAGAAGGCAGCGAAGGGCAGAAGCGCATCACGCAATGGACTCGTTATGCGACCATCGGACTCGCGCTCTTCCAGAGTTTCCTGATGGCAATGGCCCTGGAAGGCGGTCAATTCGGTCAGGGCGCTGTCCTCAATCCCGGCTGGGCCTTCCGAATCACGACGATGATCACGCTGACCTCGGGCACGGCTTTCATCATGTGGCTCGGCGAGCAGGTGACCGAGCGCGGGATCGGCAACGGCATTTCTTTGATCATTTTCTCGGGAATCATCGTTGGACTTCCGTCCGGGCTTTCGAACGTGATCGATCTCGTCCGAACTGATCAATTCAGCATCCTCGAGGTTCTCGTTCTCGGAGCGATCGTGATCGGCGCGATCGGATTCGTGGTCTACGTCGAACGGGGCCAGCGAAGAATTCCGATTCAGCATGCGCGCCGCGGAGGTGGAACCGCTGCATCTTCGAATATGAGTTATTTCCCGCTGCGCGTGAATAGCGCGGGCGTCATTCCGCCGATCTTCGCTTCCTCGCTCCTCATGTTTCCCATGACGATTCGTCAGTACAGTGACAACCCGACCATTCAGCGATTCATCGATGATTGGATGAATCCGGGCGACATCATGTACAACGGTGTCTACGTGGCCTTGATCGTGTTCTTCTGCTTTTTCTACACATCGATCGTGATCAACCCGGACGATGTTTCGGAGAACATCAAGCGGTCGGGCGGTTATATTCCTGGCGTACGCCCAGGGCGAAAGACGGCAGAGTACATCGACGCAGTCTTGTCCCGCCTAACGCTCGTTGGAGCGATCTACGTTTCGGCAATTTGTGTTCTGCCCGTCGTGTTGTCCCAGCGAATGGGTGTGCCTTTCTACTTTGGCGGTACTGCGCTGTTGATCGTCGTGAGTGTGGCCCTGGATACAATGGGCCAGATCGAAGCTCATCTCGTTTCGCGGAAATACGAGGGCTTTGGTTCGACAGGTCGTGTGCGCGGGAGACTCGGCCGATGAGTTCCACGCGAATCGTATTGTTGGGACCGCCGGGCGCCGGCAAGGGAACGCAGGCCGCCACGCTGATTGCGACGCTTGGGATTCCTCATATCTCGACGGGCGATATGCTCCGCGCCGCAGTTGCAGCGAGTACGAAGGTGGGCTTGCAGGCGAAAGCAGTGATGGATTCCGGCGAACTCGTGAGCGACGAGATCGTGATCGGGATTGCCGAGGAAAGGCTGTCGGAAGACGACGCGAAGGAGGGTTTCCTTCTCGATGGGTTTCCGCGAACCCTCGCTCAAGCCAACGCACTCGAAGCGTTGTTGAGCCAATTGGATGCCGCTCTCGATTGTTGTCTGGCTCTGACGGTCGACAATGATGCAGTGGTCGAGCGTTTGCTGAAGCGCGCCGAGATCGAAGAACGCGCGGATGACAACGAGGAAACGATTCGCGAGCGAATGCGCGTTTACGACACCGAGACCGCGCCGCTACTGGAGTTCTATCGAAGTCGAAATCTGCTGACCGAAGTTTCCGGACTGGGCACGGTCGAGGAGGTCGAGAAGCGCGTTCAGGAGGCGCTGCATTAGTGGCGAGGGCCGAGATGGGTATCGAAGCCGATCGAAGCGAGAAACACGAGGGAATCGAACTTGAACCAGATAGGAGTTTGAATAGGAGTCGAAGTAGGTGGGCTTTAGCGAACGAATCGCGATCAAGAGCCGCCGCGAGATCGAACAGATGCGGGAAGTCGGGCATCAAACAGCCGAAATCCTGCTGGAGATCCGAGAGCACGCCCAACCCGGCGTGACCACGGGCGAACTGGGCGAGATCGGGGCCAAGGCCTTGAAAAAGAGGGGCTTGAACTCTCCGTTTTTGGGCTATGCTCCCGGGGGGGTAGCGCCCTATCCAGCGGTTCTTTGTGCTTCTGTCAATGATGAGATCGTCCATGGAATTCCGGGACCCCGTGAACTTCGTGAAGGCGACATCATCAGCCTCGATTTCGGGGCGGTCACCGAGGCCATGGCCGGAACGACGACTCGTGCAGCAAGTGGGTGGCACGGTGATACGGCAGTCACGATTCCGGTCGGAGAAATCGATTCCGAAGCGGAGCGTTTGATCAAGGCGACTCGCGATGCTCTCGAAAAGGGCATCGAGGCGATGGTTCCAGGAGATCGGCTGTCGGATATCGGTTTCGCGGTTCAGACCCGCGCAGAAGAGGAAGGATTCGGAGTCGTTCGTCAATTCGTTGGCCACGGCATTGGACGTGAGATGCATGAGCCGCCGCAGGTGCCGAATTACGGACGACCCGGGCGAGGCCCCAGGCTCCGAGCGGGCATGGTTTTTGCGATTGAACCGATGGTGAACATCGGAAGTGAAAAGGTTCGAGTGCTAGACGACGAATGGACGGCGGTGACGGCAGACGGAACGCTTTCCGCACATTTCGAGCACACGGTGCTCATTACAGATCATGGGCCCGAGGTCCTGACCCGCATTGCCGGGTCGCACTAATAGAGTTAGAGAGACGAAGATGAAAGTTCGAGCATCGGTCCGAAAGATGTGTGAGAAGTGCCGAATCATTCGTCGGCGAGGAATCGTTCGGGTGATCTGTGAGAACCCGAAGCACAAGCAACGACAAGGCTAGTCGGCCGCTCGTACTAGGTAACAGAGAGAGTTCGACTAAGAACCGATTGAGAGTAGGCCTTGCGTAGAATCAAGGCCGGGGACGAACGGAGGAAGCTATATGGCGCGAATCGCAGGCGTTGATTTGCCGCGGAACAAGCGCATCGAGATTTCACTGACCTATATCTATGGTGTGGGTAGAGTGAAGGCTCTCGAAATCTGCTCGAAAGCGTCTGTCGATGCTGGCGCGCGGACGGAGCACCTTTCTGAGTCAGAGGTCATCAAGATTCGTGAGGTCATCGAGCGCGACTACAAGGTCGAGGGTGATCTCCGGCGTGAAGTGAATCAGAACATCAAGATGTTGATGGACATCGGATGCTATCGGGGGCTACGCCACCGACGAGGCCTCCCGGTGAGAGGACAGCGAACCCATACGAACGCGCGAACGCGGAAGGGCCCTGCGAAGACGATCGCGGGCAAGAAGCTAGCGCCCAAGAAGTGATGCGATAAATCCATATGGCAGCCAAAAAGACGAAGAAGAAGGTCAAGAAGAATATCCAATCGGGTATTGCTCATATCCAATCGACCTTCAATAACACGGTCATCACCATCACCGACGTTGGCGGAAACGCGATCGCCTGGTCGAGTTGCGGTCAGCAAGGATTCAAGGGGTCGAAGAAATCGACACCCTTTGCAGCGCAGATCGCCGCTGAAGAATGTGCGAAGAAGGCGCAGGAGCATGGCGTTCGGACTCTCGGCGTATACGTGAAGGGTCCCGGCGGAGGGCGCGAGTCCGCTCTTCGGGCTCTCCAGGCTGCCGGGATGAAGATCACGATGATCCGCGATGTCACCCCGATTCCACACAATGGCTGTCGCCCACCCAAACGGCGACGAGTCTAACTTTTACGCCTAGCAAGAGAACAGAGAGTAAGCATCATGGCAAGATATACCGGTTCCGTTTGTCGACTCTGCCGTCGAGAAGGCACGAAGCTCTTCTTGAAGGGCGACCGCTGTTTCACGGAGAAATGCGCCATCGAGCGCCGCGCCTATCCACCAGGTCAACATGGCCAGGGTCGCGTCCGATTCTCCGATTACGGTGTTCAGCTGCGCGAGAAGCAGAAGGTGAAGCGGATGTACGGATTGCTCGAGAAGCAATTTCGGAGCACATTCGATCGCGCGTCCCGCATGAGCGGTCGAGCGGGTGAAAACCTGTTGATGCTGCTCGAACGACGATTGGACAACGTCGTTTTCAGACTTGGCTATGTGACGTCTCGCGCCGAGGCGCGCCAGCTCGTCAAGCACGGCCACTTCACGATCAATGGCAAGAAGGCTCATACGCCTAGCATTCTGGTCAATCCAGGATGGACGATTGGTGTCGTCGATCGCTCGAAGAAAATCGCCAGAATCAGTGGTGCGCTCGAAACCATGGAGGGACGCGCCGTTCCACAATGGCTCGAGATTGAAAAGGATGAAATGAAGGGCACGATCAAGGCCCTGCCACAGCGCGAAGACATCACGCTGCCGATCGACGAACAGCTGATCGTCGAATTGTATTCACGCTAGAGGGCTGACAAAGCCAGACCGTCGCAGGATGAAGCGCCGGTCGGAGGCATGATTCAGCCCAGATTCGATTCATGAACATTCGCTCGAAATGGGAGCCCATTTCGAGCGAACCCGGCAATGCCGATACAGACGCAAGGGAGTTCCGATGCAAGACGAAGTGATCGCACGAAACTGGCGCGAGCTGATTCGACCACGACGACTCGAGGTCGAAGAAGACACACTCACCTCGACCTACGGACGATTCCACTGTGAGCCGCTCGAGCGCGGATTTGGGACGACGCTCGGCAATGCGCTTCGCCGCGTATTGCTCTCGTCGCTTCAGGGAGCCGCCATTACGAACATTCGAATCGACGGCGTTCTGCACGAGTTTTCAACGATTCCCGGTGTGATGGAAGACGTAGCGACCGTCGTCCTGAATCTGAAGGACGTTAGGGTTCGAATGAACAGCGAGGGGCCCAAGACGATTCGAGTCAAGAAGTCTGGCCAGGGCATCATTGTCGCGGGCGATCTGATTTCGGCTGATCAAACCGTCGAAATCATGAACCCGGAGCACAAGATCTGCACGCTCGGACCAGATTCCAGTTTTGAGATGGAAGTCACCGTAGGCCTTGGTAAGGGCTATGTCCTTGCGGATCAGAACAAGAGCGATGAGATGCCGATCGGAACCATTCCGATCGATTCAGTCTTCTCTCCGATTCGACGAGTCAACTACACGGTGACGCCGGCTCGTGTTGGTCGCGCAACCGACTTTGACCGACTGAACATGGAACTCTGGACAGATGGGGCAATTGCGCCGGTGGATGCGGTCGCCTTCGCTGCCAAGATCCTCAAGGAGCAGCTCTCGATTTTCATCAACTTCGAAGAATTCACAGAAGCACCCGCTCTTCACATCGACGAGCCCGAGCCGCTCAATCCGAATCTCTTCAAGTCGGTCGACGAACTGGAGCTGTCCGTTCGTTCCGCCAACTGTCTCCAGAACGCCAATATCCGCTTCATCGGCGAACTCGTGCTGAAGACGGAAGCCGAGATGCTCAAGACGAAGAACTTTGGTCGAAAGTCCCTCAACGAGATCAAGGAGACGCTTTCGAGTCTCGGTCTCAGCCTTGGGATGACGATCGACAATCTGCCCGCCCGCAAAGATCTCGAGCGGATGCGGGAGCAGCGCGAGGCCTGAGATGAATCATCGAAAATCCGGCAGAAAACTGGGGCGTTCCGTTTCGCACCGCAAGGCGCTGTTTCGCAACATGGTGACATCACTGCTCGAGCACGAGCAGATTCGCACCACGGATGCCAAGGCCAAGGAGCTTCGCGGCATCGCCGAGCGAATGATTACGCTCGGCAAACGCGGAACCCTTCATGCCCGGCGCCAGGCTCTCGAGACGATTCGGAGCAAGGACGTAACCTCCAAGCTCTTTAGTGAACTCGCGGACCGCTACCGCGAACGGCCGGGCGGCTACACCCGTGTGGTCAAGCTGGGTCAGCGTCCCGGAGACGCCGCACCGATGTCCATCATCGAGCTCGTCGATCGAGAGGACCAGGGGGCAAGCGCCTGAGCGGCGATCAATCCGACCAGAACCTGTCGAAACGATCCGCCGTGGCGAGCTTGTTGCTGGGTGCGGCGGTCGTCGTTGTGGCGAGCGTTTTGATTCATCGAAGCGATGTCGGGGCGCCCCCGGTCATTCGTGGCGCGCCGGCTCCGGAGTTTGATCTCGCTCGTCTTCGAATGAGCGACGCAGACGCGAGTTCGAGCGTCAATCTCTCCGCGCAGCGGGGGCGAGTCGTTCTCGTCAATTTCTGGGCGACCTGGTGCGAACCCTGCGAACGCGAAATGCCAGCGATGGAGCGGCTCTATTCAACGCTCGCAGGTGAGGAGTTCGAACTCATCGCGGTCGCCATCGACGACAAGGAGGCGGAGGTTCGGACCTTTCAGGAGCGCTACCAACTCTCCTTTCCGATCGTGTTGGACCCGGATCAGTCCGTCTACGCCGAGTATCAGACGATGGGCGTGCCCGAGTCGCTGCTCGTCGACCGCAACGGTCTGATCATCGAGCGATACGTCGGTCCGCGCGAATGGGACGCGACGGAATACATCGAGCGGATTCGCGAGCTGATCGATGGCCAGCGACGCGTTCCCGCCGAGAATGCGTTCTAGGGTCTTCGAAGGAGCTCCTGTCGCGTTGTTCTGCATTGTCGGTGCGGCGGCCGGTGGCGATGTCGATAGTCTGGTGAAACGGGCCCGCCGGGACCGAGTTCGGTACTCTCCCGCCGCCATTGCGGAAATCTGCGAATCACACACGACTGGGATAGGGGCGTGAAGCACCCATTCGCATCATGGGGGGAGTGGGTGAGGGCGTTTGGTCTTGGTACAGCTGCGATCGTAATCCTCGGGCTATCCGCCTTGCTCGATGACGAGAGCGGGGTCGGTGTCTGGCTCGAGCTCAGTGGCGATTTGTCTCGCTCCGAGTCACGGATCGACGCACTCGAAGATCGCAACGAAGCGATGCGGCGCGAGATCGCGATGCTCGAGGCAGAACCGTCGGCCATCGATCGGGCGATTCGTGAGGAACTCGACCTCGCCCTCCCAGGCGAGATCATCGTTCGTTTCAAGAACTCGGGTGCCCGCCGGGCCTCGAGTGACGCGGACGACGACGAGGGATTCTCGCTGCGCAGGATGGACGTATTCGGGCTTTTGGATCGGGAGACGAGGTGAAGGAAAAGCTGCGGGAAAAGGTCGAACTCGCGTTGCGCGAGTTGCTCGACGCTGCCGGTGATTCCGCTGCGCTACCGGATTTCGCGATCGACGTGCCGCGCCAGAAGGACCACGGAGACTTTTCGTGCAATGCGGCCATGCTGCTTGCCAAGCGATTGCGGAAGAAGCCGCGCGAGATCGCCGAAGACCTGAAACAGCGACTGGGCGATGGAGGAGGGCTGATCGGCTCGCTCGAGATTGCGGGTCCAGGCTTCCTGAACATCCAGCTTGTGAGTTCGAGTTGGCACGATCTGCTTCATGACGTCATCGCGGCCGGCGCTAGATATGGACGGCAGGGGCACCCTCCCGAGCCCTCTGGCGCGGACGAAGAGAAGTCGGCGAAACGAAAGGTGCAGGTCGAATTCGTTTCGGCGAACCCGACCGGTCCGCTCTCGACAGGCCACGGTCGGCAAGCCATTTTGGGCGACTGTATCGCGCGTCTGCTGGAAGCGACGGGCTGGGACGTCACACGCGAGTACTATTTCAACGATGGCGGTCGGCAGATGCGGCTGCTTGGCGAATCGGTCAAGGCCCGTTACCTCGAGCGTCTAGGACTCGCAGCCTCGCCGACCAAAGAGAGCCTCGCCGATCCCGAGAAGAATTGGAAAGACGAGATCGACGGGTTGCCGGTCGCCTTTCCCAAAGACGGCTATCAGGGCGACTACATCAAAGACATCGCAGGCGGTCTGCTGGAAAGCGAGGGCGACTCGCTCGTCGATGAACCCGGCGACGGTCGGTTCCGGGAAGAGGCTCAACGCGTCATTTTCGAGGATATTTCCGGGACGCTGACCCGAATCGGGATCGACTTCGATGTTTTCTTCAATGAACGCAGCCTCTATGACGAAGGGAAGCTAGAAGAGGCAATCGACGATTTACGAAGTGCCGGACTGATCTATGACTTCGAAGGGGCCGTATGGTTCAAGGCGACCGATCGAGGGCTCGAGCGAGATCGAGTTGTCGTCAGGAGCAACGGTGAGCCGACCTATCTCATGCCGGATATCGCCTATCACAGGGACAAGTGGCGCCGCGGATTCGATCTCGTGATCGACGTGCAAGGCGCGGATCACATCGAGCAGTTTCCATACGTCCGGGCAGCCACTGCGGCCCTCGGCGTTCCCTCGGAGCAGATCGAACTCGTCATGCATCAATTCGTCACGATTACGAGCGATGGCGAGCGCGTCAAACAGTCGACCCGAAAGGCGACCTTCGTCACGATCGATGAGCTCGTCGATGACGTGGGGCGCGACGTATTTCGCTTCTTCATGATCGAGCGAAAGCCCGATGGGCATCTCGATTTCGATCTCGATCTCGCAAAAGACAAGAATTGGCGAAAGAACCCGGCGTTCTACATTCAGTACGCGCACGCTCGAACATTCGGCATCGAGCGAAAAGCGGAGGAAGCGGGCGTGGTCATGCCGGAGGCACATGCCTTCGATTCGACTCGACTGGCGCTCGATGAGGAGATTGCTCTCGTTCGCAAACTCGCAACTTTCCCGGATGTCGTTCGCCGTGCCGCAGAGAGTCGGGAACCGCATCACGTCGCCTACTATCTGCGGGAGGTTGCCGGTCTCTGGAATCCGTATCTTCAGGACGGCGATCGCCATCGAGTTCTCTCTGACGACGCGGAATTGTCGGCGGCCCGCCTGGGCCTGGCGCTTGCCGTGCGAGGGGTATTGGCGAGCGGGCTCGCGCTCTTGGGCCTCGATGCTCCGGAGAGAATGTAGTGTCGACCGCAGTGGGACGTGGCCTTAGGCCAGGTGGAGTCATCCGCGCGCTCGGTCGGTTGCTCTTGCTGGTCGCCTTCGGCTTTGGCGCGGGATTGTTGGTCGGGATTCTGGCTGAGGAGCCGGAACTACTCGCAGGTCACTTGCGCGGCGAAGGCGAAGCGGTCGATCTGGCATCGATCGAAAGAACTTCTGATGGGTCCAGTCGCGGTACGGCCTCGGACGAACGTTCTCGAATCATGGAATCAGGACCGCAAGAAGACTCGGCACGGTCGCTTCCTCGGGTCTCGGCAGCTTCGGTGATGCGTGCGACGGTGACTCGTCAGGAACCCGGGCGGAGCCGGTCGGCTCGCGAAGGCGCGATCAGTTCCGAGCGCTCCTGGGCGATTCAAGTCGGTGCTTTTTCGGAGGAGAGCGCGGCACGTCGATTGGCCGATTCGCTCTATGCGAAGGGTTACTCGGCTGAGCTCTTGGCGGCGGCCGATCAATCGAGTCGTTGGCGAGTGCGCGTTCAGCCGATTACCGGCGAGAGCGGAGCGAGAGAAATTGCGGCGAAGTTGAAGAGCATCGAACGATTGCCGACCTGGGTGCTTCCCATGGATGGTCCTTGACCCGCATGAGTCATGCACTCGACACGAATCATGACCCGAATCCTCTGAGGATCGGGGTGCTCGGGGCGGGCGGACAGCTCGGGCTCTGTCTCCTTCGCAGCATCGAGGAGGCCGACGACCTCGAGCTCGCGTTCGCTGCGACGCGGGACGAGATCGACCTCGGCGATTTCGAACAAATTGGTCCCTATCTGGATTCGCATGCGGCAGCGCGGCCCGATCTCGTCATCAATGCGGCGGCCTATACCAAGGTCGACGCTTGCGAGGCCGAGAAGGAGCTGGCCTATCGCATGAACGCAATGGCTCCTGGCGAATGGGCTCGTCAGCTCATGGAGCGGAATATCGAGTTCATTCACGTGTCGACGGACTACGTCTTTCCAGGAGATTGCTCACAGCCGTACCGCGAAGACGATGAAACCGATCCCAAGACGGTTTACGGCTCGAGCAAGCGCGCGGGAGAAGTGGCAGTCCTGGCAACGAACCCGAACGCGCTGATCGTACGGACGAGCTGGGTATTCGGGCCGGGCCGAAATTTTGTGATCGCAATCCTTGACCAGGCGGCTCGTCGACGTACGGGGGAACTCGAGGGGCCGCTCAAGGTCGTCGACGATCAGCATGGCACGCCGACGTCGGCTCTGGACCTCGCGCGCGCTCTGTTGGAACTCGGTCGGATGCAGCACTCCTCTTCCGGTTTCGCCGGCGGTCTCCTGCATCTCTGCAACTCTGGAGAGACGACGTGGTTCCATTTCGCGAGAGAGATTCTCGATTTCGCCGGCTACCGTGATCTGGTGATCACGCCGGTGCCGACCTCCGAGTTCAAGACTGCGGCCGCGCGACCAGCGTATTCGTTGCTTTGTTGCGAGAGGGCGGCCGCCGCCGGGATCGTGTTGCAGGATTGGCACGATGCCTTGAGCGACTATCTGGGCGGACCCGACGTGTCGGCGTCGCTCCTTGCGAATGACTCGTTCGACACCGAGCAAAGCGATGGAGCGAACTCCGGACGGCCCCCGCGGTCGGAGCGATCGGGATGACTGTGGATCCAAATCGAATTCGCAATTTCTGCATCATCGCCCATATCGACCACGGTAAGAGCACGCTTGCCGATCGATTGCTCGAGGCGACGAATGCGCTCTCTGAACGGGACAGGAAGGATCAATTCCTCGACAACATGGATCTCGAGCGAGAACGCGGGATCACGATCAAAGCACAGACGGCGCGAATGAATTATGTCGCCGCTGATGGCGAGAGCTACATCCTGAATCTGATCGACACGCCCGGACATGTCGACTTTTCGTACGAAGTTTCACGCGCTCTGGCCGCTTGCGAGGGTGCGCTCTTGATCGTCGATGCGGCGCAGGGGATCGAGGCCCAGACGTTGGCCAACGCCTATCTCGCCATCGACGCCGATCTCGAGTTGATTCCCATTGTCAACAAGATCGATCTGCCCTCCGCGGACCCCGACCGCGTTGCACAGGAGATCGAAGATATCGTTGGTCTCGACGCGGCAGATGTCCTGCCCGTTTCAGCAAAAACAGGGGTCGGCGTCGAGGAAATCCTGCAGGCCATCGTCGAGCGAGTGCCGCCGCCCTCCGGAGACGCTTCGAAACCGGCCCAGGCCCTCGTATTCGATGCTTGGTTCGATCCCTATGTCGGGGCGGTGATGGTCGTGCGGGTCGTGAACGGCGAGCTCCACACTCGGGAGCGGATCAAGCTCATGATTTCGGGCGTCGAACGGGAAATCACCCGACTCGATGTGATCGATCCCAAACCGCGGACCGTGTCGTCGCTCTCGGCGGGCGAAGTCGGAATGGTGATCGCCGGGATCAAGACGCTCGGGGAAGTGCGGATCGGGGATACGATCACCACGGCCTCGAAGGGCGCCAGCGAACCGCTCGTGGGCTTTCAAGAGGTGAAAGCCATGGTCTTTACCGGCTTGTATCCGGTCGAGTCGGAAGACTACGAAGACCTCAAAGTGGCTCTCGAGAAACTCGAGTTGAACGATTCCTCGATCAGCTACGAACCCGAAACCAGTACGGCCCTTGGCTTCGGTTTTCGCTGTGGCTTTCTCGGCTTTCTGCATGCGGAGATCGTTCAGGAACGGCTCGAACGGGAATACGATCTGAATTTGATTACCACCGCACCGACCGTGCGTTATCGAGTGATTCCCCGCGACGGCGAGCCCTTCGAGATCGAAAGCCCCGCGGCGCTGCCGGAGTCGGTTGACATCAGGGAAATTCAGGAACCGGTCGTACTCGCGACGATCCACGTTCCCTCGGATCATCTCGGGGCGGTTCTCGGACTCTGTCAGGATCGTCGCGGTGTGCAGAAGGACATGGGCGTCCACGGCAATCGCGTGCAGGTTCGATATGAGTTGCCATTGAACGAGATCGTGACCGATTTTCATGATCGCTTGAAGAGCGTCACGCGAGGATACGGGTCCTTCGACTATGAATTGATCGGTTTTCAACCGGCTGATCTCGTGAAGCTCGATGTGCTCGTGAATGGCGATGCCGTCGACGCGCTCTCGCTGATCGTTCACAAGGACAAGTCCTACAACCGGGGCTCGGAACTGACCAAGAAGCTCAAGGAATTCATCCCCCGACAGCAATTTCCGATCGCGATTCAGGCGGCGGTGGGGAGTCGGATCATCGCTCGGACAACCGTGCGCGCAGTTCGCAAAAATGTGCTTGCGAAGTGTTATGGAGGCGACATTACGCGAAAGCGGAAGTTGCTCGAGAAGCAGAAGGCGGGAAAGAAGCGCATGAAGATGGTGGGTTCGGTCGAGATTCCGCAGGAAGCATTCCTTGCTGCCCTGCGCTTGGGAGACGAATGATCATGTCCAAGTCGTCTCCACCGTCGGTAGAAGAACCGACGTCCGAGAGCGTCCAGGAAGTGACGACTTTCGGTGCGATCATCGACCAGGTCGTTACGCTCGTGATCGCGGTCACGATTGCCTTGGCGATTCGTCAATTCGTGGTCGAACCCTTTCGGATTCCCTCTGGCTCGATGTTTCCGACTCTCTTGATCGGCGACCATCTATTCGTGAATAAATTGGCCTACGGATCGAAAATTCCCTTCACGGATCTGCGGCTGCCGTCCTTTGGTGAACCAAAACGAGGTGACGTCGTGGTGTTCGAGGTTGCTCGTCCGCGCAATCCGATGGGTGGGCGAGACATCAAGCCCGTCGATCTGGCACCCGAAAATGCACCGACGGAGGATTTCGTCAAACGCCTCGTCGGTCTGCCCGGCGATCGCATTTCGTGGCGTGGGGGTGAGGTCTATATCAACGACGTTCCGCTCGAGGTCACAATCACCGACGAGAAGTTCGTCGACGATTCTGGACATGCCTTCGACCTGCGTTGGGAAGAACTCGGCGAATGTCGCCACGCGATTCTCGACGATCAGCGTCCGCGGCGTACGCGGGAAACCCGTCTTGATCGCGGGACCTGGGTCGTTGAACCCGGTCGCTATTTCATGATGGGCGACAATCGCGACAATTCGAACGACAGCCGGGGTTGGGGGACCGTTCGCCTCGAAGAGCTGAAGGGCCCTGCCTTCATCCTCTATTGGTCCTGGGATGTGAACGGAAACATGCTCTCGTTTTTCAACCCCGTGAACTGGTTCAACGCGGAAAAGCGCTGGGATCGCGTTTTTCAGCGCGTCCGCTGCGAATCGACGAATTCGCCCTGACGGCTGGGCGCCGAAGCTCGCGACCCCGGGGCAGGCGAGCCGGATAGACGCCGGCACAAGGGTCTGAGCGGGCTCCCAGCCTCCCGTGCCTGACCGGGCCCTCCAAGAGGATTGCCAGAGACGCGTTTCGAGGTATTCTCCCGCGCGAAACTTTTCGCCCTTTAAACCCGTCCAGCGAGTCGGGGAAGGGTAGAGGCTCTGTCTTGTCGCAGTTCGATTCACCCCCCGGTTCGCCGTCGGATGCGGAAACGACCGCCCCGGCGCCCATTCTCGCGGATTCTGCGAGCAATTCCCGAATTTCGACTACCCATTCTCATTCTGAATCCGACCGCGGCGCCTCGAGTGAGGGCGATTTCGAGTCGACGGTCGTCGATCGAACGGCCCTCGATGATCGCGGAATTCGACGCGCTCTCATGCGGATCGCCCACGAAATCGTCGAGCGAACAGAGGATGCCGAGAGGCTCTACCTGGTTGCGATCCCAAACGGCGGCGTCCCCCTCGGTCGAATCCTGGTCGAGAATATCGAGAGCCTGACCGACCTTCGGCCGCCGCTGGGAATACTCGACACGACGCTGTATCGAGACGATCTCTCGATTCTCGGCAGTCGTCCGCGATTGCGACGAACCGAGATGCCATCCTCCGTGGATGATCGGGTCGTGATCCTCGTCGAAGACGTCGTCAGTACCGGGCGCACCATTCGTGCCGCCATGGATGCCCTGATGGACTTCGGGCGTCCGTCTCATGTCCGCGTCGTCGCGCTCATCGATCGCGGTCATCGAGAGCTGCCGATCAAGATCGATTTCGTGGGAAAGAACATTCCGACTCGTCCCAACGAAAAAGTGATCTTTCGCGCCGAGCCGATCGATGAGAAAACGACGGCCGGAAAATCGGCGGTGGGCGTTTTGCAAGTGATCGTTCGCGGAGGCAGGTACTCATGATTGGTCGAGACATCCTCGGCATCGAAGATCTATCGCGCTCCGATATCGAGCTGATCCTCGAGACCGCAGAGCAGATGCAGGAAATTGGAACGCGCGAGGTCAAGAAGGTCCCGACCTTGCGCGGTCGAACGTTGATCAATCTCTTCTTCGAACCTTCGACCCGAACCCAGACCAGCTTCGAGATCGCTGGAAAGAGACTCGCCGCCGATGTCGTCAACTTCTCGGTTTCGGGATCGAGTGTTTCGAAACGGGAAACCCTACTCGATACGGCGAAGACGCTCGACGCGATGGATCCCGATCTCGTGATCGTTCGCCACCGGGTCGCCGGTGTGCCCCATCGAATGGCCGAAGTTCTCCATGCGCCCGTCATCAATGCGGGAGATGGTGCGCACGAACATCCCTCGCAAGCCCTGCTCGACATGCTGACGGTGATGGAACAGAAGGGGCGCATCGAAGGCCTGACGGTGACGATCGTCGGCGACATTGCCCATAGTCGAGTGGCACGCTCGAATATCTACGGCTTCTCGAAGATGGGTGCCGAGGTTCGCGTAGCGGGGCCGCCGACGATGCTCCCCGCCGATATCGAATCCCTCGGAGTGAAGGCCTATACGAATCTTCGCGAGGCCATCGATGGCGCCGATGTCGTCATGGCTCTTCGGATCCAGATGGAGAGGCTCGAAGGGGCCTGCTTTCCCAGTGTTCGCGAATACGCCTCCACTTTCGGCCTGGACCGCGCCAAACTTCGCTTCGCCAAGGAAGATGCGATCGTGATGCATCCTGGCCCGGTCAACCGTGGAGTCGAGCTCGCCCACGAATTGGCAGATCATCGACCGAGCGTCATTCTCGACCAGGTTCGAAACGGCGTCGCTCTACGAATGGCACTCCTCTATCTCGTCGCCGGTCGTCGAAAGCCCGATCGCTCCTCGACTGGGGAAGCGCAAACGCAGTCCCACGACCGAACGCAGGAAAACGCGGGCGGGGGAGGGGACTAGGCGATGGCTCGCTTGCTGATTCGCAATGGCCGGATTCTCGATCCGAGCCAGGACCTCGACGCAGACCTCGATTGTCTCATCGAAGACGGCCGCATTGTGGGCGTGGACGCGGAGATTTCGCAGGAAGGTGCAGAGGTTCTCGACGCGGAAGGCGCCTGGATTGCACCCGGCTTCATCGACGTTCATTCCCATCTTCGTGAGCCGGGGCAGGAGTACAAGGAAGATCTTGCCAGCGGTGGCATGGCCGCGGTCGCCGGCGGCTTTACGCAATTGGCCTGCATGGCCAACACCAATCCCGCGAACGACGATCCCTCGGTCACGAAGTACATTCTCGATCGCGCAGAAAAAGACTCTCCCGCCAAGATCCGTCCGATTGCGGCCGCGACCCGCGGCCTCAAGGGGCATGTCATGACGGAGATGATGGCCCTGCGAGACGCGGGAGCCGTGGCCTTCAGTGACGATGGCGCCACGATCATGGATGCATCGGTCATGCGTCGGGTCCTCGAGTATTCGACCCTGGCGGCTGCCCCCGTGATCGTCCACGCGGAGGATTGCCATCTTCGCGCGGGTGGCGTCGTGAACGAGGGACCCGTTGCCACGCGTCTCGGACTGCCGGGCAATCCGGCGGCCGCCGAGGAGTTGATGGTGGCGCGCGACATCCGCCTGGCCGAATTGACCGGCGCTCATCTGCATATCGCCCATGTCTCCGTGGCTGGATCGATCGATCTGATTCGCCGCGCGCGAGAAGAGGGTGTTCGGGTTACCGCCGAGGTGACGCCGCACCATCTGACCCTCACCGACGAAGCGACGATGACCTTCGATACGAACACTCGCGTGGCCCCGCCGCTTCGGAGTGCTCGAGATCTGGAAGCCCTGCGTCAGGCCCTGGCCGAAGGGGTGATCGACGTGATGGCGACCGATCATGCACCGCACGCGACCTATGAGAAGGAGGTCGAGTTCACCGAAGCACCGCCCGGGATGCTGGGACTCGAAACCGCACTCTCCGTCACCCTCGACCTGGTTCGCGATGGGACGCTTTCGCCGCTCGAATTCGTTCGCCGGTGGTCGACCAATCCGGCGCGACTCTTCGGCTTCGAAGGCGGCACGCTCCGCCCGGGCAGTCCTGCCGATCTCGTGCTGATCAATCCCGATCGAGAATGGACCTACGATGCCGCACAGGGTTTCTCGAAGAGTCGCAATTCTCCGTGGTCGGGCGAGCGCATGACCGGTCGTGCGGCGGCGACGATCGTAGACGGCCGACTCGTCTATCACCATGAACGCGGAGTTTTGATTCGATGAGCGGCATGTCTGAAGATCTCTTGGGCCGGCCGATGAAGCCAGCCACGCTGGCCCTCGCGGATGGCACGATCTATCGCGGTCGGGCGTTCGGGGCCGAGACCCTTCGATCGGGCGAGGTGGTTTTCAATACCAGCATCACCGGGTATCAGGAGATTGTCAGCGATCCCTCGTACGCCGGCCAGATCGTCGCCATGACCTACACCCAGATCGGAAATGTGGGAGTCAATTCGGCGGACGACGAATCGCGCAAGCCCTTTCTCTCCGGTTTTGTCGTTAAGGAACTCTTCGACACCCCGAGCAACTATCGATCTGAGGGAACGCTCAATGACAAGCTCCGGGACGCCGGAGTTCCTGGGATTTCGGGACTCGATACCCGCGCGCTCGTTCGGCACATTCGCGACCACGGTGCGCAGGTCGGGGTTCTGTCAACGGATCCTGAATCACAAGACGAAGCCGACCTGGTCGCGCGGGCGCGGAGCGCGCCCGGTCTCGACGGTCATGATTGGGTGGCCAAGGTGACCTGCGACGCGGCCTACGAGGTGACCGAAGGTGCCTGGCCGGGGATCCGCGGCCAGTTGCCGCGCGCGCCTCGTCCGGACCGCAAGCTTCGGGTCGTCGCCTACGATTTCGGGATCAAGCGCAATATCCTCCGATTGCTGATCGAGCAGGGATTCGAGGTCACCGTCGTGCCTGCGACGACCTCGGCCAGCGAAACGCTCGCCCTCGAACCCGACGGGATCTTCCTCTCCAATGGACCGGGCGACCCCTCCGCCGTCGAAGGCGTGCAAGCGATCGTTCGCGAACTCGTCCAGGAAAAGCCGGTCTTCGGGATCTGTCTCGGTCATCAGATTCTGGGTCTCGCCCTCGGCGGAACGACCCACAAGCTGAAATTCGGTCATCACGGTGGCAATCAGCCCGGCAAGGATCTCGCGACGGGCAAGGTCGCGATCTGCGCCGAGAATCATGGATATGCCGTCGACGCGGAAAGTCTGCGCGAGGCCGGGGAGCCGGTCCGCATCACCCACGTCAATCTCAATGACGACACCGTCGAGGGGTTGGCGCATGAGAAGCGGCCGCTCTTTTCGGTTCAATATCATCCCGAGGCCTCGCCGGGTCCCCACGATGCATCGTATTTCTTTGCGCGCTTTCGTGAGATGGTCGAGCGCACCGCGAATGGAGAAGCCGTGACCGGCGCACAGATCAGTCAAGGCGGTGATCGGCCCCCCGGAGCAGACGCACTCGCCGGCCCCAGCAACCCCGATTCAAGCCGGCAGTCGGAGTAGTCGGTGCCGCGCAGAGACGACATTCATACGATTCTTGTGATCGGTTCTGGGCCGATCGTGATTGGTCAAGCTTGCGAGTTCGATTACTCGGGAACCCAGGCATGCAAGGCGCTTCGCGAAGAGGGCTATCGGGTCGTGCTGGTCAATTCCAATCCGGCGACGATCATGACCGATCCGGAGACCGCCGATCGCACCTATATTGAGCCGATGACGGTGGAATCCGTCGAGCAGATCATCGCGGCCGAGCGACCCGACGCGCTCTTGCCGACGATCGGCGGACAGACGGCGCTCAACCTGGCCATCGATCTGGCGAAGGCGGGCGTGCTCGATCGATATGAGGTGGCGCTGATCGGTGCGAATCTGGAAGCGATCAACAAGGCGGAAGATCGCGAGCTCTTTCGGGCCGCCATGAATCGAATCGGGCTGCGCATGCCGGCTTCTGGAATTGCCACGAGCGTGGCCGAAGCGCGCGAGATCCTGAAGCGCACCAAGATTCCGGCGATCCTCCGGCCGAGTTTTACGATGGGCGGCTCGGGCGGTGGTGTCTGCGAAAACGAACTCGACTTCGACAGGATGGTTCAATGGGCGCTCGATCAATCGCCGACCAATCAAATTCTGGTGGAACAGAGCGTCGTCGGCTGGAAGGAGTTCGAGCTCGAAGTCATGCGCGACCGGGCGGATAACGTCGTCGTGATCTGCTCGATCGAGAATTTCGACGCGATGGGCGTGCATACCGGGGACTCGATTACGGTCGCCCCGGCGCAGACTTTGACGGACCGCGAATACCAGGAAATGCGCGACGCCGCGGTCGCCATCATGCGCGAGATCGGTGTCGATACCGGCGGTTCGAACGTTCAATTTGGTGTCGATCCGAAGGACGGTACGCTGATCGTGATCGAGATGAATCCTCGCGTTTCGAGGTCTTCGGCCCTGGCGTCGAAAGCGACTGGCTTTCCGATCGCGAAGATCGCGGCAAAGCTTGCGGTCGGTTACACGCTCGATGAAATTCCGAATGACATCACACGCGAGACGCCGGCCAGCTTCGAACCCACCATCGACTATGTCGTCACCAAGATTCCGCGCTTTACCTTCGAGAAATTTCCATCGGCAGATTCCACGCTGACGACTCAAATGAAATCCGTTGGCGAGGTGATGGCCATCGGGCGGACCTTCAAGGAAAGTTTCCAGAAGGCGATTCGTTCGCTCGAGATCGGACATTCTGGACTCGAACCGCCTTCCCTGCCTGAAGGCGAAGCGGGGGAGACCGCACTCTGGGCACAGATCGACACTCCGCGTCCCGGGCGACCCTGGGCCGTCGTCGAGGCCTTTCGGCGCGGTGCGACGGTCAAAGAACTCTTCGATCGGACGAAGATCGATCCGTGGTTTCTGGAGAATCTTCGAGAGATCGCGATCGCCGAGAAGCGACTCGCTGAGGCTTCGACCGAGCAGCGGGCGCTCTGGCTCCGACCGGCAAAAGCCATGGGCTTCTCGGATGCGCGCATCGCGGCCCTCTGGGAGACGACCGAGGCCGAGGTTCGCAAACAGCGATGGGCCGCCGGTATTCGCCCGGTCTACAAGCGCGTCGATACCTGCGGAGCCGAGTTCGAGGCCCACACGCCCTATCTCTATTCGACCTACGAGGACGAGGATGAAGCGCTTCCGACCGACCGACGCAAGATCGTCATCCTTGGCGGCGGTCCGAATCGCATCGGACAGGGCATCGAATTCGATTATTGCTGTGTCCACGCCGTCATGGCGCTTCGAGAGGCCGGCTTCGAAACGATCATGGTGAACTGTAACCCCGAGACGGTCTCGACGGACTATGACACCAGCGATCGACTCTTCTTCGAGCCCCTGACCTTCGAAGATGTGCTGGAAATCATCGAACGCGAAAAGCCCGAAGGGGTCATCGTCCAATTCGGTGGCCAGACGCCGCTCAAGTTGGCGGTCGCCCTCGAGCAGGCGGGTGCTCCCATCATTGGCACTTCCCCGGACGCCATCGATCGGGCCGAAGATCGCGAACGCTTCGAAGCGGTTCTCGAAAAGCTCCGCCTCGAACGGCCGGCCGGAGACGTTGCCCGAAGCGCGGACGAAGCCGAGAAGATTGCGAGCCGAATCGGCTATCCACTCCTGATTCGTCCTTCCTACGTGTTAGGCGGTCGCGCCATGCAGATCGTCCAGAACGTCGACGGCCTGCGCGAGTACATGCGCTTCGCGGTACGCGCTTCTGCCGCCCACCCGGTTCTGGTCGATCGCTTTCTGGCGGACGCGATCGAGGTCGACGTGGATGCGATCAGCGACGGTGAACGCGTCGTGATCGGCGGGATCATGGAGCATATCGAGGAGGCGGGCGTTCACTCGGGAGACTCGGCTTGTTCGCTGCCTCCCTATTCCCTGAACGCCGATCGGATCCAGGAGATTCTGGCGGCGACGCGGAAACTCGCTCTCGAGCTCAATGTTCTCGGCCTGATGAACGTGCAATTCGCCGTCAAGGACGAGCAGATCTATGTCATCGAGGTCAATCCGCGAGCATCGAGAACGGTCCCCTTCGTCTCGAAGGCGATCGGTGTGCCACTGGCCAAACTGGCGGCCCTCGTGATGACGGGGCGGAGCCTCGAATCGCTCGGTTTCACGGAGGAGATCGTGCCCGAGCACTATTCGGTGAAGGAGGCCGTCTTCCCCTTCGTGAAATTTGCCGGTGTCGATGTGCTCCTCGGGCCGGAGATGAAGAGTACGGGCGAGGTCATGGGAATCGATTCCGACTTCGGCCGCGCGTTTGCCAAAGCACAGATTCAGGCCGGCAACAGCCTGCCGACGAGTGGAGCCGTTCTCGTTTCCGTTCGCGCGGAGGAACACGAACGCGTGCGGGCGCCCATCAAGATCTTGGCGGATCTGGGTTTTTCCATCATCGCGACGTCGGGGACGGCCAGAATGCTCCGGGAGATGGGTATCGAGTCCGAGGTCGTCAACAAAGTCCATGAGGGTTCGCCGCATACCGCGGATCGAATCGAGGCCGGCGACGTCGCGCTCGTGATCAATACCGTTGGACCCGATCCGCAGGCCGTCGAGGATTCGCGATCGCTTCGACTCGCCACGCTCTTGCGAGGTGTCCCCTACTGCACGACGCTTTCCGCGGCGCGAGCCTCCGCCGACGCGATTTCCGCTCTGCACGCAAATCGCATTGGCGTGCGTTCGCTGCAGCAGATTCATGAGTCCGCCGCGCAGCGTGCAGGCGTGGTCTGAGAGGAAGGCCTGATGGGAGGCCGCGGGGATTGATGGACGAGTCCTTGCAAGCGGAAGTGAAAGCGCTTTACAGGGCGATCGACGCGATCGGACGTCTCGAGCAATCCGCGCAAGAAGAATTCGAACGCCTTTCCCCCGCCGAGGATGATGTCTCGAAGGGGCTGGCTCGGATGGCGGCGCGGACGCTACCGACGGAATTGCAGAAGCGCTTCGAGAAGATCCAGAAGAAGCTGGATGCTCGAAAAGCGACTTCGCCTCGGCGAGATCTGGGTCGGGAACTCATCGAGCTGATCGAGCCACTGCGTCGAGCCGACTGGGCCGATGAGCTGATGTCCCGATCGCTCGCGGCCTTGCCGGGCGTGGGGCCCAAACGGGCTGACGGCTTCGCGCGAAGAGGCCTGGAGCGAATCAGCGATCTCCTTTTCTGGCTACCGACTCGCTATGAGGATCGTCGAAGGGTCGTCGGCGTGGACGATCTCGTCGTGGGTCGATCGGCCACCTTTCTGGCGGAAGTCAAGGTTGTCGATTGGGTGCCGACGCGACGAGGGGGTCGTTTCGGGAAGATCTTCCAAGCCGTGGTCGGAGACGATGAAGCCGTCGTGACCTTGAAATGGTTTCGCGGTGGTGAAATGCTCGGGAGCCAGGTCGTGAAGGGGCGCTGGCTTCTGGTCAGCGGCGAGGTCCGCCGCTATCGCTTCTCGAAAGAGCTGATCCATCCCGAGATCGAAGTCGTTCCCGCGCCCGCATCCGGTGGAGAGTCGCCTGCGGTCGCGGAAGTCCACGCGGCCCGCGGCGGTCTCGGTCGTGTGGTCCCGGTCTACGCGACACCGGAGGGGATGAACCCGCGAACGCTTCGCCGCTTGATCGGACAATCCGTCGATGCGTATGCGGATCTCACGGTGGGCCATCTTCCCGAGCCGCTCGTCCGGGAGCGCGATCTACCCTCGGTGCCAGCGTCTCTGCGTGCACTGCATCGGCCCGAGCGCGACATCGACGTCGACCGATACGAAGCTTTTGCATCTCCTGCTCACGAGCGGCTCGTCCTCGAAGAGCTTTATCTCCTCGAACTCGGTCTGGCGATGCGACGTGCCCAGGGTGCCCGACGACCCGGGGTACCCATCGACTCGGCACGCCGGGAGTCGCGTACGGCTGCACTAGCGCTGCCTTACAAGCTGACGGGGGCGCAGCGCCGGGTGGTCGGCGAAATTCTTGCTGATCTGGCACGAGCCCATCCAATGAATCGACTCGTACAAGGCGACGTGGGGAGCGGAAAGACGGTGGTTGCGATTCTCGCGGCCGTCGCGGTCGCGGCCTGCCGGGGTCAGACAGCTTTGATGGCACCCACCGAATTGCTCGCCGAACAGCATTTCCGGACGCTCACAAAGCTGGCCGAAGACGCTGGCGACGGGTTGAGGCTGCGAATCGGATTATTGACTGCCTCACTCCCCCGAGCGGAGATCAAGGCCGTCCGGGGACGGCTGGCGATGGGGGAACTCGATCTGGTGGTCGGAACCCATGCGCTGGTGCAGGGAGAGGTGGTATTTCGGGATCTCGTCCTCGGGGTCGTCGATGAACAACATCGCTTCGGCGTCATGCAGCGGGCGGCTTTGGGAGCGGCGCGGCCGGATGGCCGATTTCCTCATCGTCTGGTCATGACGGCGACGCCGATTCCGCGGAGCCTGGCCATGACGCTCTACGGGGAACTCGATCTCTCGATCATCGACGAACTGCCCCCCGGCCGAAAGCCGATCGACACCATTCTCCTGCGCGCCGGTGAGGGACAGCGCGTCATGGAGCTGATTCGCGAAACCCTCGAGCGCCGCGAACAGGTCTACGTCGTCTACCCGCTCGTCGAAGAAAGCGAAAAACTCGACCTGCGCTCGGTCCTCGACTCGGCGGAGCGGATCGCAAGAGCTTTTCCCGGTCACCGGGTGGACCTGGTTCATGGTCGACTGGACGCAGCCGACCGTCAGGCCGCCATGGAACGGTTCAGCTCGGCCGAGACCTCCATCCTCGTCGCCACCACCGTGATCGAGGTCGGCGTCGACGTACCCGGTGCGACCCTGATGGTGATCGAGCATGCCGAGCGATTTGGATTGGCTCAGCTTCATCAATTGCGCGGGCGGGTCGGGCGCGGCGGGGAGCAGGGGCGATGCGTGTTGGTCGCTCGCGGGAGCAGCGAAAAGAGTGAGGCGCGACTCCGGGCGATGACCCAGACGAGAGATGGGTTCAAGATTGCGGATGCGGATCTCGAAATCCGTGGGCCCGGCGATTTCCTGGGCACGAGGCAGTCCGGTCATCTACCCGAACTCCGGA
>Ga0310122_10000585_pt1 | contig 23192 bp, 23 predicted proteins | sample CB6_Bottom_1051__FD_203503 | JGI IMG/M metagenome (GOLD analysis project Ga0310122, IMG submission 203503) | Marine microbial communities from Western Arctic Ocean, Canada - CB6_Bottom_1051 | ecosystem: Environmental > Aquatic > Marine > Oceanic | place: Canada: Western Arctic Ocean | collected...
CGTTGGGACGATGAGGAGAGCGGATGACGGGTCGGAGATCCGGCGGGAGCGGTTCGGAGTCTGTAAGCTGAGCCGACCCGGCGCAGTGGCATCACCGAGCCAGCACGGGACGATCGAGTCTGGGGTCTCACGCCTGGCGGTCGGGTAAGAAAACAGCCTCACGAACTCACAAATTTCCGGGGGAATCAGAATGGGGAAGAGTCGGAACCGTGAATTGGATCATCGACAATCTCGTCCGCGACGGGGTTGGCTCGCAGCAATCTCGATGGCACTCGTGCTGGCGCTCGCGAGTCCGGCCGCGGCCGATGAATACGATTCCGAGAACGCGGGACATCCGCTTCGCTTGATCGCCTACGTTCTTCATCCCGTCGGAGTGATGTTCGAATACGTGCTGCTGCGCCCCGCCCATTGGCTGGTGAGTCACGAGCCGATGAAGACCCTGTTCGGCCACGAAGATTGAGCTGAATGGGGAGGGCCGCCAGCCTCCTGGCTGTACTCTGGATCGCGATTTGGCTTCCGGGACCCGCCGGTGCGGGAGCCCCGGACCTGGGATGGTTCGACGGCGACCTCGGACAAATTCTCCACGTCCGCGGCATGACCTTCGTGGCCAGTGAAGCGTCGTCCAACGAAATTCTCTTGCGCGCAGAGTCGGCTCGCATCTACCCCGATCGACAAGTTGCGAGCCTCGAGACCGTTTACGTCGAAGTGGCGCCTGGAGGCGATCGTCTTGGCTTCGAGATGCGCTGCGACACCGGCCAGCTGAACCTGTCGACGCAGGATTTCGTGGCCGAGGGCCACGTCGTGGGCACGATTGAAGGCGGTCGACAGTTCGAAGCGCTCTGGGTGGCCTATGATGAAGCGCTGGGTGTTCTCTACACGGACGAACCAGTCCTGATCATCGATCAGGACGGACGCTATCGGGGTGGTGGCTTCCGTTATTTCGTCAATGAGCAGCGCTTCCGTCTGCAGGGCGGCGCGAGTGTCGTACGGGTACCATGAGCCGACTCCATCCAGTCGATGATCCATTTGGTTTCGATCGCGCAGAGAGCCGGGAGACGTTTCCGCTAAAAGCCGGGAAGCGAACCTTCGCCACCCTCGCGGCGACGTTGATGGGCTCGCTTTGTTTCGCGGCGGATCTCGCAGCGGCTCCAGCTCTTCGTGTTGCCATCGCGCCGTTTGCTGGCGAGGCGGGGGCCTTGGCGATCTCGAAGCAGTTGGCGGAGCAGATATCCCGGCGCGATGTCGAGCGCTTGATTGCGCCGGGCGAATTCGTAGCCGACAACACTTTCGAACCCCGAGCCGCGGATGTACGTCGCTGGGCATATAATTCTGCGGTCGATGCGGTTGTGGTCGGTCGGGTCTACACGGTTGGAAATGCCAAGAGGCGAACCCGAATCGTCGAGACGGTTGTCCGCTCGGGACATTCCGGTGCCGAACTCTCACGCCATGAGGTCGCCTCTGCGCGCGGTGCCAGCATCCATGAATCGCTCGACACTCTCGCAGCCTCGATTCTCTCTGGACTGGGGTATGTCGAAGTCCCGAGCGAGGCTGGGACTGAAGAAAACACAGAAGGCGGCAATGTCGATGTGTCGAAGTCTTCCCAGCCGGGCCAGTCGGGACAGAGTCTCGATGCAGAGCGATCGAAGCATGGATTTCGCAGCGATGCGCCGATCGAGATCAAGGCCGAAGAGGCGGAGATCATCAATCGGGATGGAGGTCGCAGGCTGATCTTCCAGCGAAACGTCCATGTTCAACAGGCGAACATATCGCTTCGCAGCGACCGCCTCGAAGCGCTCTACCGGAAGGGTGAGTCCGAACCTCGCGAACTGCGCGCAGAAGGCCGAGTGGCCATCGACCAAGGCCATCGCCGGGCGAAATGCGATCGGGCGATCTATCGACGAGAGGGCAATCGGCTGACGTGTAGTGGGCACGCTGAACTGATTCAGGGCTGTGACATCGTGCGCGGCGAGTCGATTGAATTCGATCTGGCCGGCGATCAGGCCCGAGTCACAGGCGCCGCCTCGATCGTCATTCAGCCCGAGAGCGAGGCGAATGCGGGGTGTTCGACGGATCGGGGGCAGCCGTGAGCGGCGCAGACCTCTCAGCGACGGGTCTGGTCAAGCGCTACGGCGACAAGATGGCCGTCGACGGGATCGACCTGGAGGTTCGTGGTTCAGAGGTGGTCGGGCTTCTCGGTCCCAACGGTGCTGGAAAGACCACGACCTTCAATATGGTTGCCGGAAGCATACGACCGACCGAGGGTAGGGTCTTTCTCGACGGCGAAGACATCACTGAACTCCCCATGTATCGCCGGGCTCGGATGGGGATCACCTATCTGCCGCAAGAAGCGTCGATCTTTCGAAAGCTCACGGTGGCGGACAATATCGGTGCGATTCTAGAAACGGTCGAAAGCAATCGTGTCCGCCGCAAGGAGAGGCTTGCCGAACTATTGGCAGAACTCGGCCTGACCGCCAAGGCGAATCACAAGGGCGCGGACCTCTCGGGTGGCGAGCGTCGGCGCGTCGAAATCACGCGCGCCCTGGTGCTCGATCCGAAATTCATGCTTCTCGACGAACCCTTCGCCGGAGTCGATCCAATCGCCGTGATCGACATTCAAAAGATCATCGAGCAGCTTCGCGGTCGAGGTATTGGTGTCATCATTACGGATCACAATGTGCGGGAGACCTTGTCGATCTGTGACCGCGCCTACATCATCAAAGACGGTGCGATCCTGCGACACGGCACCCCGGCGGAGATCACCGAGGACCCCGAGGTTCGCGAGGTCTATCTCGGGAAGAATTTCACTCTGACCTGAGCGTTCGAGCGCAGTAGACTAAACCCCCGGGGCCATCGCCGCGCACGTGTTGCGGTTTCGGATGATTGGCCCAGGCGTTCTTCGCTCCGAGATGAGGCATTCTATGTCTCAAGAAATCTCTACGAGAGGACGCGAAGTAGTACCGGAAGACGCGAATCAGGATGATCCGATGTCGCGCTGAACACGAAGGATTTCATGGCGCTCGAGCTGAAACAACAACTTCGACTTACGCAGCAACTGGTCATGACTCCCCAGTTGCAGCAAGCGATCAAGTTGCTTCAGTTGAATCGAATGGAACTCGTCAATCTCGTTCAGCAGGAGCTTCAAGAGAATCCGGTTCTCGAAGAATCCGACGTCGAGGAAGAGACCCAAGCCGAGCGCGATGACGCGACCCCGGAAGAATACGAGAACGTCGCCGAGTCTTCGTCGGATGCCGAGGCGGAACGCGCGAGCGATGCTTCGGCCGAGGGCGGTGTCGACCGCGAAGATCAGCTGATGGATGGGTCCACGGGTCCGGACGAGTTCCGCGTCGATGTGGAGTCGGGTTCCCCGCCCGGCGACGGCGAAGAGAAAGCCCCGAGTGATGCCGAGAAGATCGCCGATGTCGAATGGGAGTCGTACCTCGACAGCAATCCGATGACGGGGCTCGAGTCTCGCGGTTTGTCGGACGACGATCGCCCCTCTCTCGAGGCGACCTATACCAGGCGCCCCAGCCTCGCCGAACATCTCGAATGGCAGCTGCAGGTGACGGATCTGGCTCCGCGGGGAATGGAGATCGCACGCTGGATCATCGGCAACATCGATGACCGCGGATTTCTTCGTTCGACCATCGAGGATCTCGCCCGGCAGGCGAACGCAGAAGAAGAAGAGGTCGAAATCGTTCTGAAGGCCATCCATGCGCTCGATCCGATCGGCGTCGCGGCGCGCGATCTGCGCGAGTGTCTGCTCATCCAGCTCAAGGCGAAGAGAATTTCCGATCCCCTGGTCTTTGGAATCCTGGACGAACATCTCGACCTGCTCCAGAAACGGGATTTTCGAGCGCTGACTCGCTTGACCGGTGCCACGCTCCGCGAAGTCGCGGATGCCGCCGAGGTCGTGGGCAGCCTGGAGCCGAGACCGGGTCGCGGGTTCGGTGGCGACGATCCGGTCTACATCACGCCCGACATCTACGTCTACAAGGTGGGTGACGATTTCCACGTCATGCTGAACGACGACGGACTTCCGAAACTCAAGATCAATTCGATGTATCGCGAAGTCTTGTCGGGCGGCGGTGCGCAGGATCTCGAAAAGGAAACCAAGAACTACGTCCACGACAAAGTTCGCTCGGCGATGTGGCTGATCAAATCCATTCACCAGCGTCAGCGCACGATCTACAAGGTCATGCAGAGCATCATTCGATTTCAACTCGACTTCTTCGACCAGGGCGTCTCGCACCTGAAGCCCCTGAACCTTCGCGACGTCGCCGACGACATCGAGATGCACGAGTCGACGGTCAGCCGCGTGACGACGAACAAATATGTCCATACGCCACAGGGCATCTTCGAGCTGAAATACTTCTTCAATTCGAGTATTGGTCGCTTCGACGGCGAGGCGATGGCGAGCGAGAGCGTGAAGGAGAAGATTCGCAAGATCATCGTGAGCGAGGATCCCATGCGCCCGATGTCCGATCAGCGAATCGCCGAGATGCTCAAATCCGCCAACATCGACATCGCCCGTCGTACCGTGACGAAATACCGAGAAGCGATGAACATCCTGTCCTCGACCAAGCGGCGTCAGATCGTCTGACTCCCGACTCGGCTCGCCGCTGTTTGGGACCCACCGCGCCGCCCGAGACCCCGCTGGGCCGGCGGCCTGAGGCCGATCACGTCGAGGGATAGCGCGAGGCAGGGGTGCTGAGATAGAGTGCGCGCGCACCGCGGAGCCTTGATGAAGATCACCGATATTCTCGTGCGCGAGGCCTCGATCCTCGACCTCAAATCAACGGCCAAGGACGACCTTCTGGCCGAAATGGCGGCCGCCCTCGCGGCTGCCGAACCGGCCCTCGAAGCGGAATCGCTACTCGGCGTCCTGCGCGAGCGCGAGGCGCTCCAGAGCACGGGCATCGGCGAAGGCGTTGCGATTCCCCATGGGAAGGTCGACGGGCTCGACAGGCTCGTCGCCGCCTTTGCGCGGAGCACGACAGGGGTCGACTTCGACTCGATCGATGGCCAGCCGACTCAACTGCTCTTTTTGCTGGTCGTGCCGGAACAATCCGGCGGACAACACCTGAAGGCGCTGGCCCGGATCTCGCGTTTCTTCCGCGACGCGAGTTTTCGCGAAAAGCTTCTTGGCGCTACGGATCTCGAAGAGATCTTTCGAGCGATTAAAGAGGAAGACGCGAAGTTCTAGCAGGCGACGCGCGGAGAGGCTTCGTGGACTCAACCGATCGCCCAGAGCGCAGCCCGGAAGGCGCCGGGGAATCCAGCCAGGCGTCGATTCGATCGGACCATCAAATTCATGGCTCACTGGTCGAAGTGTTGGGCATCGGCGTGCTCATTCTTGGCCCGAGCGGCGTCGGCAAGAGTGAATGCGTCGTCGAACTCGTACGTCGTGGCGAGCGCCTCGTTGCCGACGACGTCGTTCGCCTCCGTGTCGACGACGATGGCAGTCGATTGATTGGTTGGTCGCCCGAGCACATTCGGCATTACATCGAAGTCCGTGGGCTCGGCTTGATGAGTGTCTCCGATCTATTCGGGCCCGAGGCGACCCTCGACGAATGCGCTGTGGGTTTCATGGTCCGACTGGAAGACTGGGATAAGGGCGGTGATTTCGAGCGCATCGGTCTAGAGCGGCTTTGCGAGACGCTGCTCGGCGTGGAGCTGCCGAAAGTCGTTCTGCCGGTTCACGCCGCGAGTAATCTCGCGACACTCGTCGAGTTGGCGGTTCGCGATTGGCATCTACGTCAACGCGGCGTCAACGCGGCTCGACGCCTCGACGAGCGACTGCGGACGCGAGGTGGCATCCTCGGAAGAAGAGACTTCTTGGACGGAGAGGGCAGTTGACCGACTCGACCGACAGAAACGACAGAACCAACGGGCCTGACGGGACCGAGGGCGGGACACAGCGAATCGTTTTCGTGAGCGGATTGTCGGGTTCAGGCAAGACGACCGCGATGGCCGCTCTCGAAGATCTTTCCTTCTATTGTGTGGACAACCTTCCCGTACAGCTCGTTGCCCAGTTCCTGGCTCTCTGTACCAAGGCATCGACGCCGATTCAGAACATTGCGCTCGCGCTCGACGCTCGCGAGAAGAACTTCCTGGAGAGCTTTCCCGAGGTCGTGGCCGACCTGCGGAGCCAGGGAACGAGAGTCGACGTGATTTTTCTGGACTGCGGAGACGAGGTGCTCGAACAGCGATATCGGGAGACTCGCCGCGTGCATCCACTTTCGCCGGAAGGATCGGTGCGAGATGGCATCGACCGGGAAAGAACCTTGCTCGACGACGTCGTGACGCTGGCCGATCTGCAGATCGACACGACGCTGCTCAATGTTCATCAGTTGAAGGAGACGATCGTGCGCCAGGTTTCTGGCATGAGTCGCCAAACCGTCATCAATCTGGTGTCATTCGGCTTTCGACATGGGACGCCCGGCGCGCTCGAACTTCTCTTCGATGTTCGATTTCTGCCGAATCCCTATTTTGAAGAGAGCCTGCGTGCGGGGAACGGTCGGGATCGGGACGTGGCGGACTATGTCATGAAGAGCGAGCGAGGCGCAGAGTTTTTCGAGCGTCTCGATCATTTCATTCAATACCTGCTTCCCTTCTATGATGAAGAGGGGAAAGCCTATGTGACGATCGGCGTCGGCTGCACGGGTGGCCGACATCGGTCCGTCGCCATTGCCGAGGCGATCGGTGCGCGATTGCGGGAGAAGGAGCGCGAAGTGAGCGTGACCCATCGAGATATGGAGAGGCCGCTTTGAAAGTCGGCGTATTGATCGTGACTCATTATCGCCTGGGCGAGGAATTTCTTCAGGCTCTGCGTTTGATTCTTCCAGAAGCGCCGAGCTTCGAGGCCGTGTCGGTCGAACCGACGATGGCGGTCGAAGATATGCGCGGGAAGATCGCGGCCGGCCTGAAGTCCGCAGACGCAGGCGATGGGGTTCTGATCCTGACGGACATGTTTGGTGGGACGCCTTCGAATATGAGCCTGTCGTTTCACGACGAGCATCAGGTCGAAGTCGTGACGGGAATGAATCTGCCCATGCTCATCAAGCTGGCGACGATGCGCGATGAGAAGCCACTTGATGAGCTGGCCGGCTTCATCAAGGCCTACGGACAGCGCAATATTTCCGTCGCCAGCGAGCTGATCCCGGAAGACGATTCATGAGCGAGGGGCTCGTCGTCGAGCGGGAATTCACCGTGAGATCCGAGCTGGGTCTGCACGCGCGCCCGGCAGGCCGGCTGGCCTCGTTGGCCGGACGCTTCGATTCGGAGATCAGTCTGGGTCGTGGCGATGAGTGGGTGAGCGGCTCGAGCGTTCTTTCGATTCTCTGTCTGGCGGCCACCCAGGGCACGGCGCTGCGGGTCCGGGCCATCGGCGTGGATGCAGAACGCGCCGTGGCCGAGCTGGGCGTACTGATCGAATCGAGCGAGGAAGAACTCTCGATCTGACGGCCCTCTGCATTGATCCCGGGGGATCGCTCGTCTACCCTGCGGCCCTCACGAAATCAGGCTGGGAACACAGCTGGATACGAGGCCTCAAGCCAGGAGAGCACGATGGGATCGCGTTTGATGTTTACGTCGGAGTCCGTGTCCATGGGACACCCCGACAAGATGTGCGACCAGATTTCCGACGCGATTCTCGATGCCATGCTGGCTCAAGATCCGGGTTCGCGGGTCGCTTGTGAGACGGCCACGACGACCGGACTCGTCCTGGTCTGTGGCGAGGTCACGACGTCTGCGCAGGTCGAGATCCCAACCATCGTTCGCGGCGTCGTTCACGACATTGGATATACGAGTTCCGAGATGGGCTTCGACGCCGCGACCTGCGCCATTCAGGTCGCACTCGGGAAACAGAGCCCAGACATTTCTCAAGGCGTGAGTGAGGGCGAGGGTCTTCACAAGGAACAGGGCGCCGGTGATCAAGGCATGATGTTTGGTTTCGCCTGTGATGAAACCCCCGAACTCATGCCGGCTCCGATTCGACATGCCCACCGCCTGATGGAATCGCTTCGCGGCCAACTCGAGAGTGGTGAGATCGACTACCTTCGCCCCGATGCCAAGAGTCAGGTCACCATCGAATACGATGATGACGATCGTCCGAAGCGAATCGACACCGTCGTTCTCTCGACCCAGCACTCTCCCGAGGTCGGGCACGAACAGCTTCAGAAGGACATCAAGGAACGCGTCATCCTCGAGACGCTGCCGAGCGAATTGATCGACAACGACACGATCTTCCATGTCAATCCGACCGGCCGTTTCGTCATCGGTGGACCGATGGGCGATGCCGGACTGACGGGGCGCAAGATCATCGTCGATACCTACGGTGGAATGGGGCGTCACGGCGGGGGAGCGTTTTCCGGCAAGGACCCATCGAAGGTCGATCGCAGCGCGGCCTATGCTGCGCGCTATGTGGCCAAGAACCTCGTGGCCGCGGGTGTCGCGCGTCGCGCCGAGGTTCAGCTCGCCTACGCGATCGGCGTCGCCGAACCCGTGTCGATCCGGGTCGACACCTTTGGTACCAGCACGCTCGATCGAAATCGTCTCGAGCAGATCGTGCGCAAGCATTTCGACCTGACCCCCCGCGGCATCGATGAAGCCCTGGATCTGCGCCGGCCGATCTATCGGGCGACCTCGTATCACGGACATTTTGGGCGCGAGAACGCAGGCCTGCCGTGGGAACGCACGGACAAGGCTGAGGCGATCCGCGCGGGTCTGTGAATCGCCATCTTCGATTGACGAGGACCGTGACGTGTCGAAGTGTTGACGCGTTGATGTGTTCCAGCAGGGTGCGGCATGGGGGTAGACTTGTGGATTCGACCGCGTAAATCGGTCTCGCTCTGTGTCGTGGCGACGCTTTTCGCGCTGCTGGCCTGCACGGCGGCGACGGCGCGTGTCGAGCCGAAGGTTCGGGTTCTTCTCTACAGCGGATCCGATCCGATTCAAGTCGGCCTCGTCGCGCAAGCGGGCGAAATCAAGCTCGACCCATCGGGTGACCTCGTCGTTGCCGGACGAAGGCAGGCGAAGCGCTGGGCACCGACCGGGAATGGACCGTGGCGCGTTGGATCACGAATCGTGCGTGGCGAGATCGTCGTCCAGGTTCGCGGACAGCGAATCGAAGTGCTCAATCGTGTCGGCCTCGAAGACTACGTGGCCTCCACGGTGGGCGGCGAGATGTCCTCGGGTTGGCCCAGAGAGGCTCTGCGGGCCCAGGCGGTCGCGGCTCGCACCTATGTTCTCCACGAGGCCAACCGACATCGGAATCAGGCCTGGGACGTTCTCGCGACCGCGCTGAGCCAGGTCTATCGCGGCCTGGAGGCCGAGACTTCCGAGACCCGAAGCGCAGCTCGGGCCACGGCCGGGCAGGTCCTGACCTACGAGGGAGACCCGATTCTCGCTGTATTTCATTCCACGGCAGGCGGACGGACGGCCACTGCCGGCGAAGTCTGGGGCCAGGATCTTCCCTATCTACGGGTGGTCGAGGTCGAGGATGAGGACGACGCGCCCCACACCTACTGGCGCACGGTCTTCGATCGCAGTGCCCTGGCAAAGATCTTCGAAGCGGCCGGGGTCGGCGTCGGCGAATTGCAGCACGTGAGCGTCGAGGGTCGAACGTCGAGCGGTCGCGTCGAATCGCTCGGGGTCGCGGGGGCGACGGGCGCCCACAGTCTTCGCGGCCCACAATTGCGCTTGCTACTGAGAGGCCTCTCCTTGCGCAGTACGCTCTTCGAAGTTCTCGAATCCTCAGACGAATTCATCTTCGTCGGATCGGGGCATGGGCATGGCGTCGGGATGAGCCAATGGGGAGCGCGGGCGATGGCGAGGCAGGGCGCGTCGTACAAGCGTATCCTCGCGCGCTTCTATCCAGGTAGCCGGCTGGAAAAACGATCGTCGCGTCGAGTCGCGTTGCGAGATCTTCGCCGTGGACAGAACTGAGGGAGAAAAGAAATGAACTCGGGTGGCGTGGATATAGCCTTTTTCGTGATGATGGGCTTGATCTTCATGATCTTCTACATGCTGGTGATTCGACCGCAGCAGAAGCAGCAGCGCGAACGGGAAGCCTTCCTGAAGACCGCCGCCAAGGGCGACGAGGTCGTGACACAGGGTGGTATCCACGGAAAGGTCAGCGCGGTCGACGACGATGTCCTCGAGATCGAGGTCGCGCGCGTTCGCGGTGAAAAAGTGAAGCTCAGGGTCAGCCTGAGTCGCGTCGATCAGCTGACCAAGCCAGGCCAGTCCGGCCAAGGCAAGCAAGAAGGCAAGGGAGGCGAATCGTGAGCGGGCAGGTACGGTGGAAGGCGCTGAGCGTTGCAGCGTTGCTCGTGGTCTTTGGATTTCTCACGGCTGCCAACTTCGTCGCCAAGGAGCAGCGTGTCGAAAGCGAATTCTGGCCCGACAATGGCCTGCGTCTCGGACTCGATCTTCGCGGCGGAATTCATTGGGTCATCGGCGTGGAATTGGGCAACGCGATCACGCGCGAGCTCGAATTCGTTCGCCAGACGATCAGAGAGCAGCTCAATGATGACGGGATCCAACTGGCTGGCTCGGTCGTCGAGGATCTCGAACTTCGGTTGACGCTGGCGGACCTCGGTGACCGGAAGAAGGCCATCGCGTATGCGGACGATTCGGGTGTGCTCGATTCGTCGCGCGGGTCGAGTCTCGAACTCCGATACCGTTTGACCGACGACTGGACCGAGGATGTTCGTGAGAGAACGATGTCCCAGGTTCTCGAAGTGCTGCGCCGTCGGATCGATGATCCCCAGCGAGGGATTCCCGACTCGGTCGTCACGCGCCAGGGGACTGATCGAGTGTTGGTTCAGATTCCCGGCGAACAGATCGACCGCGATCGCGCCCGAACGCTGCTGAAGAGCACGGGCTTTCTCGAGTTCAAGATCGTGATCGATTCCGATTCGACGCGGGAGCAGCTGATGGCTCGACACCCCGGCGGTGTCGGTCCAGACGAGATCATCGTCTTGCAGACCGACCAGGAATCCGGTGCGACCCTCGGTGCCTACCTGGTCCCCCGCGTGGCGGACATTACGGGCGACTATCTCGACGACGCGCGCTTGCAATTCGATCAGCAGCAGCGCCCGATCGTCGAGTTTCGTTTCAATCCGGCCGGAGGCGAGATCTTCGGCAAGCTGACCGAGACGAACAAGAACAAGCTTCTGTCCATCATTCTCGACAACAACGTCTACAGCGCTCCCACGATCCGCGGACGGATTACGACCCGTGGTCAGATCGAAGGACAGTTCACCGCGGATGAGGCGGCGGATCTGGCCGTCATTCTGCGCGCGGGTTCTCTCTCGGTGCCGGTGGTGATCGAAGAGGAGCGAACGGTGGGCCCCGGTCTCGGTCAGGATTCCATCGAGAGCGGTGCGCTCGCTTGCGCAATCGGTTTGATCATCGTGTTGGCATTTACCATGGGCTACTACCGGATGTCCGGTGGTTTCGCGAGCGTGGCACTGCTGGCCAATCTCGTCTTGCTGATCGGATTGATGTCGCTCTTCGAGGCCACCTTGACGCTGCCGGGCATCGCTGGGCTCGTCTTGACCGTCGGCATGGCTGTCGATGCGAACGTGATCATCTTCGAGCGAATCCGAGAGGAACTCCGTTCCGGCCGCGCCGTACGAGCCGCGATCGCGGCCGGCTTCAGCAAGGCGACATGGACCGTCCTCGACGCCAACATCACGACCTTGATTACGGCGATCATCCTCTTTCAATACGGAACCGGTCCGATCAAGGGCTTCGCCGTCACGCTCTCGATTGGCATCGTGACGAGTGTGTTCGCGGCGCTCGTCGTGACGCGACTGCTCTATCAGCTCTATCCCGGCACGCGAAGCGTGTCCACGCTTTCCATTTAGGAGAATCGACGTGCCCTTCGAAATCGTACCTTCTGGCACGAACATCAATTTTCTTGGTCGACGACATGTCTGTCTGGTGATCTCGCTCCTGTTGATCGCATCGGGGGTCGCCGCCGTGTTCGCACGTGGGGGGGTGCCGCTCGGCATCGACTTCATCGGTGGAACCGAGATCCAGGTGCTCTTCGACGACGACGTATCGACCGATGAAGCGGCGATTCGGGAAGTCGTTCGTTCAGCCGGGTTTGCGGACGCTACCGTCGTTCGCTTCGGTGAAGAGGGCGTGAACGAGTATCTGGTCCGCTTCAAGGCCGATCCGCAGGTCGAGCCGTCCGAGGAATCGAATGGGAATTTGCCCGTCGTCGTCGACGGTCTCGCATCGAATACTCGAATCATGGCGCTCGAGAAGGTCATCCGGGGATCGATCGGCGGCTTCACCGAACAGCGCGTCGAGTTCGTGGGCCCGCGTGTCGGTGCCGAACTTCGATCGGATGGCGCGAATGCCTTGTTGTTTTCGGCTCTCGCGATCCTGGCTTACGTGACCTTTCGCTTCAACGCCCGTTTCGCGCCCGGTGCCGTCGTAGCCGTCATTCACGATCTCGCGATCACCAGCGGCTTGCTGGTCATGGCCGGGGTCGAATTCGATCTACGAATCCTGGCCGCGATGCTCGCAATCCTCGGCTATAGCCTGAACGATACGATCATCATCTACGATCGGATTCGCGAGAACATGGAGCTTCGGACGACGGCCGATCTCGAGGAAGTGCTGAACACCAGCGTCAATCAAACGCTTTCGCGAACCGTGTTGACTTCGATCACGACGATCCTGGTACTGCTGTCGCTCTATATCCTGGGCGGCGAAGTGATTCGACCCTTCGCCTTCGCGATGTTGCTGGGCGTGGTGGTCGGGACCTATTCGTCCATCTTCATCGCATCGCCACTGCTGCTCTTCCTGGAGCAGCGCTATGGCGACGCGGGTGGAAATGTCGGGAAGGGACGCAAGAACGGCTCGGCGGGAACCCGTCGGGGTCCGAACCAAGCCGCTCGTGTGTGAGGAGTTCCTCTCGCCCAAGTCAGGGCGATACCGGTGCTAAAGGGTTCGACTAGGCGGTCTTGAGAGCTTCGCCCGCCGACGACCCTGAGCCGTTTGCCGCGGTGGCCGCTGATGTTGAGGAAGCGGTCGCGGTGGCAGAAGTCGACGCTGCCGAGAGAGTCTTCTTCGCCTCGGAAACGGTGCTCGGTGACATGTCGATCGAGCCATTCAGGACTGCGCCTTCTTGGACATTCAGCCGAGGTGCCTTGACGTCGCCCTCGACGACGCCCGTGGCCTGGACCTCGATTCGCTCGGTGGCGACGAGGTTGCCCGTCACCTGACCGATCACGATGATGGATTTCGCGGTCACCTCGGCCTTCAAACAGCCGTTCGCGCCGATCGTGAGCTGGTGATTCCTGAGGTTGACTTCGCCCTCGACTTCGCCCTCGATCTCGAGATCTTCGTCGCCGGTCAGTTCGCCTTTGAAAACGATCGATTGACCAATCGTGGCCATGAAACTCCCCCCCTGTGTCCGAGCATGCTGGCCGGACGTTGATTCTCTTTCCGCAGACCGATGGTCGCCGCCTTCTATCATGGTGCCGTCCGGTCCGGATCGAGTGACCGGGGTTGTTTTGCACGACTGACTTCGATCCTGGTCGGGAGCGTCTCCCGAACCCTTCGACTTCACCTCACGCGCGGCACCTTTCGGGGTTCTATCCCCGCGACCGCGCGACCTAAAAAGTCCCACGTGCTCCTCCGAAGTCCCAATCCCAGTTCTTCCCGGAATCGAATCGGGGAGCTTAACGCATCCCCGGCGACCGCACGTCGTCGAGTTGGATCCGATAAGTGTCGAGAATTGTCCCCTGAGCCCTTTCCAGCCTTGCTTCCGCCGTACGATACGCCTGAAGAGCCGTGATCTTCTGACTCTCCGCATCAACCAAATCACTCTCTCGCTGTAGAACTTCAAAGGGAGTGGATTCGCCATGTTCGAGTCGGATCCGTTCCGCTCGCAACTGCTCCTCCGCCGCCAGCCTCCGACGTTCCGCCGCCTCGATCCCCTGAGCCGAGGCGAGAATGCCACGGGCAGCGGATCGCACGGCGACAATCACGTCGAGTTTCGTCCGCGCCCTCTGTGTGCGCGCCCGGCGCAGCTCGAGTTCGCTCCGAGTGACGTTTCTCCGGCCGGTCGTGTTCGGGATCGGAATCGAGAACGTGCCGCGGAAGTCATAGTTTTCGGCTCCCTCGTCCTCAAAGAAGTTGTTGTAGCTATTGGTGTATCCGGTGGTGTTTCGAGCTGCGAGGCAGTCCATCTCGCGCGGGCCGGGCGGGCCGAAAAAAGGCGAGCAAGCTCGAATGTTGTCCTGGCCGGATCGATTCACGAATCCGTAGCGCGCGGTGAGATCGAATTGGGGCAGGCGAGAGTTCTTTGCAAATTTGAGATCGACCTCCCGTTCTTGAATGGAAAGGTCAGCGATTCGAAGCTCAGGTAGTTTTCGAAACGCAAGTTCAACGGAACGAGCGACGTCGACCTCACGAAATTCGTAGTCTTCAGGGTCATCCACGGCCGCCACGCGAAAGGCCGTGACCGCCGCAAGCTCGGCACCGAAGACGGCGTCGATCAAGATGTCTTCCGCGTTCTCGAAGCTGTTTCGGGCAACGATCAGATTGAACTCGCGGGTTGCGACGCCGGCTTCGGCTTCCACCACTTCGACTCTCGAGACGACGCCGACCTCGTATTGAGTCTGTGATTGACCGAGCAGGGCTTGAGCGGTTTCGAGACTCTTGCGCTCGACACGAAATTGCTCTTGAGCCGCGACCAGGTTCCAATAGGCATTGATGGTGCCCTCTGTCACGTCCATGAGTGCAAGACTAAAGCCATCGACAGAGCCGGCGTAGCTGAGCTTTCCCAGCTTGACCTGCGTCCAGGGTTCATTCCAGACGAGTCCTCGTAGCAGCGGGATGGTTGCCGTGAGAAAAACGGCGCTGTCGTATTGGCGACTGAAAGACTGGATTGTCGAATTCTGCTGGGTGACCCCGGTTTCGAGATCGACTCCGACCGTTGCGCCGACATACGGGAGAAGTGCTGTTAGTGCGGTACCGCCGTTCGTTTGTAGCGTTTGGCTCTTCGTCGCACTGTCCAGCGAGAACGTATTGGGGGCCTCCGTCTTGACCCGTCCGATATTGGCCGACAGAACCGGGTCATACGAACCCCAGGCCGACAGCAACCGTTGTTCTGCGATCAACGGCTCATAGCGAGCCACTTCGACATTCAGATTTTTCTGGACCGACAATGCCAGCGCCTCGGCAAGCGAGAGTCTCCGCGTGATGTCGCCGTCGCCGTAGAGCGGTCTGATTGGAGCGTCTCGATTCGCGACCGGCATCGACGCTTCGTCGCTATTCGGCGCCTCGGTCTGCGCGCTCGCGCTGGCTGTCCATACGATGCTCGAGAGCACGAGTACGACCAGCGAAATCGAGCGCCTGAGGCAGAAAAATCGAGCGGTGGGTCGGGTCAACTGCGAAGCCATTGGGATCCTCCGGGCGGGACTGTAACGAAGAACGGTCTGGATCGTGGCTGCCTGGAAGCGCGTGCGCGGCCCTCCGTCTATGCTTGCCGCCATGTCGGTTGCCGTGATCGTATTGGGTGCGGGACGTGGAGAGAGGCTCGGGGGCGAGCTTCCGAAGGCGTTCGTTTCGGTCGCTGGGCAGACGCTGCTCGAGCGATCGCTGCGCTTGCTTGCCGCGTCGAACGAATTTGTGCGCATCCAGCCAGTGTTGGCGAAGAGAGACTTCGATCGATTCAAGGAATTGGAACTCCAGCACCTGGCGGCTCTGCGACACCCCGTCGAAGGGGGCGAGGAGAGGCAGGATTCAGTGCGGGCAGGCCTCGAGAGCCTACCGGATGAATGCGCTTGGGTCGCCGTTCACGATGCGGCGCGCTGTCTGGTCTCACCGGAGGATGTTCGCCGGGTCGTCGAGGCCGCGAAGCGCGATGGTGCAGCCATTCTGGCGGAGCCGGTTCGGGATACGATCAAGCGGGTCCGATCCGGACGAATCGTCGAGACGCCTCCCCGAGACGAATGCTGGGCAGCCCAAACACCCCAGGTCATGCGCTGTGATTGGCTGCGGGAGGCGATGAAGGCGGCGGGCGAGGCGAATCGGCTGGGCACGGACGATGCTCAGTTGGTCGAATGGCTGGGACATCCGGTCACAATCGTCGAGGCGACGTCGCCGAATCCGAAGATTACGCGGCCAGAGGATCTCGTGCTGGCGGAAGCCGTCCTCGCGGCGTCGGAGGCCGGCGCGGTTGCCGATATTAGGGTAGGTAGAGAGCTGGGATGAGTCGCAAGATGAGAATTGGACAGGGTTATGACGTCCATCAGCTGGTCGAAGGCCGCGCGCTGATCCTGGGCGGCGTCGAAATTCCCTTCGAGCGTGGGCTCGAGGGTCACTCGGACGGGGATGCGCTGCTGCACGCGGTGGCGGACGCGATCCTCGGAGCAATCGGGGCCGGAGATCTGGGTCGCCATTTTCCTTCGAGCGACGAGCGCTGGCGGGGGATTGGGAGCGGCGAGATTCTCTCTCAGGTCGCCGACCGGATGAGTGAGGCCGGCTATTGGATCGCCAACCTCGACGCGACGATCATCGCCCAGGCACCTCGGCTGGCGCCGCATCAAAAGGCGATGCAGGAGAACCTGGTCGGCTTGCTTCGCGCGGAGCCGGAGCGAATCAATTTGAAGCTCACGAGTACGGACGGGCTTGGATCGATCGGACGTGGCGAGGGCATCGCGGCACTCGCCGTAGTGTTGCTCGAAGAGGCTGCATCGTGAACCAGATCGAGTTCTACGATACGCGCAGTCGGAGTGCCCGACCCTTCAAGCCGATCACGCCGGGGCGCGTGGGCATCTATACCTGCGGCCCGACGGTGTACGCGCCCCAACACGTTGGGAATATCCGCTCACGACTCCTGCCCGACCTACTGAAGCGCTTCCTGCAAAGTGAGGGCTTCGAGGTCTCGCTCGTCATCAACATCACGGACGTCGGGCATCTGATCGCCGATGCCGACGACGGCGAGGACAAGATGGAAGCGGCCGCGAAAGCGGCGGGGCGTGGCGTCGATGAGATTGCCGAACACTACACACAGATGTGGCTCGACGATTGTGCGGCGGTGAATTGCCTTCCTCCGGAATTCAATCCGAAGGCAACGGATCACATTCCGGAGCAGATCGAGCTGGCAAAGCGGCTGGAGGAAGGCGGTTTTCTCTATTCGATCTCGGATGGCGTCTACTTCGACACGAGTCGATTTCCGCGTTACGCCGACCTCGCAGGTCTCGATCTCGAGGGACAGGAAGAGGGCGCGCGCATCGGCATCACGGAAGGGAAGCGGAACCCGGCGGATTTTGCGGTCTGGAAGTTCGCGGAAGAAGGCGTCAGCCGGCTTCAAGAATGGGATTCACCCTGGGGTCGGGGATTTCCCGGCTGGCATCTCGAATGCTCGGCGATGAGCGTTCGCTATCTCGGCGAGCACTTCGATATTCACACCGCTGGAATCGACCTCTCGACCGTGCACCATTCGAACGAAGTCGCGCAAACGGAGTGTGCATTCGATATCCATCCGTCCGTTGAATTCTGGATGCACAACGAGTTTCTCGATTTCGGCGGCGAGAAGATGTCGAAATCGAAGGGCAACGTGAAGACCATCTCGGACCTGTCGAAACGAGGCATCGACCCGATGGCCTTTCGCTATTTCTTTTTGCAGGCGCACTATCGACAGCAACAGACCTACACCCCAGAAGCCATCGAATCCGCGGAGAAGGGCCTCCACCGACTTCAGAAGATCGCGGGTGATCTCGAATTGATCGAAGGCGCGGGCAGCGAAGCGGATCAGGCGCCGATCAAGCAGCGTTTCCGTGACGCACTCGCGGATGATCTGAATGCACCCCGTGCGATGGCCGTGGTCTGGGAGGTCGCGCGGAGCGATGAGCTGGCCGACGTCGATCGCCGGGATCTCTTACGCGCATTCGATGTCGTGCTCGGCTTGAGACTCGCCGGAGGCGTCGCCACCCGTGTCGAGCCCGAATGGGAACACGATCCAAAGATCGACGCGATACTGGCCGAGCGACAAGCCGCGCGCGAAGCTAAGGATTGGGCAGCCGCGGATCGCATTCGCGATGAACTCGTCGCCATGAAGGTCGAAATCATCGATACACCCGACGGGCCGCGTTGGCGACGGACGGGCGGGGACAGCGGATGAGGACGAGAGCATCGAAGCCCTTCAAGCTGGTCTCGGACTATGAACCGTCCGGTGATCAGCCCCAGGCGATCGATGAACTCTGTGCGGGAATCGAACGAGGCGACCCCCATCAGACTCTCCTGGGCGTCACCGGCAGCGGCAAGACCTTTACGATTGCCTGCATGCTCGAGCGGCTGAATCGACCCGCGCTCGTCATGTCTCCGAACAAGACCCTGGCCGCTCAGCTCTTCACGGAATTCAAGGAACTCTTTCCCGAGAATGCCGTCGAGTATTTCGTTTCCTACTACGACTACTACCAGCCGGAAGCCTATATCCCGTCGACCGACACCTATATCGAGAAGGACTCGTCGGTCAACGACGAGATCGACAAGCTCCGTCACTCGGCGACTCACTCTCTGCTGACTCGACAGGACGTTCTGGTCGTCGCGAGTGTGTCTTGTATCTACGGTCTCGGCGCGCCCGAGAACTACGGCTCGATGCATGTCTATCTCGAGACGGGCATGAACCTGGTTCGCGACGATCTGCTTCGTCGGCTCGTGGACATGCTCTACACACGAAACGACCACGACTTTCATCGCGGGACCTTTCGGGTACGCGGCGATGTCGTCGAGATCTTTCCGCAATACGAAGGGGAGATGGCGATTCGCGTCGAATTCTTCGGCGACGACGTCGAATCGATCGCGGAAATCGATCCGCTGCGCGGGAAGGTCGTGGCGCGACCGAAGAAGGCGATGATCTATCCGGCCAGTCACTATGTGGCTACGCAAGAACGCATTGCACGCGCCTGCGATGGCATCCGCGACGAACTGCAGCAGCGGTTGGCGCTGTTCCGGAAGGAGAACAAGCTGCTCGAAGCGCAGCGTCTCGAACAGCGCACGCTCTACGACCTCGAGATGCTCGAGACCATGGGTTTCTGTCATGGCGTCGAGAATTATTCGCGCTGGCTCGATGGGCGCTCGCCGGGCCAGACCCCCTATACGCTTTACGACTATATCCCCGACGACACGATCATCGTCCTCGACGAGAGCCATGTATCGGTGCCCCAGATAGGCGGCATGTATCGGGGTGATCGCGCCCGCAAGGAAACGCTGGTCGACTACGGCTGGCGGATGCCTTCGGCGCTCGACAATCGTCCGCTGCGATTCGATGAATGGGAAGAGCGCAAGGCGCAACGTATCTACGTTTCGGCAACGCCCGCCGATTACGAACTTGAATCCAGTAAGGGGGTCGTCGTCGAGCAGATCATCCGCCCGACCGGCCTGATCGATCCGAAGATCGAGATCCGTCCGGCCAATGGCCAGGTCGACGATCTGCTCGGGGAGATTCGTCTCCACGTCGAGCGCAAAGAGCGGGTTCTCGTGACGACGCTGACCAAGCGGATGGCGGAAGAGCTGACCGACTATTACGCCGAACTCGGGATTCGGATCCAATATCTGCACAGCGACGTGAAAACGCTCGAGCGAATGGAGATCATCCGCGAACTGCGTGAAGGAAAATACGACGTGCTCGTGGGGATCAATCTTCTGCGAGAGGGTCTCGACATTCCCGAAGTGGCACTCGTCGCGATTCTCGATGCGGACAAGGAGGGATTTCTTCGTTCAACGCGATCGCTGATCCAGACGATCGGTCGCGCGGCCCGGAATGTGAATGGTCGCGTCATCCTCTTCGCCGACAAAAAGACGAATTCGATTCGGCAGACGATTGAAGAGACCGAACGCCGTCGAGAGCGCCAGCATGCCTACAACGAGGATCATGGCATCACACCCAGGTCGATCGAGAAGAAGATCACCAGTCTGCATGATTCGATCTGGGAAGCCGATTACGTGACGGCGCCGCGCTCTGGCGAAGAGAGCGAGCCCGGACTGCCGCGCCATGAGATTCCCGCGCTGATCGAAACGCTTCGCGCGGAAATGCGCGAGGCTGCGCGCGACCTCGAGTTCGAGCGCGCGGCGGATTTGCGCGATCGTATCAAGACGCTCGAAAGCGAGCGCATTCGGCTCACCTGATATGTCGGTGAAGCCGCCGACCCGATCTCGGAAACTCGAGGAACAAGTCGAGGGCCTCCCGACCGATCCCGGCGTTTATCTCTTCAAGAGTGAACGCGGTGCCGTCCTCTACGTCGGCAAGGCCCAGAATCTTCGCAATCGGGTGCGACAATACGTGAACGGGGGCGACGGGCGCATTCGAATTCCCGCGCTGATCGAACGCGCCGATTCCGTGGACGTGCTGGTGACAGGCAACGTCAAGGAAGCCTTGCTGCTCGAAAATGAGTTGATCAAGCAGCACAAGCCTCGATTCAACGTTCGGCTGCGCGACGACAAACAATATCTCGCGCTGCGTGTCGATCCGACTGAGAAATGGCCACGCGTGACGATGGTGCGTCGCTTTCGCAAGGACGGGGCGAAGTACTTCGGACCCTATACCTCGAGCATTGCGCTCAAGACCTCGTTGTCGAAGCTGCGTCGGCTCTTTCCCTTGCGATCGTGTACAGAGGGAACGTTCAAGGACTATGCGCGTCGCGGTCGGCCCTGCATCGAATATGAAATGAAGCGCTGTCTCGGGCCTTGTGTGGGTCTGGCGGATGAGGCCGCCTACGCCGAACAGGTGAAGGGAACGATGCTCTTTCTTCGTGGGAAGTCACGCGAATTGATCGAGAACATCGAACGAGAAATGGCGGAAGCGGCGGGAGCCGAACGTTTTGAAGACGCCGCCCGCCTGCGCGACCGACTTCAGGCGGTCGAACAGACGATCGAATCCCAACAGATCGTGACCGAAAAGGGCGTCGATCGTGATGTCTTTGCCCTCGCCCGGGAGGGCGGAGAACTCGACGTACAGGTGCTGCACGTCCGGGAAGGGCGCGTGATCGGCGCTCGCGATTTTCCCTTCTCGAACGTGCGCATCGACGACGGCGAAGTGATGGGTTCGTTCCTCGGGCAATTCTATGGCTCGGGAGAAGGGCACGCGCCGCCGCGCGAGATCTTGACCTCGGTGGATTTCGAAGACGAGGGGGCATTGGGCTTGCTCTGGCGCGAACGTTTCAACCAGGCGGTTTCGATTCGCCGACCTCAGCGGGGTGGCAGTCGAAGGCTCGTTGAAATCGCTGAACGAAACGCCTCGCTTTCCCTGGCGATGAGGCTTGCCGCGCGGGAGAGCGTCGAGACGGCGATCGCAGAGCTCCAAGAGCGTTGTCGACTCTCGAGTCCGCCCCGTCGCATCGAATGCTATGACGTTTCGAATCTGCAGGGCACGCTCGCGGTGGCCAGTCGCGTCACCTTCGAGGACGGTCAGCCGGTCAAGAAGGATTACCGCCGCTACCGGATTCGGCATGCCGAGGCGGGCGACGACTACGCCTGCATGCGTGAAGTGCTTGATCGTCGCTTGCGTCGGGTCGGCGCGGAGCCCCTGCCTGACCTCTTGATGGTCGATGGGGGACGCGGGCATCTCGGGGTCGTCATGGCCTCGCTCGAGGATGCGGGTCTCGAAGTCCAGGTCGAGGTCCTGGGGATCTCCAAGGAACGCGATGATGCTTCGCCGACATTGCGTGTAAAGCGCTCCGGAGGGTTGAAGGCCGAACGAATTTTTCGACCGGGTCGAACGAATCCGATTCTGCTTCCTCCGAGCAGTCGAGGCATGCTTCTGCTGCAGCGGGTTCGCGACGAATCCCATCGCTTCGCCATCGAATTTCAGAGAGAGCTTCGATCGAAGGTCAATATGAAGTCGATTCTCGAAGAGCTGCCGGGAATCGGGCCGAGCAAGCGGAGCGCGCTGCTCAAGACGCTCGGGTCACTGCGGGCAGTGAAGGGCGCGACGATCGAAGCCCTCGAAGCGGTCCCCGGGATCTCTGACAGCGATGCAGCCTCGATCCGGCGCTTCTTCGATGCGCTGACGGCGCCGGAGGTTGCGCCAGAGTTGCCGGCCGACGAGAGCTGAATCCAGTCGATTGGGGCACGGAGTTCAAGCGCCGTTCGCATCCTTCCGATATTTGGAAGGCAGCAGCGAGCGAGTGTATGAAACCAATGAATTCGAGAGCGCGGGGTGTGGCCCCATTGCACCCCCGATGGCGAACCCTGATCGCCGTGATGGCGGCGATCGCGCTCTTCCCCGGACTCGCTTCGGCCGAGATCTACAAATGGAAGGACTCGGCGGGGCGGCTGCATTTTTCTCAGGATCTAGGCCAGGTCCCGCCTGAATACCGCTCGCAGGCGAAAGGGGAAGCGATCGAGGAAGGCTCGGGAAGCGTCATTCAGCGTTACCAGCCCGTGCCCGCGGCACTCAAGCCGAGGAGCTCGCGCCCCTCCAAGTCCTCATCCCAGGTCTACCGGATTCGTGTCCAGAAGACCGGGAGTTCGATGCGCGTCGTCGTCCGCTTGAATGACCATGTCACGGCTCCTTTTTATATCGATACCGGTGCATCGGACGTATCGCTGCCCGAATGGGTAGCGAAGGAACTCGGCCTCGATCTCGAAAACGCGCGAACCGCTCTGTACAGCACGGCGAATGGCGTCGTCGAGTCGCCGCTCGTAGTGCTTGACAGTGTCGAACTCGGCGGAGCACGCGTCGAGAATGTTCCCGCCCATATCAACAAGTCGATGTCGACGGGCCTGCTCGGTCTTTCCTTCTTCAATCATTTCCAATATCGATTCGATCCGGCTTCGGGGATCGTGACGCTTCAGCCCAATGGACTGGCGGAGACGGGGACGATCCGTGGGGGGCGAAGTCGAGACCAATGGAAGAGTCAATTCCTTCATCTGGCGGGACGACGTACGGCGATCGAGCAGACCCTCGACGAGATCAATCCGAACTGGCCGCGTCGGAAGTCCGAGCTCGAAGACGAGCTCGACGAAGTCGACCGCCAGAAGAAGATGCTCGAAAGCGAAGCCGACGACGCGCGCGTCCCAATGCAGTGGCGCGACTAGGAGCCTGACCCAAGACTCGTCGCGACGCCCATGCGCCGATCCATCACCGCTGCGTGCGTTGCGAGACCTTGCTGTAGCTCGCGATAGCTGCGGCCCCGCGCCTTCCCAGCGGCGCGTCTCGA
>Ga0310122_10000586_pt1 | contig 23187 bp, 21 predicted proteins | sample CB6_Bottom_1051__FD_203503 | JGI IMG/M metagenome (GOLD analysis project Ga0310122, IMG submission 203503) | Marine microbial communities from Western Arctic Ocean, Canada - CB6_Bottom_1051 | ecosystem: Environmental > Aquatic > Marine > Oceanic | place: Canada: Western Arctic Ocean | collected...
AACTTACGCGATGATAAAAGCGTTGAACAAGCTTACTGGATTAGGTATGCCTGAAACTTGTCGTATTGACTAAGAAATACGCGAAATGGGGCTGCTCTGTCTCTAAACTGAATTACGCAACAAAGCCAAGGTAAGGTTGAATACATCTAAAATGACGACAGTCTTTTAAAGCAATTCAGAAACCACATCCGCTAACTGATGGAATGTCTCTAGACGAGATGAACTTGGTCGCCAGACCAGACCAATATCTCGGTATGCCTGTTGGCCTGGAGGATCAATCACCACTAGGTTTTGGTTTTCCAATAAACCATGATCGATGGCCATCTGCGGAATAAAGGTGGTTCCTAAACCATTTGCTACCATTTGCACCAATGTGTGGAGGCTTGTGGCTGTGAACGGATTTATCTTCTCTTTGTCGGTTAACTTACAAGCTGATACCGCGTGCTCGGTTAAGCAGTGCTCGTTCTCCAGCAAAAATACAGACTCATCTGGCAAGTCATCGTATTTAATCGGAACACGAATGCCATCGGCTTGATTACGACTGATCACCATTCTGAACGGGTCTTGTCCAACAACTTTACTCTCCATGTTGTCGATATCGACAGGCAGAGCCAGAATCAACACATCTAACTCACCATGACGTAATGCAGCCAATAAGTTAGTCGTCGTGTCTTCACGTAACAGTAAGTTCAACTGAGGAAAACGATGATTGGCTTCTTGAACCAAATCACACAGAAGGAATGGCGCAATGGTAGGGATACACCCGACTCTTAGCTGCCCTTGCATCGCGTCTCCATTACATAGATTTCCAAGTTCGACAAGATCTTGCCCTTTCGCCAATAGCTCTCGACCGTGCTTAACCACCAGCTCACCCGCTTGAGTGAAAACCAATGGGCTCTTTTTATCTTTCTTCTCATAAAGAGGACAACCAATCAGCTCTTCGAGGTTTTGAATGCCTTTGCTTAGCGTAGATTGACTGACGAAACAGCGATCCGCAGCGTCGCTAAAGTGACGGGTTTCGTGAAGGGTAACAAGATAATGAAGCTGCTTTAGACTTGGCCATTTATTCATGAAATTACTTTGTAATATGAGTAGGATAAGTTACGTAAAGGTCAGTAGACCTAAGGACTGGGCAAAGATTAAGCTCATCGCTTTTTTCGATTAACTTAATCTATTTAATTCGCTTTTTTCTATAGTACCGATTGTACTATAGTTTGTCCCGTAGAAACGGAGCCCAAACAAAGATGTGTTGGGCCAACTAATTTTTTAGGAGATTCCAAATGGTACTAGTAGGTCGTCAAGCCCCTGACTTTACTGCAGCAGCTGTTCTAGGTAACGGTGAGATCGTTGATAACTTCAACTTCGCAGAATTCACTAAAGGTAAGAAAGCTGTAGTTTTCTTCTACCCACTAGACTTCACTTTCGTTTGTCCTTCAGAGCTAATCGCTTTCGACAACCGTCTAGAAGATTTCCAAGCTAAAGGCGTTGAAGTAATCGGTGTTTCAATCGATTCTCAATTCTCTCACAACGCATGGCGTAACACTGCTATCGCTGATGGCGGTATCGGTCAAGTTAAGTACCCTCTAATTGCTGACGTTAAGCACGAGATCTGCAAAGCATACGATGTTGAGCACCCAGAAGCAGGCGTTGCTTTCCGTGGTTCTTTCCTAATCGACGCTGACGGCCTTGTACGTCACCAAGTGGTTAACGATCTTCCACTAGGTCGTAACATCGACGAAATGCTACGCATGGTAGACGCACTAAACTTCCACGAGAAGAACGGTGAAGTTTGTCCTGCACAATGGGAAGAAGGCAAAGCAGGTATGGACGCATCACCAACAGGTGTTGCTGCGTTCCTATCTGAGCACGCTGACGACCTAAGCAAGTAATTACCTCTTAAGCCTGAACTCAACTCAGGTTAATGGTTGGAAGACTCTCTATAAAGAGAAATAAAGCATAAGCTAATAGCGCAAAGCGCACCGCCAATCAGTTAAGAAGTAAAGTCCTATTAAAAGCCCGAAGTTAACGCTTCGGGCTTTTTTCATATCTATTTGACGGCCTTTCATTTTCCCAAAGTTCCCTCTGCAACATTTAATAGAGGTAATTACAAAAACAAACTTTACCCCTATTTTCCTCTGCGACCACCTATTCATATCCGTATCTAGATTGCTATGATTTCATCAGTATCTTTTTGAACGGATAAACATGATGAACACCGAAATTGAAGTCTGTATCGATAACTTAGAATCTCTACATAACGCACTATCTGGTGGCGCGAATCGAATTGAGCTTTGCTCTTCATTGGCACTTGGCGGGTTAACTCCAAGCTTCGGAATGATGAAGCAAGCGGCAACAATTTCGTCCGTTCCTGTCTACGCGATGATACGACCAAGACAAGGCGACTTCATTTTCGATAATGACGATATGCTCTGTATGCTTGAAGATATTGAAGCTTGTGCAAGTGCTGGGTTGGATGGAGTCGTACTTGGTGTATTAGCGCCGAACGGAAGTATTGATATGCCAAAAATGCAGCAACTGGCTGACAAAGCGCACTCATTGAAGCTTGGAATGACGTTTCATAGAGCTATTGATCAAAGCTCTGATTACCAAACAGCATTAGAACAGGTCATCACACTTGGATGTGAAAGAATCCTAACATCAGGGCTTGCTGTTAATGCTGAGCAAGGCATCAATGTGCTCGCAGATATGGTCAAACAAGCCGATGGCAGAATCGATATCATGGCTGGAGCTGGCGTCAATGCAACGAATGCTAAGATGATTCAAAGCACCACCCAAGCACCTGCACTTCACCTTTCAGGTAAATCGACAAGACCGAGTCTAATGGAAAGCAATTCAAGCGCTCAAATGGGCAGTGATGATATTGATGATTATCAGATACCAGTAACTGATGCTAGCAAGATATCCAGTGTGAGAGCCGCTCTCATCGCTTAGGGCAATAGTCGCTAACATAAATCCAGAGAACCTCGCTGACTAATCTAACTGACTGACGTATATTAGATTTAATAGCGCAGAAAATTTTCATGGATAGATATGGCTAAAGACTTATTCAGCTCTCTTGATTTAAACCTGTTACGAACATTTCTGATTGTTTATCAAGAACAAAACACCAGAAAGGCTGCGGAGCGTTTATTCGTTTCTCAGCCAGCGGTTAAAGCTAAGACACCACTTCAACGATGACCTTTTCGTTAAAGTTCATGGAGGTTTGCAATCAACGACCTTTAGCGATCAGCTAGCCAATGAAATTACTCCTCACTTAGACGGTTTGATGACAGCAGTTAACTCCTCAAACGCATTCGATCCAAAAGCCATTGATTACCCGATAAAGATAGCCTTATCTCCAGTCGTACTTGCTTGCTTATCTGGCACCTTGTACAAGGAAATCATGACCCAAGCTCCAGACTCAAAGTTAGAGCTAACAAGCTGGACCACATCATCAGTTGAAGATATTCAAAAAGGTGACGTTCTGTTAGGGGTCGCATATCAGATCCCAAATCAATCAAAGGAGATCTGCGCGAAACAACTAGTTGAAGTGACAGGTCGCCTAATCGTGAGAAAAGATCACCCAATCAAAAAATCCTTGGTAACACCACAAGATTTGGCTGGCTACGATATTGCTTCGATGATATCTCCAGGCTGGAACGACAACTTCAGTAGGGCCTCTCAGATCCTTGATAGTCTTTCCATCCCTAACAAGATAGGCTTTCGCTCTGAGATTCCGATGGCCATTATCGATATATTAAACAACTCAAATATGTATATGCCACATTCTGACCTCTTCCCCATAGACCGCTATCCTAGCCTTAGAGCAATTGATATTTTAATTGCAGATGAATTTAAAAACGTAGCGGTCTTCAGCCATATTCATACAAAAAATCGGAATAACCCTCTTCTACTATGGTTATTCGATGTCATTCAAATCGCATTAAAGACTCAGATTAATAAGAATCACTTATCATAGGTATACGAATATCTACTTAGCCTAAAAATAAAACACTGCTTAATATTAGCCCTATCAAAACGGATACTGAACTACGAAGGATCGTGCAGTTAAGTTAACCCTAAATAGAGACTAATATGAAAATTGCACTTACTACCCTAATTTCAGCTTCACTACTTTCTGTTCCAGTTCTTGCAAACAACTTTGACAGCCAACACCGTGTGGGTATTGGTTACAACCAAACTCAGGTAGACGATTGGCTAACCGATGACACAGTTGATTGGGGTAACGGTATCAAACTTGAATATGGTTATGAATTTAACCGTATCGTAGGTATCAACGTTTCTTACGCAACGAATAGTGACGACGAAAACGTTGAAGGTATAAAAGCCGAGATCGATGGTTACAAATTCCAAGTTGATGCTGATATCGGTTATAAATTTGAATTAGATGGCTTCTCTTTGAAACCTTATGGTGTTCTGGGCCTAGCTCGTCAAAGTGAAGATAATTCAATTAGCATCCTAGACAAGAAGTGGACTGAATCATACAACGATACCAGCTTCGTTGTTGGCCTAGGTGGTCGTGCTGAATTCGGACCACACCTATACACTGACATGCGCTTTGAATTCGCGAGCTACGATGACGTAGATTACGACACATTCTCATGGACTGTCGGTTACCGCTTCTAATAGATTGAAAAAGCCAGCGTCTAAGCTGGCTTTTTACAATCAGTCAATTGCTGGGTTTTAACACCTCATCAAAGTTGACTCACTTTTGAACAATTCTCGAATCAAAATTCATTGCAGCCACGGACGGCTAATTGCTTTAGGTATTTTTATGAAGATAAAAACTTCCCTGCTTTTACTTTCTGTCCTCTCCACTTCCGTTTCAGCAAGTGCTATTCATTTATCCCCAGAACTAAAGATTGGTTCTTATCATGGCTTTGGAGTACAGGCGGGTATTACTGATGTGGCAAGTTTAGGTGCCGTTTACCTAAGCTACTCTCATATTTGGTATGACAGCGATCGATATGATGAAACGGTTGATGCGTATCGCGTTGGTATCCAGAACATGTTTGGAAGAAACCAAAACCACGGCTTTCAGGCTGAAATTGGTGTAGCAAGCTATGACGGTACAAAAACGCGCTCAGGCGAAGTTGAAGAGAAGACAGCACATGGTTTAAGCATAGGCGGTGCCTACGTGTACCAAGCGACACCAATGCTTGGACTACGTGCAGGTGTTGATATGAATATATTTGATCACAATAAAACCTTTGTGCCTTACGACACGACGGTCAATTTCAATCTTGGTGCCATTATTAGCTTTTAAAGGCTCGACCTACTTCAGTGCGTCATCAAGGCTTTGATCACCTAGGTGGCGTACGTCTTTACCCTTCACAAAGTAAATAATGTATTCGCAGATATTTTGGCAACGATCGCCCACTCGTTCAATCGCCCTTGCAGACCACATCACTTGTAAAATGTTAGGAATGTTCTTAGGGTCTTCCATCATATACGTCATTAACTGACGAATGACTGCCTCGTATTCCGCATCCAACTTATCATCAAGTTTGTGAACTTCTGCCGCAGCATCGACATCCATACGAGCAAACGCATCTAATACTTGGTGAAGCATGGTGATTGCCTGACGACAAAGAGGCTCTAATGAAACATGAAATTTTTGCTCTTTGGTCGAAGGGATCTCGATCGCGCCTTGAGCAATTTTAGAGGCAACATCGCCAATACGTTCTAAGTCGGTAATGGTTTTGATGATCGCCATAATCAAACGCAGATCTTTTGCGGTCGGCTGACGCTTCGCAATAATACGAGTACATGCTTCATCGATTGAAACTTCCATCGCATTCACTTTGTGGTCATCACGAATCACTTTCTTGGCCAGTTCCGCGTCATCTTTATGCAGAGCTTGCATCGCAAAGGACAACTGCTGCTCTACCAATCCACCCATAGTTAATACGTGTGTACGGATAGATTCTAATTCGACATTAAACTGTCCTGAGATGTGGCGACCAAAATGCATGTCAGCTCCTTAAAAGAAATGAATAAAGCCGTTTATTTCAGAGTGACTTAGCTCTATATGGCACGAAATTAAACGCTAGCCATACCTACCAGTAATGTAGTCTTCCGTTTGATTTTTCAATGGCGAAGTAAATATCGAATCGGTATCTGAGTACTCGATCAATTTTCCCATATGAATAAAGGCAGTATGGTCACTCACACGCGCCGCTTGTTGCATGTTATGAGTTACAATAACCACGGTATATTGTGTTTTAAGTTCGTTAATCAACTCTTCAATCGTCAAAGTAGAAATAGGGTCGAGTGCCGAGGTCGGCTCATCTAATAAAAGCACTTCAGGTTCGATAGCAACCGCACGAGCGATAACCAAACGCTGCTGTTGACCACCTGATAAACCAAAGGCGTTCTCATGCAAACGGTCTTTCACTTCATCCCATAACGCAGCTGCACGCAGAGAGCGCTCAACCGCATCATCCAGATCTCGGCTGTTGCTCACGCCTTGTAGCCTCAAACCATAAACCACATTCTCATAGATAGATTTAGGAAAAGGGTTCGGTCGCTGGAATACCATGCCGACACGGCGTCTTAAAGTCGCGACATCCACCTTAGGGTGATACACATTCTTGCCATGAAGCTTCACTTTCCCGGAAACCTTACAGCCTTCAACAAGATCGTTCATGCGATTAATGCAGCGCAGAAGAGTCGACTTACCACACCCTGATGGACCGATAAACGCGGTCACCTGCCCCTTAGGAATCTGCATTGAAATATCATCGAGTGCTTGGCTCTCTTTATAATAAAGATTCAGTCCTTCAATCGAGATAGCGATTTGCTCATCCTTCAGGTTGTGTACATCAAGTGGTGCTTGGTAACCCAAGGTTTCATTAATCGAGAACATCTAATCTTGTCCTAAGGTTCGGTATTTTTCACGCAAGTTATTACGGATATTGATAGCGGTTAAGTTCAACCCAACAATCACCGTAACCAGTAAAAATGAAGTCGCATACACTAAAGGTCGTGCTGCTTCGATATTAGAAGTTTGAAAACCAACATCATAGATATGAAAGCCTAAATGCATGAACTTTCTTTCTAAATGTAGATATGGAAACTGACCATCCACTGGCAAACTTGATGCCAATTTCACTACACCCACCAGCATAAGTGGGGCCACTTCCCCCGCAGCTCTCGCGATTGCCAATATCAAACCGGTGATAATCGCAGGGCTTGCCATCGGTAAAACAATGCGCCAAAGCGTTTCAAATTGAGTAGCCCCAAGCGCCAATGAACCGTGCCTCACGGAGCTAGGAATACGCGTTAAGCCCTCTTCCGTAGTTACAATAACAACGGGTAATGTTAATACCGCTAAGGTCAGAGCAGACCATAATAGGCCCGGAGTACCAAATGTCGGAGCGGGTAATCGCTCTGCATAAAATAAGGAATCGATTGAGCCACCGATGGTATACACAAAGAATCCTAAGCCAAATACGCCATACACAATCGACGGTACACCCGCTAAGTTAATCACGGCAATACGAATCAAACGTGTTAGTGCGTTGTTTCTTGCATATTCATGGAGATATATCGCAGCAACTACGCCAAGTGGCATCACTACGATCGACATGAGAATAACCAGCAGCACAGTGCCGAAAATGGCAGGAAACACCCCACCTTCAGAGTTTGAGTCTCGCGGGTTCTCTGATAAAAACTTCCAAACTTGTTTGCCCCAATGCCCAACCTTTTCAAGATAAGACATATTATTTGGGTACCAATAATCCAAGATATGACTGAGCGAAATTTCAACCTGCTCTCCTGTCATATCTTCCACCAACAAGCTTTCGACATTGAGCTGTGTTCTAAGATGCTCAAGCTTTACTTCGGCTTCCGCTAACTGGCGATTTAATTCCAGTTTAGTTTGAGTATAGGTTTTAAGGTATTCATCGCTCACTGACTCATTGAGTTCAAGCTTACGTTTTTCTAAGCGTAGATTTTCCAATTGCCAGCTGATATTGCGGATTTCTTGGTTCACAACACGCGACGTTTCTTTACGTAACGTATCAGCGAACGCCAAGCCTTGTTCGAGCTTTTGGTCTATGTTCGAATCAAAGGTGCCAGAAGCGGTTTTAAAACCCACCGGTTTACCAAAGAAATAACCACCTCGACTTCGTTCAATCACAATCCAATCAAGCGGCGTTGTTGGTTCACGTAAATTGACATCCAGAATGGAAACAAAATCCGCAGGGTACAGTTCTCTGTTGGCGACTTTGATACTTAAGCGCTGAATTAGTCCCGTCGACAAATTTTGAGGCGACAAGAGGTCGTGTACTTGTGGAACTTGCTCTATCGGGATGTATTTACGTTCATACAACTGGCCAATCAATACATCTTGTTTTGATACCGTTTCGTCCAGATCAACCACTAACGATAAGTCTTTGGAGTCGACTTGCCATTGATACAAAGGATCAGGCCAAAAATAGGTTAAGCCCTTCCAGCCAATCAACAGCATTAGGCCAAGAACAGAAAGCATACTGATGCTCACCGCCCCTCCTGTAAGCCAGATCCACGGAGATCCCGATTTAACCCAAGATAATAATGACTTCAATTTGTTCATCATGATCGACCTTGCTGTTGACGTGCTGAAAACAAGAAACAGCCAAGTTCGCGAGATACGCTAGCCACGCTAGTCACGCTAGTCACGCTAGTCACGCTAGTCACGCAACGAAAAGCCATTGAGACACATTGAGGTGAACCTTTAAAACTACAGCGCACGATATTTATCTCTCAATCTTTGTCTAACCCACTCTGCGACTGAGTTCACCGCGAACGTGAAAATAAACAGCAAGAGTGCCGCTAAGAACAACAAGCGGAAGTGAGAACCACCCACCTCTGATTCTGGTAGTTCGACAGCAATCGTTGCGGATAGCGTCCTCATCCCTTCCAAAATATTCCAGTCAAGAATTGGTGTGTTACCTGTAGCCATCAAAACAATCATGGTTTCGCCAACCGCTCGCCCTAGTCCCATCATGACCGCTGAAAAGATACCTGGGCTAGCCGTCAATAACACCACATAAATAAGGGTCTGCCACGCCGTCGCACCCAACGCTAATGAACCATCGGATAAGTGTTTAGGCACAGAGAAAATAGCGTCTTCGGCGATAGTAAAAATTGTTGGGATGACAGCAAAACCCATAGCAAAACCAACCACCAGCGCATTGCGTTGGTCAAAGTCGATGCCATAACTAGCCAAGAAAGTACGAATATCACCACCAAACAACAAGGCTTCAATGCTGTTTCCACCAGCAAAGACAGCCACCACCGTAATCACTAGTACCGGGATCAATATTAGGGCATGCCAACCGTTAGAGAAACGACTCGTCACCATCTTCGGCAAGCAGAACCAAACAAACCCCGTCAACAATGTACTCAACGGTAATAACACCATTAATGAGAAGACAGCCGTTAAATGCGTTTCGACAATTGGAGCAAACCAAAGCCCAGCCAAGAATCCGATGATCACGGTCGGAAGTGCTTCCATCAGCTCTATCGAAGGCTTAACCACTCTTCGCATTCGTGGAGACATGAAGTATGCGGTGTAAATGGCTCCGAGCACAGCAACCGGCACGGCAAACATCATCGCAAACAGAGCGGCCTTAATAGTACCGAACGTGATAGGTACTAAACTGAATTTCTCTTCAAAGTCATCGTTCGCCGAGGTTGATTGCCAAACGTATTGTGGCTCAGGGTAACTTTCATACCAGACCTTTTGCCAAAGCGATGAGAATGAGATCTGTGGGTATTCATTGTCGACTTTAGCCACACTGATGGTGCCATCAATCAGCGTCGCCAGATGCAGTTCATTGGCAGACATAGCGGCTAATTGTGGTGATTTATCAAAGGCTCGTTCAAACAACGACAGCTTTTCACTGGTCGTATAGTGGCTTTGTAATGTGCCGTTCTTATAGAAGCTATAAAACCCCTTTCTATAAGTATCGGGCAAAATAAATTGCACTTGTTCAGCAAGTTGGAAGTCTCGAATATGGGTCAGGCTACGCTTTTCATCTTTGAGTACATCGAACCACTGAGAAACCTGTCCGTCCTCATGCGTAACCAACAGTGAATAAGCTCCAGACAGTAAATCGATACTTTTCACCGAGTGCTTCGCATCATTCAAGCTAAGATCAATCACTTCACGAACATTGAAGCCGCTATCGGATAACTTCAAAACCACTAAATCCGATTGGGCTCGGAGATATAAGGTTTGGCCATCAGGTGTGACTAACAACTGTTGCTGCAAGCCCAACTTATCCGATAACCATTGGCTCTTCTGAAAAACATACTGACCCGTAACATCACTTTGGTACCACTTCACTAAGACTCGTTGGTCACTTAGCTGAGCGGCAACCGTGATACCACGTCCATTCTTCGAGAACGCGAATTTTTCGATTGTCGTCCCATTTGACGATTCATCATTTAAAAATGGTTCAGGGAGATCGATTTGCTCAATTTTAGGATCGGCTTCACTGCCCTTTTGCAGCACAGGCGCACTATACTCAGGATAGAAAAAAGTAAGGTTGCTTGCACTATCGGCAAAGGCAAACCAGTTTTCTGATGGGGTATTTCGAGAGAAGGCAACAGGATTGGCTAAAACATTTCGCTCAAAGTAAGAGTGTGTATTTTGAGACTCTAAATCCCAAAACTGCACCAAGCCAGATTTTTCGATAGTAAATGCATGCTGACCGTATTCATCAACAGATAAGGCGATAGGCTTTTCTACAGCAACGGTCTTTACGGCTTGGTCTGTCTCTAAACCAGTATCAGAAAACACCGGTAAAATGACCATCGCCAAGTAAACAAAGATCAATACCAGAGCAGCTAGAACACTGACGGCACCACATGTCACTGAAAAACGGACGAGACGATCTTTCAACCATCTTTTTTTGTCACGCTCTTTCAATGAAAATTGGGCTGAAGCCATCTGTTTATCTACCTTTTTTTAGCTACTGACATAATATGTACGTTAGATGACAATTATATTACAAGTTACGTTAAACAACTGAAACTAATAACAAGTTTGTTGACCATATTTCTTAAAGTAAGATCATAGATTTTGTGAATTTTGTCATTCTAAATTAAAGTAATCAGCTCTATAGACAGCACTCAAGGATTATCATCTCGATGGAAAAAGACTATGTCACAAAAGAACTTAGCTGGTTATCCTTCAACGAAAGAGTGCTCCAAGAAGCAGCCGACAAGTCAGTTCCCTTAATCGAAAGAGTTCGTTTTTTAGGTATTTACTCAAAAAACCTCGATGAGTTTTACAAGGTCCGATTTGCTGACGTGAAACGAAAGATCTTACTTCAAGATCCTCAATTACCTGCCAACTCGCAGAAAACCCTACTCACTCAAATGCAGAGTAAAGCAAGTAAGCTCGATGCTCGATTCCATGAGTTGTATAACGATCTATTGTTGGAACTGGCGCGCAATCGTATTTTTTTGGTCAACGAACAGCAAACCAGCGAAGAACAAAGTGAGTGGATCAAAAAGTACTTTAAGAAAAAAGTGCTGCCACATTTAACTCCGTTTCTCTTGAACGAAGATCGCCAGTTGCTCAATATTATGAAAGACGAGCAAAGTTACTTAGCCATCGACATCGAGCGTGAGGCATCTTCTCAATACGTATTACTCGAAATCCCATCAGAAGCACTCCCTCGATTTGTTAAGTTACCAGACACCTCGGGTTCTCAGCGTACTACTTTGATCTTATTAGATAATATAGTTCGATTTTGTTTAGATGACTTACTTAAAGGGTTCTTTGAGTATGACTCAGTGCGTTGCTTTGCTATAAAAATGACTCGTGACGCCGATTATGACCTTCAAGAGAACAATGAAAGTAGCCTATTAGAATCGATGTCTTTAGGTTTAGAACAGCGCTTAACGGCACTCCCGATACGTCTTATCTATGAGTCAGAAATGCCAGCTGAAATGCTCAGTTTCTTACAAGTCAGACTAAAACTGTCTGACTACGACAGTGTTATCGCCGGAGGCCGCTACCACAACTTCAAACATTTCTCTGAGTTCCCAAGCCTCAACCGACGTGATTTAGTTAATCGCCCGTTACCCGCGATTAAGTGCGCGCATTTTAGCCACCACCCAAACTATTTTGAAGCGATCAAAGCTCGTGACATCTTGTTGCATTACCCTTATCACACCTTTAATCACATCACTGAGCTCGTGAGGCAGGCTTCCTTTGACCCGAAAGTAACCTCCATAAAAATAAACGTTTACCGTGTTGCAGAAGGCTCCAAACTCCTTAGCTCAATCATCGATGCGGCACACAATGGAAAAAAGGTCACAGTGGTTGTCGAGCTGCAAGCTCGCTTTGATGAACAAGCCAATATTCAGTGGACAAAGAAACTTCAAGAAGCCGGTATAAAAGTAATCCATGGTATCCCAAGTTTGAAAGTCCACTCCAAACTGCTGCTCATTAAACGGAAAGAAGGCAAGCATACGGCGCATTACGCCCATATTGGCACCGGTAACTTTCATGAAGTAACAGCGCGCGTGTATACCGATTTTTCTCTGCTCACTGCGAATGAAGATTTGACCCAAGAGGTGAGACAAGTCTTTAAGTATATTGAAAACCCTTATCAAAAATCACAGTTCAAACAACTGATTGTGTCACCGAAGAATACAAGAAAACGTCTGTATCAGTTGATAGATAATGAAATACAAAACGCGATGGAGAGCAAGCCTGCAAGCATCACTCTAAAACTCAACAATTTGGTCGACCGAGAGATCATTGAGAAGCTCTATCAGGCCAGCCAAGTCAATGTAAAAGTGAGAATGGTCATTCGTGGCATGTGCTCTCTTGTCCCTGGCATACCCAACATCAGTGACCATATTGAGATTGTCAGTGTGGTCGATCGTTTTCTTGAACACCCAAGAGTGATGATCTTTGGTAACGCTGGAAAGCCGAAAGTCTATATATCTTCAGCTGACTGGATGACGCGAAACTTCGATCATCGGATCGAAGTCGCCACTCCAATTTTAGATCCAAATATCAAGCAAACCATTATCGATATCACCGAATTTCATTTCGATGACAGCAACAAAGCTCGAGTGCTAGACCAAGCGATGAGCAACCCTTACATAGAAGCACCAGCAACCCAACTCGATTACCCGACGTCACAACTCTCCACTTACCACTATATTAAACGTATGGAGAAACTTGCTCGCAAGAAGTACAAACAAGAGAAGAAATCATGCCGCTAATTGATAATAAACATTCTCGATGTATTGCCGCTATCGATTTAGGTTCGAACAGCTTTCATATGGTGGTTGCACGAGTATTCGATCAACACCTGCAATTAGTCAGCAGACATAAACAGAAAGTGAGATTAGGCGATGGGTTGGATGAGCATAACTTCTTATCCGAAAGCGCTATCGAGCGAGGTTTAGAGTGCCTCAAGGTATTCGCAGAACGACTAGCGGATTTTGAACTTGATGATGTCAGAGTCGTCGCGACTCATACCTTAAGAAAGGCTAAAAATACCAAAGACTTCTTAGAGCAAGCTAAACCATTGTTTCCTTTTCCAATAGAGATCATCTCAGGTCAAGAAGAAGCTCGAATTATCTATAACGGCGTAGAGCACACTCAAGCCGCTTCCGAATCCAAATTAGTTATTGATATCGGTGGAGGGAGTACCGAACTCGTCGCAGGGCAAGGCTTTACACCCCAAATAATGCGTAGCTTACCGATGGGATGCGTCAGTTTTACTCAGCGCTTCTTTGCCGATGGAGGGCTGACATCACAGCACTTCTCCGATGCTTATGTCTCTGCTACTCGCCTGTTGATGCCATTAATTGAAGAATACAAACAAATCTCTTGGGAAGTTGCCTTTGGCTCATCAGGAACCGCCAAATCAATAAAAGAGGTACTCATTGGCTTAGGGTTCACCGATGGTCTCATTACGCCGCAACGCCTATCCTATTTGAAGAACCACTTATGTGAATTTCCATCTTATAAGGGATTAGGCCTTTCAGGTTTAAGCGATGAAAGAAAGCCGGTGTTTGCCGCTGGCGTCACGATTCTTTCAGCAGCTATGGATATGCTAAACATCAATGAATTGCATTTCTCCGATAGTGCCTTAAGAGAAGGGGTGCTTTATGACATGGAAGATCGGTTTAAAGATATTGATGTTCGAACAAGAACCGCCGAAACGCTTGTCTCTCGATACCATGTTGACGTAGTTCATGGCCAGAAAGTCAAAGCACTCGCCCTTTCATTACTGAAACAAGCGCAACCTCAGGTGAGTACTGCGGTAAATAATGAACTTTATGATCTGATTGGATGGGCTGCATTGCTTCATGAAGTGGGACAAAGCATCGCATTCCAAGGCTATCACCGCCATTCAGCTTATCTGCTTAAACATACGACTATGCCCGGTTTCAATACTGAGCAGCAGCGTCTGATCTCAACATTAGTTCGCTATCAAAGAAAAGCGATTAAGCTTAGTGACTTACCGGATCTCACGCTATTCAATTCAGGGCAGATAGCGTTGTTAATTCGAATACTGAGGATAGCAATCCTGCTCAATCGACAGCGAAGCCAATCGCCAATACCGAATGTAAAGTTAACCATTGAGCAAGATGAGAATTGGTGTTTAGAAGGAGATACCATCGACTGGTTAGCTGAAAACCAACTGCTTGATTATGAACTCAAAGAAGAACAACGACGCTGGCAAGATGCTGGATGGTCGTTGAAGCTTGAATGATGCGCCAACAAAATAAAAACAGCCTGCGGCTAGCAAGCTGTTTATACGTTAGGTTTATACGTTCATAGTACCTAAATCAGAGTCCGATTTTTGCCAATTCTTGCTCAGCGAACTCTGACGGTATAGCTAAATAGCCATCTTTCTCTACCAGTTCTTGCCCTTGCTTTGAGAACACAAAAGTGAGGAACTCCCTCTCAACAGGAGAAAGTGGTTTATCTGGGTGCTTATTCACATACACATAAAGAAAGCGAGATAGAGGGTAATCACCGCTCAAGATATACGTTCGAGTCGGCTCTACATAATCAGAACCATACTCTGCGATAGGAATTAACTTAACACCGGCCACTCGATAACCAATACCTGAGTACCCTATCCCGCTGATTGATGAAGCAACCGACTGTACAACCGATGCAGAACCTGGCTGCTCATTAACTCGGTTCTTAAAATCACCGCCGCACAGTGCATTTTGTTTGAAATAGCCGTAGGTTCCCGAAACGGAATTACGACCAAACAGTTGGAATCGATGTTTTGCCCACGGCTGGTCAATGCCCAAATCTTGCCAATTATTTAGTGGCTTAGTCGCGCCGCAGCGCAATGTCTCTGAGAATATACTGTCAATCTGGTGAAAGTTGAGCCCTTCAATAGGGTTATCACGATGCACAAAAAGTCCAATAGCATCGATAGCAACTCTCAGTGCTGTCGGCTTATAGCCATGCTCTCTTTCAAACGCTTCGACCTCTCGTAGCCGCATTGGACGACTCATTGGTCCAAGGTGAGCAGTGCCTTCCGTTAACGCAGGAGGGGCAGTAGAAGAACCAGAAGCTTGAACTTGAGCGTTCACATTCGGGTAGTAAGACTTGAACTCTTCCATCCATAATGTCGTCATACCCGCCAAGGTATCCGAACCAACAGACAATAGGCTCCCTGAAATACCCGGAACTTTAGCGTAATCAGGAAGTGAGTCGACACCCTGTTCGGCATGAGCTGGGTTAACCAAAGCAAATGTTAACAATAAGCTGACGGGTAAACGCATCCTGCGAGTCAAACAACTCATGATACTGTCAATCGATTAGGTAGCGTGAAATGGAATCGGCTACCAACGCCAACTTCACTTTGAATTTCTAAATGTGAGTCATGATGGCTAAGCGCATGCTTCACAATCGCTAACCCAAGACCACTACCACCAGTATCGCGTGAACGCGCTTTATCAACACGGTAAAAACGTTCTGTGAGTCGATGTAAGTGTTGTGGTTCAATACCGTCTCCGGTGTCTGACACATCCAAACACGCCCCTTGACTGGTTTGGTACCAACGCACCTTAACCGTTGCGCCCGGTGGTGTGTATTTGACTGCGTTATAAACCAGATTCGATATCGCACTTCTCAGCTGATCTTCATCAGCTAGAACTCGTAGGCTCTTATCAATATCAAATTCAAGCTTATGTTCTCGATCACCACTTAGGCTTGCGGCTTCTTTTTCAAGAACCTCAAGCATAGACGGAACATTCACCACTTCATCGAGCTCATGCATCGGTGCAGCTTCGATTTTTGAAAGTGTTAAAAGCTGATTCACTAGGCTGTTCATGCGATTCAACTGCTCGGTCATCACACCATGAGCCTTAGGCCACATAGGCCCAACGACCATGTCTGGATCTTCCGTCATTTCAAGATAGCCCTGAAGTACGGTCATTGGAGTGCGTAGCTCGTGAGAAACGTTAGCGAAAAAGTTACGACGCATGCCTTCTAGCTGTTTTAGCTGAGTAACATCACGTACTACCATGAGGTGTTCGCCCTCAGTATACGGCACGATACGCAGCTCGAGCATGCGCTCCACATTAAGTGGCGACGGCATCTCTAACGGCTCTGAGAAATCTTGTTTATTAAGGTACTTGATGAAGTCCGGCGTGCGGATCAAGTTGGAGATAGGTTGCCCAGAATCGTCTGGCCAGCGAAAGCCCAGTAAATATTGAGCAAGCTTGTTACACCAAACGATGTTTCCTTCACCACGAAACACCACAACGGCATCGGGTAAGGATTCAGCACCATTTCTGAAACGGCGGATCAGGTTAGTCAGTTCTTTGCGTTTGCGACGCTGTCTCTGCTGCATACGATAAATACCGTTGAACAGAGATTCCCAGTTTCCAGAACCTGATGGTGGTGTTAAACGCTTTTCATCCCATAACCAAGCGGACAAACGCATTTGATAATGTAGATGCCAGCCGAGCTGCAATACCGTAGCAGCCAGCAATAACCAAGGTAAGTAGCCGAATATCCAACCGACTAAAACCCAAGGTGCGTAAAAAAAAGCCAGCTCCCAAGCCAGCTTTTTCCAGGTTAACTTTTCAACCATTCAGGACTCCGTAAACTGGGTAGCGAAGCCACATTAAGCCTTTGTAGAAAAACGGTAGCCTGCGCCGCGAACCGTTTGGATTAGCTTATCGTGACCTGCAGATTCAAGTGCTTTACGCAGGCGTCGAATATGTACATCAACAGTGCGATCTTCAACGTAAACGTTGGTACCCCAAACGTTGTTCAGTAGTTGCTCTCGACTGTACACACGCTCTTGGTGAGTCATAAAGAAATGCAGCATTTTGAACTCTGTTGGTCCCATATCAACTGGACCTTCGCTTGCGGTAACACGATGAGATACTGGGTCTAGCTTAAGACCTTGTACATCAATCACATCTTCTAGTGCAGTAGGCGTTACACGGCGGATAACCGCTTTCAGGCGAGCAACAAGCTCTTTTGGTGAAAATGGCTTGGTGATGTAATCATCAGCGCCCACTTCTAAACCACGCACCTTATCTTCTTCTTCGCCACGAGCCGTCAGCATCACCACTGGGATGTTGCGAGTTAACTCTTCACGCTTCATGTGCTTGATAAAGTTTATCCCGCTACCACCAGGTAGCATCCAATCTAGTAATACTAGATCTGGGAAAGGTTCACATAGCTTGTTTACCGCTGTATCGTAATCTTCAGCCTCTACTGCTTGGTAGCCTTTTTGTTCAAGTACAAAACACAGCATCTCACGAATAGGTGCTTCATCTTCAACGACCAGAATCCTTCTCGACATAATTGAATAGCCTTAGTATTTAATCAACGCATTGCATTATCTGGTTTAATTATGACACTTTTGTGACCTTTGAAAACAAATTTTCATATAACTGTCTCAAACATTTCACTTTTAATTTTTATTGCAGGTATAAGACAAATGGATCGAAATCTCCTATGATGAGCGTCTTCAGATAAAGGTATGAGAAATATTTATGTGGTTTAAGAATTGCCTCGTCTATCGCTTTAATCGTGATATAGACTTCAACGCAGATCAGCTAGAGAAACAACTTGAAGAGTTCCGTTTTACCCCTTGTGGTAGCCAAGACAAACAGAAGTTTGGTTGGGTAAACGCGATGGGTAGACACGGCGATATGATGACGCACGTATCAGAAAACCGCATTCTCATCTGTGCAAAGAAAGAAGAGAAAATGCTTCCAGCTTCTGTGATCAAAGATTCATTGAATGCGAAAGTAGAAACGCTTGAGGCAGAGTCTGGTACTCCTCTGAAAAAGAAAGAGAAAGACAGCCTAAAAGAAGACATCATCATCGACCTTCTTCCTCGTGCTTTCAGCCGCAGTAACTTCACTTACGCACTGATCATGCCGAAAGAAGGCTTTATTGTGGTTGATGCTAGCAGCTACAAAAAAGCTGAAGACGTATTGGCATTACTACGTAAAACTATGGGTAGCCTGCCAGTTGTACCCGCTATTCCAGAGCAAGCGATTGAAACGACTCTGACAGAGTGGGTGAAATCAGGTGATACGCCTCAAGGTATCACTATGCTCGATGAAGCTGAGCTTAAATCAATCCAAGAAGACGGCGGTATTGTCCGAGTTAAGAAGCAAGAACTAGAAGCAGATGAGATTAAAAACCACATCGAAGCCAACAAGGTTGTGACTAAGCTTCTGATCAACTGGCAAGATCGCATTGAGTTCATTCTTGCAGAAGATGGCAGCATCAAACGCCTTAAATTCAGTGATGAGCTAAAAGACGAAAACGACGACATTCCTCGCGAAGATCAAGCTGCTCGTTTTGATGCAGATTTCTCTCTACTTTGTGGTGAGTTCAGTGTTTTCCTACCAAACCTATTCGAATCATTAGGTGGGTTAACTCAACCTAACGCTTAATTGTTCCGATTTAGAGCTCAGGTGTCGACGATATCTGAGCTTGTTTTCTTCTCCACCCCGCTTATCAACACCTAACAACACTCTTCGCAATACCATTGTTATCTTTAGGGCTATCAACCAAACTCATTTTAGCGTAAAATACGCGCCCCTTTGATATCACTTGGTGGTATCAACCTGACTTGAGATCAGATTAGAGAACGAAGCAATGACGACACAAAAACCATTTGTACCTGAACTATTATCACCGGCAGGAAGCCTTAAAAACATGCGTTACGCATTCGCCTACGGCGCAGATGCAGTTTACGCAGGCCAGCCACGTTACAGCCTTCGTGTTCGTAACAACGAGTTCAATCACGAAAACCTACAAATCGGTATCGATGAAGCTCATGCTCAAGGCAAAAAGTTATATGTTGTATGTAACATTCAGCCACACAACTCTAAATTAAAAACATTCATTCGCGACCTTAAGCCAGTTGTTGAGATGGGCCCTGACGCTCTTATCATGTCAGATCCTGGTCTTATCATGATGGTACGTGAATCATTCCCTGAAATGCCGATCCACCTTTCAGTTCAAGCAAACGCTGTAAACTGGGCGACAGTAAAATTCTGGTCTACCCAAGGTGTTGAACGTGTAATTCTGTCTCGTGAACTATCACTTGAAGAGATCGAAGAGATTCGCGAGCACTGCCCAGAGACTGAATTAGAGATCTTTGTTCACGGTGCTCTATGCATGGCTTACTCGGGCCGTTGCCTACTTTCAGGTTACATGAATAAACGTGACCCGAACCAAGGTACTTGCACTAACGCTTGCCGTTGGGAATACAAAACAGAAGCTGCGAAAGAAGACGAAAACGGTCAAATCGTTGAAGCTAATCCAACTGGTGTCGCTATTCAAGAAGTAGAAGCGCAAGAAGTTGAAGTTCAAACTGAACGTCCAGATAACACTCTAGGCCTTGGCAAGCCAACAGACGAAGTCGTGTTGCTTTCTGAGTCACACAAGCCAGAAGAGAAAATGGCAGCGTTTGAAGATGAGCATGGTACTTACATCATGAACTCAAAAGATCTTCGCGCAATCCAGCACGTTGAGCGTTTAACTAAGATGGGTGTTCACTCATTGAAGATTGAAGGTCGTACTAAGTCTTTTTACTACTGTGCACGTACAGCACAGGTTTACCGTAAAGCTATCGACGATGCTGTTGCAGGCAAACCATTTGATGAGAGCCTTATGGGTACGCTAGAGAGCCTAGCTCACCGTGGCTACACTGAAGGTTTCTTGCGTCGTCACACTCACGACACATACCAAAACTACGAGTACGGTTACTCAATCTCAGATACTCAACAATTCGTAGGCGAATTCACTGGCAACCGCCGTGGTGACTTAGCGGAAGTCGAAGTGAAGAACAAGTTCCTAGTTGGCGATAGCTTAGAAATGATGACACCAAAAGGTAACATCGTTTTCAAATTAGAAGTTATGGAGAACCGTAAATCTCAGCCAGTAGATGACGCAAAAGGTAACGGTCACTTTGTATTTATTCCAGTACCGGCTGATCTTGACCTAGAATTTGGTTTGTTAATGCGTAACTTGAGCGCAGGCCAAGATACACGTAACGCTTCAGGTAAATAACTTTACCTAGAAACTCTACTGAGAAGAAAGCAATGGCTCTGTTAATAACTGACAAGTGCATAAACTGCGATATGTGTGACCCAGAATGCCCAAATGGTGCAATAACTATGGGTGACAGTATCTTCGAAATCGATCCTGATTTATGTACTGAGTGTAAAGGTCACTATGAGAAGCCAACATGTCAGTCAGTGTGTCCCATTACAAAGTGCATAATCACTGACCCAAACCATATTGAAACTGACGACGAATTATTAGAAAAGTTTGTCATCATTCAAGGCTTGACCTAAAAGAAAAAAGGTTCAACTTAATCATCAAGTTGAACCTTTTTTTTAACCCGATTTTTCAATGGGGTATATGTTGCAGAACATCTCTTTCTCAAATTGATATTCGAGTTGTTCTCGCCAGTTTTTAGCTTGAGATACCGGTACCAAATAAAAGTGCTCCCGACTGGTATCAGTGACAAACGCCAATCCATGCTGCATCAATTCATAATGAACATCATTCACAAAGCTAGGGTCTAATCGCTGTCGACCTGTTAGGTGATTTATATCTTGTCTAGAAATTGAAATACCGACATTTTCACTACTGAATCTATGTCTTAACCATTTAGAGAATTCCCTCGCACAAATCATAGTCATTGTCTTATCCTTGGAATTTTTATAGACGGGTATCAGACTCTGATTTTCATATACTGCACATAAGCCGCATCTTTCACCCAAGAAACACGCCATCCCTGACTAAGCATTATCAAATTGATCGTTGTTTTTGCTCTTGTCGTTATTCGTTTGTTTTGATATAAAACGATGTTCTTAATTACGTGTTTATAAACTCTAGACAAAAGTGTGACATTTCTCCAGTTTTAGAGTCGAGAAAACCAGTGGCACTACCACTGTAAAACACCTCGATAAATACATTACCTATTCGATATCAAGGCCAAACACTGACTCGGCATCACTTTAACTTTCTTTTTTTTCTTAGTTTTAGCCACCTTTTTAGGTGGAGGAACTGGAATGGTCTGCGGAGCCCAACTTGCAAGTTCATCGCCACAACCATCACCTTTTGGCGGATTTGCTTGAGCGATACAGTTAGAACTGCCTTTAGGGCATTTTAAACGAACATGAAAATGGGAATGGTGCCCCCACCAAGGTCTGATTTTGCCTAACCAGGTTCTATCATTGGCATCAGGATCTTCTTGTTCGCAAAGGGCTTGTTTAATCACTGGATGGACAAAAATACGCACCACTTTTTCATCTTTCGCGGCATAGCGAATGACTTGGAAGTGATCATCTGTCCAATTCGATTTGCGTAATTTGTAGTTGGTAAGATCGACAACGCTGATTGGCTTAGGAACAGCGAGTTCATTTTCGGATAGCCTCTTATCAGTAAGCCTTAACCATATATCAATATCCAAGCCAGTCTGGTGACTTGAATGACCAGACGAAAAGCGCCCTCCTCGAGGTAGAGAAATATCACCAACCAATAAATTAGTGTTGAGCTGTTCGCTCGCGGTCACACCTAGCCTTTCAATAAACTGAATGGCCTCTGTATGTCCATAGTAGCGCTCTCTCTGAGGACGAATCACTTGGTAACCTTGACCATCAATTGGCAAAGCCTGCGCACCGTCTAGACAGCCATTAGCGTAACTACCGATAGATGAGGTTGAATTTCTTGTCGGGCTCTTTTCTTTTTCCCATGGGGTTGCCGATACGTAAAACGAACAAAAGATAAGAGCTGATGTACAAAATAACCTCATAACAATTCCAAATAAATGATCTATATTTTCATACTAGTCGTCATTAGGAAATAGGTGCATATCGAGGATGATATTTTGAAGATAAAGAGGCATTTTCATTTGGAGAGAGGGTTAATATCCAAATAATAGAAAGCAAAAAGGCTCTAGCATTTCTGCCGGGACGCGCAGTCTAGAGCCTTAAATATGGCAGGGGTGGACTGAGCCGGCACTCCGGAGATTAGACCGGGCTGGCGTTCCAGCTCACAACATTACTTCGAAGAAACAACAGACACAAAAAAGCCCCAGCATTTCTGCTGAGGCTTCGTATATGGCAGGGGTGGAGAGATTCGAACTCCCAACACGCGGATTTGGAATCCGCTGCTCTGCCAATTGGAGCTACACCCCTATTTCAGTTTTAAAGAGCTGAACCTCTGAATAAGTGGCGGAGTGGACGGGACTCGAACCCGCGACCCCCGGCGTGACAGGCCGGTATTCTAACCAACTGAACTACCACTCCGCAGTGGTCAACTCACTAAGTGAGCGTCCATATCCCCAGGTTGGTCAACCTAAAGATTTAATTTAAAGCCTGGCGATGTCCTACTCTCACATGGGGAAACCCCACACTACCATCGGCGCTATTGTGTTTCACTTCTGAGTTCGGCATGGAATCAGGTGGGTCCACAATGCTATGGTCGCCAAGCAAATTTTAAAATTCGGAAAGCTTATCTAAAAGTTATTTCTCTTCAAACTCATTCAAGGTCTGTACATCTGAGTCCACAAAACCCCTTGGGTGTTGTATGGTTAAGCCTCACGGGCAATTAGTACAGGTTAGCTCAATGCCTCGCAGCACTTACACACCCTGCCTATCAACGTCGTAGTCTACGACAAC
>Ga0310122_10000587_pt1 | contig 23170 bp, 17 predicted proteins | sample CB6_Bottom_1051__FD_203503 | JGI IMG/M metagenome (GOLD analysis project Ga0310122, IMG submission 203503) | Marine microbial communities from Western Arctic Ocean, Canada - CB6_Bottom_1051 | ecosystem: Environmental > Aquatic > Marine > Oceanic | place: Canada: Western Arctic Ocean | collected...
AGCGAACGATCTTCACACCCGACGAGAGAATCGGCTGGCTCGAAAGTTGCACAGCACATCTCGAGGGTGTGCGGATTGTGCGATTCACGGGCCTGGTGGTGGACCTGCTCGCCCGCCAGGACTCCCGAATCCTGCTCAGGGGAATCAGAACCTTTGCAGACTTCGAAGCCGAGTACACCATGGCGTTGACGAACCGGAGCATCTCTACCGAGTTCGAGGCGGAGACGGTGTTCGTGATGCCGACACTGGAACTGTCCCACTACTCGAGCCGACATGTCAAAGAGATCGCCTCCTTCGGCGGCGACGTACGCTCCTATCTGCCCGAAGAGATCGCTGAGCAGGTATCTGGCAGGCTCGAAGAGTTGCTCGGTCCCGGCACGGTGGAATCGACCGAGGGTCCCCGGTAGGATCCTTCTCTTGCAGTTTTCCCTGTTGGGGTGTTGGGCCACCACGTTGTCAAAGGAGGGTCTCGATGTCGACCACCGGAAGGAATGCCATCTCGACCGATGGCGCCCCGGCTGCTATCGGACCCTATTCCCAGGCCATCGAGGTGGATCGTTGGGTGTACTGCTCTGGCCAGATCCCCATCGATCCTGTCGATGGTTCCGTGGCGGACGGGATCGAGCAGCAGACAAGACAGGTTCTGGTCAATCTCGGTGAAGTCCTTCGAGCTGCAGGGTGTGATTACTCCGACGTCGTCAAGACCACAGTATATCTGTCCGACATCGGCGACTTCATGGCCATGAATCAGACCTACTCCCAGTTCTTCACCGAACCGTTTCCGGCACGAGCGTGCATCGAAGCGTCCGCATTGCCGAAGAATGTTCAGGTAGAGATTGATGCCGTCGCCTGGAAGCGAGAAGCGAATTGAATGACGAATCTCCGCTGTTGGAGATCGAAGATCTTCAGACCTGGTTCTACACCGATGACGGTGTCGGCAAGGCTGTCGATGGGGTCAGTTATTCGATCCAGGCAGGAGAGACCCTCGGTGTTGTCGGAGAATCGGGATGCGGGAAATCCGTCGCTGCGATGAGCATCTTGCAATTGGTCCCGACGCCACCGGGAAAATATGTCGGTGGGAAGATTCGTTTCCGCGGCGAGAACCTGCTCGAGCGCTCCGAAAAACAGATGCGAGAGATTCGTGGCAAGGAGATCGCCGTCATCTTCCAGGAACCGATGACGAGCCTGAACCCTGTCTTCCAGGTCGGGGATCAGATCGGCGAGGCATTGCGATTGCACGAAGGGATGTCCAGATCCCAGGCCCGCGAACGCTCGATCGAACTGTTACGTCTGGTGGGGATTCCTTCGCCCGAAACTCGCGTATCTGAATACCCCCACCAACTCTCAGGAGGCATGAAACAGCGCGTCATGATCGCCATGGCGCTGGCGTGCAATCCTGCGCTGCTGATCGCCGATGAGCCGACCACGGCTCTCGATGTGACGATTCAGGCACAGATCCTCGAGTTGTTGCGGGATTTGCAGCGAGAAAAGGGCATGGCCATCTTGCTGATCACCCACGATCTCGGTGTGGTTGCCGAGAACGCTGATCAGGTCGTTGTGATGTATGCAGGCAAAGTTGTGGAGAGGGCACCAGTCGACGAACTATTCGGTAGCCCCAGACATCCCTACACTCTCGGATTGTTTCGATCGTTGCCACGTCTCGATAGAAAAAGCGATCGACTGGAGGTCATCGAGGGAAATGTCCCCAACCCATTGGATTTTCCCAGCGGCTGTAAATTTCGTCCTCGTTGTCGTTATGCCACTGATGAGTGTGCGCAAATAGAACCTCAACTACAGGAGATCGATGACCAGCACCTGGTCGCCTGTCACCACTGGGCGAGTATTGTCGAGACAGAATCCGGCATCGAAGGAGCAAATCAGTGACCGCAAACGGTACTCCACTGCTCGAGGTCCGGGATTTGCGGACCTGGTTCCCGATACGAACTGGTGTCTTTTCGCGCGTGACTGCTCACGTGAAGGCGGTCGATGGAGTGAGTTTTCGAGTGGATCGGCGGGAAACCCTCGGCCTCGTCGGTGAGTCCGGTTGTGGTAAGACGACGGTCGGGCGGTCGATCCTGAGGCTGGTCGAACCGACCGAAGGCACCGTCTTTTTCGACGGCCAGGATGTTCTCGCCACCGAGGGATCGTCGCTGAGAGATCTTCGCAAACGGATGCAGATCATCTTTCAGGATCCGTACGGGTCGCTGAATCCTCGCATGACCGTCGGCTCGATTCTCAGCGAGGGCCCCAAGATCCATCAGATGGGCAACGCTAGCGAAATTCGTGGTCGAATCGAGCATCTGATGGATCGCTGCGGGCTCGACCCGGTCAACCACATCAATCGATACCCTCATGAGTTTTCAGGAGGACAGAGGCAGCGCATCGGAATCGCCCGTGCGCTCTCGGTGGAGCCAGAGTTCATCGTCTGTGACGAGGCGGTGAGTGCTCTCGATGTGTCGATTCAGGCCCAGATCATCAACTTGTTGCTCGATCTCCAGCAGGAGTTTGATCTCTCCTATCTGTTCATCGCTCACGATCTGGCCGTGGTGGAACACATCAGCCATCGGGTTGCAGTGATGTATCTGGGCAAGATCGTCGAGGAGTCGCCCGCTACTGAACTCTACAGTAACCCCCGGCATCCCTACACCAAGGCGCTCCTCTCGGCAGTTCCTGAACCCGATATCCGGCGACGCCGGGATCGGATCCTGCTGGAGGGTGACGTTCCATCTCCGATCAATCCTCCTCCAGGCTGTACATTCCATACTCGTTGTCCCAGCGCAGGAGATCGATGTAGCCAGGAGGTTCCACACGCTTTCGAGGTGGGAAGCGGGCATCGCAGTTTTTGCTGGCTCGAGGACGAGGCCGGTGTTCACTCGACCAAGGTGCAGTCCTAGATTCGGGGTCTCTTGGCAGAAGGGGAGGTCAACAGGTGCCCAGTTGCGCTTTCGTGACCTTCGGTTGCAAGATCAATCAGTACGAAACCCAGGCGATCCGTGAAGAGATTATCGATCTCGGTTACCAGGAGAGTGACAAACCGATCGATACCGACCTGATCGTGGTCAACTCCTGCACCGTTACCGAACGAGCCGGTGAAAAGGTACACGACCGGATCCGTTCGCTCGTCGGCAAGAATCCAAATGCTACCATCATCGTCACCGGTTGCATGACCGAAGATGATCGCGTGCGATTGGAAAAAATTCCTGGCGTGGTGCATCTCATCGGGAACGAGGAAAAACATCGAATCGCGGAGGTGGTGCAGGGAGCAGCCCTTCTCGAGAAAAAACCAGGACGCAAATCGCGCGATATCTTCTCCCTCGAGATCTCCGGTTTTGCCGGCCGAACCAGAGCTTTCCTGAAGATCCAGGACGGTTGTGATTCTTTCTGTAGTTACTGCATCCTGCCCTATCTTCGGGGCAGTTCACGCAGCAGGGAACCCGAGGCGGTGATCGCCGAGGCCAGACGCCTCGCGGCTGCCGGTTTCATGGAACTGGTGCTGACGGGGATCCACCTGCGGCAGTGGGCCAGGGACCTGGGGGTCGAAGATGGTCTTGCCAACCTGCTGACTCGACTGAGGCAGATCGACGGCATCGAGCGAATCCGTCTCTCATCCATCGGCGAAGGCGCCTTCAGCGATTCGTTCCTGCGCGCCTTTGTTCGCGACGAAGGGCTGTGTCGTTTCTTCCATGTTCCGATTCAAAGTGGCAGCGATCGGATCCTCGAGCGGATGCGTCGTGATTACACCGTCGATGAGTTCGTTGCGGCGATGGAAAGGGTCAGGGACCAGTTGCCGGGCGCGGTGATTGCCACCGATGTCATCGTCGGCTTTCCCGGAGAATCCCAACGGGACTTCGAACAGACCCTTTCGATCATCGAAAGACTACGTTTCCAGAAGGTCCATCTGTTTCCGTATAGCCCGCGACCCAGAACCGTGGCCGCTCGCCTCGATGGTCACATATCACTCGATGTACGTCAGCAGCGGATGGAACAGGCGCGCCAATTGTGTGACGATGTCCAGGCGGCGGAACTGGATCGACGCATCGGAGATCGGGTACGGGTGCTGGTCGAATCGGTACACCAGCAGCCGGATCGGGTCATCGGCGAGGGACTGAGTCGGGAGGGTCTGCGCGTCGATATCGAGCAGCGACCAGCTGATCCGCTGCGTCGAGGAACCGAGGTCGCCGTGACCATCCATCAGCGCCACGGATCTCGTCTGCGAGCCGGCATCGATCTGGCGGCCGTCCGGGAGCGGGATCCAGCTTGTCGAAACAGTTGAATCCGGCGCCGAATCTGTCGTCACGACAGGGGTTTCCCCATTTCGGTGCAGATGTTCATCGGCGGGCGATGGTTGGCTGGGGCATCCGGCGCACCCTCGGATCTGCTGTAGCGGCTGCCGAAACGGCCTCATCTGCGCTTTCCGGGGTGCTGGAGCAGCTCGATCAGATGGCACTCCAGGTCGCTGAATGCCGGGATTGTGGTCTGTGTGAGACCAGAAACCGAACCGCTTTCGGGGTCGGCGACCCCGATGCGGATCTGATGTTCGTCGGGGAGGCCCCCGGTCACGAGGAGGATCGTCGCGGCGAGCCGTTCGTGGGCCGGGCCGGGCAACTGCTCGACAAGATCATCGCCGCCATGGGGTTACGTCGCGATCAGGTTTACATTGCCAATGTATTGAAATGTCGTCCGCCCGGCAATCGAGATCCCCAGCCGGCGGAGATCGAGGCTTGCCGGGGCTACCTGGAGGCCCAGATCCGCCTCATTCGGCCGACCATCCTGGTTGCCCTGGGGCGGCCGGCGGCGATCTGGCTGTGCGGTCAGGACAAGTCCCTGGCGCGGCTACGAGGTCAACAGCACGACTGGCAGGGGATTCCTGTGGTGGCCACCTACCATCCCGCTTATCTGCTGCGCCAGGAGCAATATAAGGCTCATTGCTGGCAAGATCTGCAGCGGGTCATCGAGCACCTCGGTCTGACTCCGCCGCGCCGCCACTCCTGATCGTCGCAAGACGTGCCGGATACAGCATCTGCAGAATCTCCGGGACGTTGACTCGACCCCTCCTGGATCTATACTCCGGTTTCCCAGGGGACTGAGAAGTTCCCCGCGGTGCGCGCTAGCGGGCCACCGTGGGGTCTGGATCGCTTCTGTGGATTGCGGGAAGGAATGCCCCCTGTACCTCGGAGCGAGGGTATTGCTCCGTTCGAGGCAGGGGAATGGACGTCGTGCCGGGAGTATTGCGCGATGGTCTGCGAGGGAGAGACCGAGAGGTTCTCCCGGGGTAGGAGACGGACGGATCGGTAAGGATCACGGTTGCCTCCCCGGACTCGCACGGCCCTTTTTCAGCATCTCCATGGTTCGATTTCGCTCCTGGCGTTTCTTCGAATCGCATCGTTACTGATCATGTTGTTACTGATCATGTTGGTACTGGTTTTGCCTTGACGGTTGCCAGTGTTTTCGAGTCGACAGGGGCAGATGCGGATGACACGGATTCCGCAGATGAAGTCACTGGTGTGACTGACTGTTCCCGTTCCAACGAAGTGGATTCGATTCGAGTTTACGCGTTGATCGGATTCGCTTGCTGGAAACGGTCGTTTCTGCTCATGACTGGGTCGTTGATGACGATTTGGTGGTACTGAGTGGATACCAAGCGATTTGCGCTTCGCTTGCCCGAGTGTCGACACGATCAGATGAGATGAAGACGCACGACGAGGGCGCTTGAACAAGGCGCGACGGTAGAGAGAGGTATCATGACCGAGTTTGTTGAGGTCTGGTGCATCGACTCGGGGCGGACATCCCTGAAGGCGTTGAAGATCCAGCGCTCCGGCAGTGGGGCAGAGGTCCTTCTGGTCGAGAAGATCGACTATCCTGCTGGATCCGATGGCGATGGATCCGCAGCAGCGTTATCTGAACTCGCTTCGCGCCATGACCTCAGTGAGGCTCTCGTGGTGGCTCTGCCGAGTCGTTCGGCTCTGACCAGCTTCATTCCGATCCCTCCTGTCGATGGCAAGAAACTCGAGGAACTGATCGGCTACGAGGCCCAGCAGAACATCCCACTGCCCATCGATGAGGTGATCTGGGCTAGCCATATCAGTGGCGATACGGATGAGGGGGAGAAAGAGGTCGGAATCTTTGCGGTCCGTTCCGAAGAGGTCTCCGACTTGCTGGTCGATTACTCCCAGGAAGGACTCGAGATCGATGTCCTGACCCTGAGCAACGTCGGGTTGCTGAACCTGATTCGCTTCGATCTCCGCCCGACTCGGCCAGTCGTGGCTCTCGAGATTGGCTCCGACCACACCGATCTGATCATCGTCAATGGCCCGCGTTTCTGGTTCCGTTCTCTTCCCATCGCCGGTAAAGACTTCACCTCAGCGCTTCAGGAGCGATTTGGCTGTAGTGCAGAAGAGGCAGAGAATCTCAAGGTGACAGCGGCCCGTTCCGAGCATGCCGCAAAGATATTCCAGGTGTTGCAGCCTCTGCTGAGGGATCTCGTCAGCGAGATCAATCGTTCCATCGGTTACTACAAGTCGCGCGTCGGTGAGGTGAAGATCGAGGATCTGTTCCTCTACGGCGGAAGTAGCAAGTTGGTTGGTCTGCGCAAGTTCCTGGAAGAGAACCTGCGGATTCGCGTCCAGATGGCCAAGAACCTCAATCGCGTTCGAATCTCCGCAGAAGCAAGCGCTGCCGGTCTGGCGCAAGACCTGGCCACCTTCAGTTCCGTCATCGGAGTCGGTCTGCAGGCTCTCGGGCTGGGCGAAGTGAATCTGAATCTTCTCCCCCAGGAGAAGCAAGAAGCGGTCGAGTTTCGCAAGAAGCAGAAAACCGTTCTTGTCGCTGCCGCAAGCCTGTATCTGCTGATCGCTTTCCTCATCTTCAATTTCAGTGGCAAGATCGATGATGCCACAGCAGTTCTCGCCTCGACCAACAGAGTCAAAGAACTGGATCAGAATCAGGATCGACTCGTCCAACTTGCCGAGCAGGAGACTCTCGCACTCCAGTCGAGACAAGAGGAACTGGTTGCTCGTGGCCACGGGAGACTGGCTCCCCGAGAGATCCTGGAGATGATCGGATCGATTCTGTCAGCCGAACAACAGGGGAAAGTGATCACCGGCCGCACTGAAGACGGTTCCGAACTGGACAGCACACTCGGGCAAATCGAGGCGGACCAGGAGGTTATCAACAGCCAGAAGACCTGGTTTTCCGGCGTCGATGTCAAACGGGTTCGCGTCGATGAATTCGGAACCGTGATCGAAGAGGGCCGCAAGATCGATTCGGGCATGAAAGTCTTCGATGGTAGATTTCTGGTCGTGGTCGAGGGTTTTCGCTATGACCAGGGTGATGCGCAGACCAACGATCAAAAACTGAAAGAAATGATCGTCGCTCCGGTGGAGAATGCACTCGGCGAAAAATACGGTCCATCCGATGAATCCCGTCCCCGTGTTTCGAGAGAAGTGGGACAGGAGACCCTCTTGCTGTGGAGTAGTCACGAGAGTTTCAAGGGTGGTCGGCGCAGAACTCGAGACCCCCAGGAGCAGGACCACGGTGTCCCACTCTATCCATGGACGATCCGCTGGATCCACCCGCCGCTTCCGGTTCCAGGAACCGATGATGGTAGTGGTGACGGGGATGAAGGGTAGGGGGGCAACATGACGAACAGAGTATTCTGGTCGGTACTCGGGGTCATCCTGTTCGGGTGGATCGTACTGTTCTTCCTGTTCGTATGGCCAAAAATGCAAGCTTACGAGGATGTGACCAAGAAGTTGTCTCGATCGAACAAGGCGATCCAGAAATACGCCAGGATGGATGCCGAGCAACTCCCCACCGAGGATCTCGTCGAAGCACAGGAGAAATACCTCAACAACTGGCGCAAGCAAATCGACCGTGCCGAACAGTTCCACAGCAATCGTGCTGCACTGTTCGTAGAAGGTGTTGTGAGCGATCTCAGTTCCTGGTCGACTCGATATCGAGATGATTTCGATTTGCTCGAGAGTCGTTATCGAAAGCACGTGGGGATCGATGACGCTGTCGAATTGCCTTTCGCGGTGCAGGAAGACACGAATGATTCATCGCAGATCGCCGCCTACGAGCGTCGCTGGAGGGTCCAGAAGGATCTCGTCGACAGAATCATCTCGATTCGTGGTGCCAGTATCGAGGAACTCATCATCGACAGGAAAACCCGTCGCAGTCGTGTTGACGAGACCGGAGGACTCATCAAGTTTCCGGTCACGTTGCGGGCCTTTGTTCCGCCGACTCGAGTCGGAAGCATCGTCGACGGTTTGCTTCGCCATGACTTCATCGATTTCGAGGTGCGCCATCTGGCGATGTCAAAAGACCGGGAATCATTGCTCTACGAGGTCGTTGAACAGGTAGGAGAGAATGTCGAAGGTCTCGACTCCGAACCCTCCGTGCGTCTCTTGCTGGAACTGGACGTGATCGAGGAAGTTGCTGCCACGAATACCGACAAGGAACGAGGCTAGGAAATTGCAGAACATCGATAAAATCGCCATCGCCCTGGCACTTCTGCTCCTGCTCGCGGGATTTTCCTATGCTGGATTTATGCCAGATAGTGGCGGGAAACTATCTACAGCCATCAATCAAGCAAACGTGACGATTGAACAGAGGACAGCCGACCAGGACCTGGGAAAACGAATTCCTCCTGCTGTCGAGGCCAAGGTCCGGGAAGCCTTCTCCTTCGATGGAGAAACGGTTCTTCCAGAATGGTCCTTCTATCGACGCCCGGCTCGTGTGGAAGTTTTCAGGACCCATGTGGTTCTTCCGCCTACGTTGATCTCGGCACGTATCTCGACCGTAAGTGTGGTTCGCAACGGAGACTCCCGGACTACCCACCACGGTATCTCCGGCCGACATGCCGTTTTCGAGCGAACCGAGATCGTTTCCTGCACACTGGAGATCCGATCCAAGGATGGTGCCTGGGAGAAATTACAAACGGTTCCGGTAGCGTCCTCCGGAGCGGAATTCGAACTGCTCGTCGGCGGCCTCGAACCCAAGAGTTCATACAATTATCGAGTGGTGACGAGGGGGCTTTCCAGGAGTTCCATCGCGTTCAGCAACGGAACCGATCTGGTGACCAGCGACGAGAGTGGTGCTGTTCTTTTCCCCCCGGAGTCGGTCTGGAGGGTCAGCGGGGCACAGATCGGTCGGCTCGATACCAGTGGTGTTCTGGTTCCGGGAAGGGTGACGATGCAGTACTCCTTCTGGGACTGGGAAACCAACGGAACCAAGCGCAACACCATGATCATCACCGAATCCGCGGATGGGGAGGTTGTCAGCGATCTGTTCGAAACGGGATATCACCTCGAGCGCATCCAGGATACAGCGGATGGTCGTTACGTGGTGTTGAAGGACGCCACTGGAAAGCGCGTCTACCTCAAGAACAATGACACACCGCTGCCTCTGGATCCGGCAGGTTGGGAAAATCTGGATGCCGATCCTGCGATCTCGGGAGCCAACAGTAGCGATGACGAGGCCGATCCCTCGGAGGATCCAGCTACAGAGACCAAAGCCGATCAACCTCCGAAGCCACGACCGACCGGTGGTGGGCTCTTCGGTGGCGATGATCGGTAGCGATACAGTTTGATCAGATAACAGTTTGATCAGATAACAGTTTGATCAGATAACAGTTTGATCAGATAACAGTTTGATCAGATAACAGTGTGCTCAGAAGACAGTGTGCTCAGAAGACAGTGTGTTTTGAATCAGCATCGTTTGAAACAGGAAATTGCGACAGCAGTTTTGTGGCGGAACCGGGATCAGTCGTGCTGTTCCCGGACAGCAGTGGGAGGTTCTCGTGAGTCTCTCGTGGTTGCAATTGGAAAGACCCGGAGACCGGGAAGTCCGGTGTTCGGATACGCCCTGCAAGTAGCCGGTGGTCAACAACCACATGGCCTTGCCAAGCAAGGAGAGATCGATGACGAACATCCTGCGGACACCATCAACGCGAATCGCTTCGAGCATTTTCGCGTCCGTCCTGATGCTCGTTTGCGGATTGGCCAGTCCCGTTGTTGGCTACCAGGACGACAACGTCGATGAGTTGATCCGCGACATTTCCCTCGAGGGACAGGAACGAGTGAAGGCTTCTCAGAATGCTACTGAAGCAGCTCAGAGGTTGATGAATGAACTCCGGTACGTCGAGGCAGAGGAGAAGTTGCAGGAGGCGACCCGCCTCGATCCTGGCAACGAGAGTGCCCGACAGATGCTGGATACAGTGATGTTGATTCTGGGTGATCGTAGTGGCGACATTCAGGATCTTCGCCGGCGTCTCGTCGAGGAGAAGAATGTGCGTCTGCAACAAGACGTGTTCGAACTCGAGAGGCTCTATCTCAACGGACGTCGCGCCATGGATGAGAGCAACTATGACAGAGCGATCTCGACCTTCGATCAGGTGCTCGAACGGATCCGCTGGTTCCCGTTCGATTTCGACCTGACCGATCAACAGAATCGTGCCATCCAGTCCAAGGATGAAGCGGTCCGTTTGAAGCGCCAGTTCGAGGTGCTCCAGCGCCGTGAGCGCGAGATGCGGATCCTCTCCGATGCGGAATCCGAGATGGCACGTTCCCTCTCCTTTATCCAGAATCGCATCGAGGAGATCCTTCGACAGGCTTATCGACTATTTGCTGAAAGAGAATACGAAGGGGTGATCGACCTCTGTGACGAGGTGTTGCACCTCGATCCCGCGCGCCAAGATGTTCGAGCTCTGCGGCGAGAAGCTGGCGATCTGCGTCATCTATACGAGGTGCTCGCATCGGGTATGCAGACGAGCGATGAGTGGGAACGAACCTTCCTTGCCCAACTGGAAGCGGAGATCCCCTATACCGAGATTTTCAACTTCCCGAGCCGCGAAGCCTGGCTTCGGATCATCCGACAGGAGCAGAGCCTCGAGGACAGATTACAGGCTGTCGAAACCGTTCAGGTGAAGACGATCCGTAGCAGGCTGCGTATGCGGGTCGCCAGTGTCGAGTTCCAGGATGAGCCCTTTGATCAGGTCATGAAGTTCTTGCAGGATCTGTCGGGGATCAACTTCGTTCTGACCAAGGAAGCTCGCGATGCCCTCGAAGGTGGAGATGGCACGGTACGTCTTGCGCAGGTCACAGATCTGCCGCTGGAAAACGTGCTGAACCTGGTGCTGCAAGGCAATGACCCTGCTTTCTCTTACGTGATCCGATCGAGCGCGATTCTCATCGGTCCGGTTGACTCGCTACGCAACGATCTGTTCCTCGAATTCTACGAGGTCTCCGATATCACCAAGGATCACCCCGATTTTCGGGCTCCGAGATTGGCACTCCAGTCGAGCCAGGATGGGGATGCTGATGGAGGGGGGGGGCTGTTCGACCTCGGCGATGATGAGGACACCCAGGAAACCACCCTCGACAGTGATCTGCTGGTCGAACTGGTGATCGACGCACTCTACGGGGACGAAGGGGAGCCCGATGGAGAGAGCGTCAAGTATCAGAATGGAAAACTGGTGGCGCGGACCACCTTGCCCAATCATCGGAAACTGATTCAGTTGCTCGAAGCGTTGCGGAAATCTACCGGGGTGATGGTTACTGTCGAGGCCCGTTTCATCGACTTGCAGGACAATTTCCTGGAGTCGATCGGTGTCGATTACGGTAGCCCTTTCAACTCGAATCTGCCCAACCCCATCAGCGATATCGACGGAGCAGGAACCCAGATCGCCAGTGGATTTGAAATCGTTGATGCCCAGGGTGAAATCGATGTGAGGGCTGCTGTATACAGCGCTTTTTCACTGCCGCTTGGTTCCTCGGTGTCACCGTTCGAGATCAGTAATCGTGGTGGATTTGCCATCCAGTACAACGTCCTCGACAGCTATGCTCTCGAAGCGATCCTCGAGGCAAACCAGAAGTCACAGCAGTTCAAGAAACTGGATGCGCCCCGTGTTACTGCTTTCAACACCCAGATTTCCCACTCGCTGGTGGTCGATCAGAGCGCCTACATCGCGGATGCCGAGGTCAACCAGACCGGGGTTGTACCGGTCATCAACCCGGTGATCGAGATCCTCAATTCGGGATCGATCCTCCAGGTTCGTCCGACCGTGAGTCATGACCGGAAGTACGTGATACTCGAGATCGAACCGACCCTCGCGGTCCAGTTGCCATCGCGTTTCAAGACGTTGACTCTTGGATTGACCAACTTGAATGTGGAATTTCCTGTCCTGTCGGTGACCAACATCAAGACCACGGTCACCATTCCCGACGGTGGAACGGTTCTGGTCGGAGGACTGAAACGAACCATCACCCAGGATGCTCAGACCGGGGTTCCCTTTTTCTCGCGTCTTCCATTCTTGGATTTCTTGTTTGGTCGCAAGGGACAAGCTCGCATGCAGTCGAATCTCTTCGTTCTGATCAGTGCCAAGATCACTGTGATCCGGGACGAGGAACGTAATAGGTTTAACTAGGTACGAGGCAGGGCCCTCAAAGTGAGCGCCCGAGTCGATTTTGATGCCCGCGACGGGGAGGCGGGAGTGGGGTTGATGGAACTACGACGTACATCATTGTCGGAAACCATTTGGTTGCGGGCACTGCTGTGTCTGTGCAGCGTGGTGTTGCTGCTGGCAACTCCAACGGTCTCTGCACAGGTCATCGGTCGTGGTGACCTCAATGCCGAGGAGACCCTGTTTATTCGCGAATTACTGGACACCTATAACAGTCCTGACCTGGCTCGTCTGTGGATTCAATCTCGCATGAAAAGCGCCACTAGCACCTCGCGGGCGACGCTCGAGTACATGCTCGCCGATGCCACCCGGATCGAGGGTGATATCGACGGCTACGAGGCGCAGATCCAGGCTCTTGCCAGCCGCTATCCCGATCATCCGCGATCCAAGGGAGCACAACTGGAAGCGGTTCTGGCTGCGCTTTTGCGACTCCATGAAGCCAACACCGAGGCCATCTTCGCCACCAGCCCGCCAGCGCGCAGTCGTGCCATCGTGGCGCGTGATCGGATCTGGACGGCCGAGGTACGGCACATCCTCGAGGACAACATCCTGCTCCAGAACCGTGAAGTGGATGCACTCGAGGCGAAGGTCGTGGCGGCTCCAGATGCTGAGCAAAAAAAGCGACTTTCCGCCGAGTTTTTGGCCAAGGTGGTCATCCGTGATCTCTGGGAGTTTCAACTTCTCAATGCACTGAAGATCTATTCGAAGATGCTTCCCGATGGAAATGAGGAGGCTCAGAAACTGTTCGCCGAACTCGCTACTCGTGCGAAGGAATTTGTCGATCAGAGATACGAGAACTTCGGACGGCGTTACGAGGCGCAGCTGATCCATGGCCAGGCTCTGGCATCCCTGGGACAGCCGGAACAAGCTGCAAACGAACTCGAATTGCTGGTAGATATTGAACCGAGTGTGGATCCACCCTATGACGTTGAGGTGGTCTTCTTCATCCGGAGGATGCGAATCGAATCCCTCGCCGGTTCCCTTGCCGCTTATAACCGTGCCGGTCGACCCGAAGAGGGACTGGAATTGCTCGAGTACCTCTACGAAGAGGTTGATCCCAACTTCCCCTACCGAAAAACTCCCGAAGATCCGTCTCTGACGGGGATTGTCGCCTCACTCAACATCGAAGAATCGGTCTCACGCATCGCAGCCGGGGATCGCGCCACGGGTCTTGGGATGCTGATGCGATTGATCAGCGAGTTCGATGATCCCGCGGCCTGGAAAGCGGATCCTGGCGCCACCAGGGAAGTTCTCGACCAACTCGCTCGAGGTCTCAGTCACCTGGTTGACCTCAAGGTCGGAGATCTTTCGCCGGAAGTCTATGCCCGGGCTGCAACAGGGTATCGCGACAGAGGGCTGCTGGATCAAGCGATCGAGGCGGCCAAATATGCCCTCGCTTCGCATCATGAGGGAGAAGCACCATCGAAGTGGCGAGCGAAAGCTCTGTACGAGATCGGTGAATCCAGCGATGCGCTGGGACGTCCGGAAGAGGCAGCCATCGCATACCAGTTCCTGGCGGAGAACTACCCCAGAAGCGAAATGGTCGCGATGGCCTCGCAGAACTTCTTTGCCATCGTAGGGGATCTGGCAGCCGAAAAGGGAGGCGCCTGGGACCAACTGGTTCCCGTTGCTGAGAAATTGTTCTCGGACAATTCTCGGGGGCTCGGAAGTGAGCAGTTGAAACTTGCGCAGGCGACCGAGGAAGAGTTGGACGGAAACTACCCACAGGCGCGGGATCTGTTCAGGAGAATCTCTCGAACCTATACCGAATCGGGTGTCGAGAGACCGGTGCCGTTCTTCTTCCGTGCCAGAGCCGGTGGAGCTCGTTGTCTGTTCAGGATCAGCACGGATGTGGACCAGGGAATCCGCGACGCTGCGGGTGAACTTCTTCCATTGCTCCTCGAGGCACGGAATTCTCGCGATGTGCCGGGTGAATCAGTGCTTCGTTATGAACTCGCCCGGATGTACTGGGGAGATCGTAAGAAATCCGCTGCCGAGGCGATCGAGGCCTTGAGTCCGGTGCTGGGTGAACTTGCCGGAGATAGTGTTTATCGTGAAGGTGCCATCTTGCTGCTGGTGGAGGTTCTCTGTGCCGAGGGTCAGTTTGCCCAGGCCGAGATTGGCCTGAATGAAATACGTCAATACTGGCCGGGTGGTTCTTCTCTGGTTGCCGCGACTTACTACCTCATCGATGGCTATCGAGCCTCTTCCAGCGATCAGCATCTGAGACGCGCCGGTGAACTGGTGCTCAGGTGGATCCGTCTTCCCGGAGCGCAATTCGAGGAAGCGGGCCCAAGGGTCAAACTGGGGCTGGCTTCGATTCTGATCGATGGTGGTTTTGCCAGCGAGGCGGCGTCGATACTCGCACAGGCCCAGACGGCAGCCCGTGACCTCGAGGATCAATTCCTCGATATCGGGGTGTCTTATTTCCTCGCCAAAGCTGCCAATGCGGCCGGCAAGCACCAGGACGCTCTCGATAGTCTCGACTCCATCGTCGAGCGTTACAACGATGAGACTTTCAACGGCTCCTATCCAGATGCTCCGTTCGTGTTCGTGCAACGAGCGGCTGCCCACCGAGGACTGTACGAAGTCGACAGGTCCTCACAACATCTCGATGCGATGTCCGAGGACCTGACGGCGGCACTCGCGATCCTCGATCAGCGACGTCGCTCCCTCATCTTCGCGGGGCAGGTGGCACCACTATTTGAAAGGGATTACTGGGCTACTTGGTTACAGTACATGGAATTGATGAAGGCACAGTCGATGTGCGAGAGAGTCGTCCAACTCATCCGTAGTCGCCGATTGATGGCAGGAGGAGAGGGATCGAGTTTCGCTCCCGAAGCACTCCAGGTTCGATTTGATCAACTCGAGAAGGATTGTCAGTGATGAAGCAGTACGGCGTCATAACTCCATCCGCCACCCAGGACCCGAATCCGGGGCTGGTATCGGTAACCCTGGCGATGCTCTGTCTGTCCATCGGATTTCCCGCTGGGGTTCTCCATGGTGATGAGATCATCGTCTCCGGCGGCCGAAATTATGAGGATGTGACGATTACCTCTGCCACATGGGAGCAGGTCCAGTACCGGCTTCCGGGGGTCAGCACTTCTCAAAAGGTTGCCGCCGAGCGGGTCGAGAAATTGATCTTCGACCAGGAGCCAGCGAGCCTCAGTCGCGGCAGAGGCGCCATCGAGCAGGGAGACTGGGAAGGTGCCGTCAGTGCCTTGCGTTCGGCGGCGAGCCTGGGAGACCCTCGCCAGAAGGCCGATGCGATGTACCTTCTGGGTCTGGCACTGTTGAGATGGGGTGATCAGGATCCCCAGCAGCGACCAGCAGCAATCACCGCACTCGGTGCTTATCTGGGCCAGTTCGAGGCTCAAAAGGACTTCTACGTTCCGCATGCCCGAGTGGCTCTGGCAGCGGTTCACCAGCGCCTGGAGGCTTTTTCCGCTGCCGATGAGGCGCTGGCTCCGCTGGCCTCAGGGGATTTCGGGAGACACTGGATCCTGCGGGCACGATTGGCAAAGGGCATGATCCTGCAGGCTCAGCAGAACTGGATCGGGGCGCGCGAGATTTTTTCTTCGGTGGCCAATGATTCCCAGGCGAATTCTGGCATGACGAGGTCTGCCTGGCTCGGATATGCAGATTGCCAGCTGGGCCAGAAGCAGTGGTCTTCGGCGATCGATACCGTACGCCAGAGGGTCCTCCAGGTACGGACTTCTCCGTCGGCTCGTCTCGATGCTGCGAAAGCCAGAGGCTGGCTGATCTGGGGCAAGGCAACCCAACAACAGGCCTCTGGTGACAGGACCCAGTTACAGTGGGCGATGATTCGATATCTTCGTGCCGCGGTGATTGCGACCACGGGGGAGAGTGAGACGCTTGCAGAAGCAATTTTCAGGGCAAAGACGGTAGCCATTGAACTTGGAGATGAGGATCGTGTTGAAGAACTCGCTCAACGTCTTCAGAAGTTAGTGCCAAATTCGGTCTGGAACAAATAAGAGATTCAATCTCCGGAGAGAAATTCCGGAGGTTCTGAGAGGGAGAAAGAAGATGAAGAAGACGGGTTCCACTGTCGGGAATCGAACCGTGGTGGCTCTTCTCACCCTGGCATTCTTGTTGCTGGGCGTTGTATTCGCACCTCAGGTATTGGCTCAGGACGATGGGGCTCCTGTGACGGAGACTGTATCGGTGCTCGACAACATCAAGGCAGCCGGCTGGGTAGGGGTGATCCTTATCTTGATGTCGATCACGGGAGTTTCGTTCATCATCATCTACGCCATGCAGATGCGTCGTGATGTGCTGGTGCCACCCGAGTTGCTCGCACACGTCGAGGGGCTGTTTGACCAGGCGGATTACGACTCAGCTCTCGATGCGATGGAGCAGCAACCTTGTTACCTCTCCAGCGTGCTCTCGCCGGGTCTTCTGAAGATCAATCGTCCTTTCGAGGAGGTTGAGGATGCGATGGAGGAAGCTGGTGAGATGGAGGCAGCCGATCTGCACAGGAAGATCAGTTACATCTCCTTGATCGCAGCGATCGCTCCGATGCTGGGGCTGTTGGGTACGGTGATGGGGATGGTTTCGGCGTTCAACGTGATCGCTACGAGCAAGACTTCTCCGAAGCCAAAGGATCTCGCGTCGGGCATTTCCGAGGCGCTGATGACCACCATGATGGGACTCATCGTGGCGATTCCGATGACTGTGGCCTACTTCATTTTCAAGACGAAGATCGACGGGGCAGCGGTCGAGGTGAGCAGTATTGCCTCCGAGTTGATGGAACGTTTCGACGAGGTCGAACCCCAGCAGTGATCGAGGTTTACTCGAAAGTTCGAGGAGCACGATAATGGCACGCAGGAGACGCAAGAAGATGCCGCAAGGGGTCGAAATCGACATGACCCCGATGATCGACATCGTGTTCCTGCTCATCGTTTTCTTCATGGTTGTGACTGAACTCACGGTTCAGCAGGCGGTGGTGGTTCTTCCGGTAGCCAGTGAGTCTCGAGTCGAGGAACCACAACCGGGTTCGAGGATTCTCTTCATCAACATCTCCTTTGACAACGATGGCAAAGAAGTCATGCAGTTGATGAATGGTCCTGCTCTGACCGGGGACCAATTGCTCATCGAGTTGAAGGCTGAGGCGGATGCCTATGGCCAGTGGGAAGACAATCCGTTCAACCCGACACAGAAACTCTCGCTACTGGAAGTCACCATACGCTGTGACGAGGGCGCGAAATCAGGGATAATTCACAAGATCTTCCATGCATGTTCCAAGGCGTTCATCTTCAAGGTGCGTTGCGCTTCGCTCAATGATCGATTCGAGGATCCGTACGATAATCAGCCCTGAGTTCGAGTTGAGTCGCCAGTAGAAAGGAAAGGAGGAAAGTTGGCACGTCGTAAGAAGGCTGCTGCAGAGCCAAACAAGGTAGACACGAATATGACTCCGATGATCGATGTCGTATTCCTCCTGCTGATCTTTTTCATGCTGGCGACCAAGTTCAAGTTGCCAGAGGGAACGTTGCGGACCTATCTGCCGAAGAATCGGGGAGAATCGAATTCCAGGCCGATGTTGTCGGAGACCTGCCGAGTCACCCTGATGATTCAGGGAGGCCAGGTGATCGCCTACGCAGATCAGACGCAGGTTCCAACCAGTGACGTCCTCGAGAGCGATTTCGAGGCCCATATTGGAATCCCCGGACCGGATCTGAACTTCATCGAGGACCACATCACGCGCAGAAAGAACACCTATGTGCCTCTTGGTGCCAACTCAACGCTTCCTGTGGTCATCGATTTCGCTGAGAATGTCCCCTACAAATACGTGATTGATGTCCTGAACATCGTTTACAAGTTAGAACTTGAGAATATTGCCTTTGCTCAGCCGGAAGTTCCGTTTGACTGAGGCTCTGGGCTGCCCGGAGCCCCGCTCCGGTGGCAACGAAGTGTGTTGATTTGATTTTCCGAACTCGTCGGATTTTGCCTGCAAGGTAGCCGGCGTAACAAGAAAGGGTGCTCTCTTGATCGAGACCCATGCTCCACGAACACGTGCCATCCGTAAATTCGCAGGATGGACTCCCAGTCTCCTGTGCATTGGATTGCTTCTCTACTCGCTTGCGGGCTGTGCAAGTACCTCCGATTCTAAATCCGTTGCAGCAGTCGAGCCTGCCGGCGCTGTTGCTATTGAATCGGGACTGGATCTTTTCTTCCAATCCCAGGTTGATGAAGCCACTGAGGCCGATGAAGCCACTGAGACCGATGAAGCCACTGATGCTCAGACCCCCGATGATGATCGGGTTCAGCGTGTCGCCGCTGAAGTCTCCCTTGCCTTGCAAGAGCGGCGTCTTACAGCCCAGTGGTTGTTGAGCCAGGCGAACAAGTTGTTCGCAGAAGCGGACTATTCCGCAGCGGAGCGAGCCTATCGCCGAGCGCTCGATGCTGATCCCAGTTTGCAAGATGCGAAGACCAACCTCGCTCGCTGTTTGATGTTTCTGGGTCGTCGTGACGGAGAGATCCGTACCATTCTTCAGCAGTTTGGCGAAGAGGTGCGAGTTCTCGAGCAGCAGCGTCTGAGTGAGGCTTCCCGTTTCCTCGCCGAGGGGAGGCAAGCGCTCGAGGAAAATCGAAATGATGAGGCTCTCGATCTGCTCCAACGAGCACGCGAGCGACTGATCTGGTTCGAATACGGCGTCGATGTGACCGAAATGCAACTAGAGGCCCAGGCCCTGTACGATCGGGCCAGGAACCTCAAGATCTCCAGCGATGAGGCTTCGCGCCGTGACCGTGAAGAGTTTTCCCTTCGCGAAGCCCGGCGCCTCACCACGGAGGCGGAAAAACGTCGCCTGGAGCGGATCGTGACCCTCATGGATCGTATTGAAGATGCGATGGTACGAGAGGATTTCCGCGAGGCGATCCAGCTCTCCAGGGCCATCCTCCGCATCGATCCGGAGAACAATGCCGCCAGACGACTGCAGGATCGAGCACAGGAATTCTTGATGGCGCATCGCTATCTCGAATACATCGAACGTGAATCCGAACAAACGACGCGGGTGTGGGAAGATCTCGAGCGTAGTGCCATCCCTTACGAGGATCCATTCCGCTTCCCTGAGTCTCGTGATTTCTGGCAGACGGAAGTTCAGCGTCGGCTCGAGAGACTCTCCACCGCTAGTCTCGAAGAGTCACCCGAGATCCGCAAGATCCGTAGGGCACTGGCAACGGGCTCCACTTCTTTTGATTTCCCCGATGCGACGCTCGAAGAGGTCATTGATTTCCTTCGTTCTGTGAGCGATCTCAATATCAACATCGATCCCGAGATCGATGCTTCTGACGTGCCGGTCAATCTCTCCCTCGAAGGAGTCAAACTGGGAGAAGCACTCGACCTCATCATGAAAGCGACCGGCAAGGCATTCACTTTCCGCGAGAATATACTCTTCATCACCGAACCCGAGAATGCTTTCGGAGACCTGATCTTCGAGATCTACAACGTGACAGACATCTTGAACAAGATCAGGGACTTCCCCGGGCCCATCATCCGTGTCTCCAGTAACGACTCGACCGATGAGGGAGGGGATAACCCCTTCGATTTTGGTGGTTTCGATGATGAGGAGGACGCAGAACTGACCCCCGATGATCTGGTCGAACTGATCCAGGAATCGACCGGCGGTGTAGATCTGTGGGATGAGTCTGGATCGACGATCAGTGGTCACAAGGGGCAAATCCTGGTGACGGCTACCCGAGAACTCCATCTGGCGATACACGATTTCATGATAAATCTACGAGCCAACAGTGACGTCTTCGTCGTCGTTGAAGCTCGTTTCATCGATATGGTGGATGATTTTCTGGAAGACATCGGAGTCGACTCTCGAAATCTCGGACAGCCTCCCGGTCAGGGTTTCGGAACTGCCTATGGCACGCTGAACTCGACGGGTACCGGTGGATCCGATATCGGATTCAATAACCTCGGCGACCCCACCGATCCCACCCTCATCATGGGACAGGATAGGACCGCAGGCCGGATACAGCACATCCTCGACGGATTTGTTGGTGCAGCTCGTGGTAGCCGTTTGAACTCGACTTTGCGCGGTCTCACCCTGCAGATTACCTGGCTCGATCCCTTCCAGATCAACGCAATCATCCGTGCCAGTCAGGAACATCGCGCAGCACGAATTGTCACCGCACCAAAAGTAACCGCATCGAACGGTCAACGTGTTCACGTGTCCGTGATCACCCAGCGTTCCTATGTACAGGATTACGAACTGGTCTCCGGGGGAACCGGTCTGGTCGTGTCCGAAGTTGCAGATCCGGTCATCGATACCTTCCAGGACGGAGTGGTCCTCGATGTGCGTCCGGTGATCTCGGCAGATCGCCGGTACATCACGGTAGATGTTCGTCCGACGCTGGCGAGTCTGATCAATGGTGTGATTTCAACGGTCACCATCAGTCTTGGCACGCTCAATAATGCCGCGAGTCTGGTCGAGATCGACTTGCCCGAGATTTCACTGCAGCAGGCCTTCACCTCGGTGACCGTTCCTGACGGGGGTACGGTGCTGCTCGGGGGGTTCAGGAGCCTCAATGAGGCGTCCTACCAGTCCAGGGTTCCGATTCTTGGGAATTTGCCGTTCATCAAGAATGCATTCCGACGCAAGGCATACCTGAACGAAAAGAGGAGCCTCTACATCCTTCTCACCGCGAAGATCGTCGATCTCCGTGCCGAGGAGCAGAAACTCTTCAATTGATCCTATCGTTGGTTCGTGATTGAAGGCGGGGGTTGTTTCCGTGGCGTCGGCCCGGAGACGACCCCTGCCTCGCTTGAGAAGGGAAGCCGCATGAGTGATATTCGCGCGGTCTTCTTCGACATCGATGGAACGCTTTTTTCGACCGATGCCTTCGCTTCTCGGGCTCGTGCTGCGAGTGCTGATGCGATGATCGAAGCTGGCCTGGCCGTTCCCCGTGATGATCTCCTCGAGGAGTTGACGGAAGTCGTTCGTGAGTTTTCCTCCAACCACGAGCGCCATTTCGACAAACTTCTGCTGCGATTGCCGCGACGCACTCTCAAGGGACTCAACCCTGCCGTGATCATCGCTGCCGGGATCGTTGCTTACCATGACACAAAGACCAGTCTGCTCGAGCCGTTCGAGGATGCCAGGGAGGTGTTGAAACGCATCGACAAGACGGATCTCTTGCTGGGCATCATCACCGAGGGACTCGAGGTGAAACAGGCCGAGAAATTGATAAGGCTTCGACTTCTGAAACACTTCGAACAGCGCGCCATCTTCATTTCACATCAGGTAGGGATTTCAAAACCGAATCCAAAACTGTATCAAAGGGCATGTATCGATCTGAACCTGCGGCCCTCTGAATGTATATATGTCGGTGACAATCCGACGATGGATATCGATCCGGCCAACGAGATCGGGATGGTCACGGTCCAGGTTCAACGTGAGGATCGCTACCGTGACGTCCGGGGCGCGACGAGTCCAGACCACGTCATCCAGAACTTCTGGGATCTCTCTGAATTGCTCCGGGAACGTGGAGTCCCGGTACCGGAGGTGCTGTAAGTGTCCGATCCTCCTTATCTGTCGATGGTCGTCCCGGTCCGGGATGAGTCGGAAGGATCCGAGATCCTCATCTCCCGGCTCGTTCCTGCTCTGGAAGCTTCCAGTGCTTCCTCCTTCGAGATCTTGTTTGTTGATGACGGTTCAACGGATCAGACCGCTGACCTGCTCGAGCAACTGTGTGGTGCCGACGATCGTTGCCGGGTAATACGTCTTCGCCGCGCTTTTGGCAAAGGCGATGCTCTCGGTGCAGGATTCGATGAGGCACGCGGATCAGTCATCGCCACCATCGATGCAGATCTTCAGGAAAATCCCGAGGAACTCGATCGTCTGTTGAGAGCCTATGAAGATGGAACTGACCTGGTCATCGGGTGGCGCAATCAACGACGCGATGGACTGGGCAAGAGGATCTCGTCGGCTCTTTTCAATACAGTGGTACGTTGGGCCGGAGGACCGCCTCTTCACGACGGGAATTGCGGTTTCAAAGTGATGCGCAAGGAACTTGCCAGGGAACTACCTCTTTCTGGAGGACGTTTTCGTTTCATGCATCTGGTGGCGGCTCACTGGGGATACCGTGTTGGAGAGGTGCAGGTTTCTCACCGCAAGAGGCAGACGGGGCGCTCTCATTTCGGACCCCTGCGTGCCATCCCTGCACTGCTCGATCTGGTGGCAGTCCTGGCGCTGTTGAAGGGAAGAGGCCGACCTGGAATCTTCTTTCTCAAATGGGGATTCCTGCTGTCAATTCCAGGGTCTGGAGTTCTGACTTTCCTCGCCTTTCTGCGTTTCACGGAAGGAACCATCGGTTTTCGTTATCCACTGCTGGCATTCGGTTCTTTGCTGCTATTGGGGGGGATCCAGCTTCTTCTGGCCGGAGTGCTGGTGGAGTGGCTCGGATCGAGGGAGCGGGGCCGACCGTCCTATCGGATCGATCGGCACCGTCACGAGATGGGTGTCCTGGAACGAGATCGATGATGGTTCGCCCACGTCTGCGGGTGTTGACTGCATCCTGGCCGGGCAGGAAGGAGCCGTGGCGTGCCCGGTTCATCCGCGATCTCCATCTCGAACTCGCCGATGAGTTCGATACCGAGGTGATCGCTCCCCGGATCCACGAGGAAGATCCTCTCGAAGAAGTCGATGGACCGCTTCGAGTTCGTCGATTTCGATATCGCTC
>Ga0310122_10000588_pt1 | contig 23134 bp, 16 predicted proteins | sample CB6_Bottom_1051__FD_203503 | JGI IMG/M metagenome (GOLD analysis project Ga0310122, IMG submission 203503) | Marine microbial communities from Western Arctic Ocean, Canada - CB6_Bottom_1051 | ecosystem: Environmental > Aquatic > Marine > Oceanic | place: Canada: Western Arctic Ocean | collected...
GCTCGAGTATTTTCGGCGTTTCCGAGGATTCTGACACTGCCTTGCCTTCTGCTTGATTGACGTGAGGCCCTCAAATTATTGCACATCGTGAGTCGCCCCGAGATGTACTCATAAATGAGGTTCTCGCTTATCTGATCTTGTCGGCTAATAACTCCAGCGCTGCAACGAATGACATGGTGTCGGCGCCTTCGGTGTTAATGACATGGCCAAATCCAGATTGCTCTGCCTGTTGCGCAAGCCGAGCCGAGGGCACCAGCAATGGTATCAGACCCCATTCCTCTTTGTTATCGCGGACTAGCGAGTCCAGTTTAAACAGTGATTCTGCACTGGTAATCGTGAGCACGTTAACGGCTTCGGTTCGTAGGCTCGCGCAAAACTCCTTGGCATCGTAGTGAACCGACAGACGCCGATAGACTTCCAGGTAGTCGATCTCCCCACCCCTAGAGCGTAGGGTGTCGGCAAGCAAATCACGCCCCCCCTGGCCGCGAAAAATACCGATGCGCTTTCCCTTCACCCGTTTCAACTCGGGCAGTTCCAGCAAATCTTCGGAGGTCATGCCGGCTGGAGAATGAACCACCTCACAGCCGAATCGGGCAGATAGGGCCTGGGCCGTCGTCGGCCCTATCGCAATCACGGCGACGCCGGCAGGGAAGCGGGGCCAATAGTCATTAATCCATGTCGCCGCATATTGCACGGCGTTACTGCTGACAAAAATCAAAATGTGATAGCTATCCAGGTGCTGGATCTTGCTCTCTAGCGCCGGCTTGGAAGCCGTTCTCTGCAAGGGCTTGATTTCGATCAGCGGCATCTGTGTTACCCCACCGCCACGGCTGCTAATGGCGTCCTTGAGAATCTGTTGTTGCTCAATGGGCCGAGTGATAAGGACGTTTAGAGTGGTCAGGGAAGTAGTGGCCATTAGTCAATGGTCAAGTAGAAAGCGCGGCAAGAATTTCTGCAGCACCCTGAGAAAGTAAATCATTGGCAACGCTGATGCCCAGTTGCTCGGCCTGGTGACGATCACCTCTGATTTCGCTGCGAATGATTTGTGTGCCTGCGAGGTTACCCACCAGGGCGCGAAGATGGAGAATTTCTTCTTCTGCACCTTCCAGTTCTGCGAAGGCGGCGATTGGTACTTCGCAGCCGCCCTGCAGGCAAGCATTGACTGCCCGTTCAGCCAATACCCGGGCTGCGGTAGGATGGTGATGCAAGTTATCAATCAGCTTCAAGGTATCCAGGTCTTCGGTACGGCACTCGATGCCTACGGCACCCTGACCGCCAGCTGGAAGACAGTCTTCGAACGCCAGACGTTGTCGAATGCGCATTTCTAATTGCAGACGACGCAGTCCTGCCGCCGCCAGAATAATAGCGTCAAACTGACCTTCATCGAGCTTGCCCAGTCGGGTTCCTACATTACCGCGCAGGTCCACGATCTCAAGATCGGGACGTAACTCTCTTAACTGACACTGTCGCCGAAAACTGGACGTGCCTACTCTGGCCTTTTGCGGGAGCGAGGCGAGGTCGGCATAGTTATTGGATACGAAGGCATCCGCGGGATCGTCTCGCTCACAAATGATGGCGAGACCGAGACCGGGAGGAAAATCCATGGGTACATCTTTCATGGAGTGTACAGCGATGTCGGCACGGCCTTCGAGCAGCGCGGTTTCTAACTCTTTAACGAACAATCCCTTGCCACCCACTTTAGCCAGTGATGTGTCGAGAATCCTGTCGCCCCGGGTCGTCATACTTACCAGTTCTACTTCCAGCTCGTCATGGTCCCGCTCGAGGGCTTGCTTGACATAATTGGCCTGCCACAGTGCCAGGGGACTCTTTCGGGTTGCGATTCTTAGCACTCTGGTGGCCATCGGGATTGAACGTTTCTCTGCCTGCCTGATTAATCGGGATCGCTCGTGATGGGTGTTGATCTCAGAGCGAGGGAAGCTTCGGGCCAGTTTACGGCATTTTTGTCCTACTTGTCCCGTTTCAGCGCAGTGATTACGGACTCTGGCGGTAATTATAATGCGCCTGACTATCCTGCTATAATCGGCCCCCAATCGCTAGCTGGCCTCTTTAATGTAGTGGCGAGAGTAGATCGAAAAATGAGAATAAACCAGCCTGAACCGGCGTGGATTTGCTATGAGTGACGACAACAAACCGAGTAAACCCTGGGCTGGCCGTTTTTCGGGCAGCCCAGATGCCTTCGTGGAAAGCTTTACTGCCTCGGTGACATTTGACCAACGCCTTTATCATCATGATATCGATGGCTCCGTCGCCCACGCAAAAATGTTGCTCAAGGCCAACATTCTCAGCGCCGGTGAATGCAAACAGATGGTCAACGGTCTGGAATCCATCAGGCAGGAAATCGCCGCGGGGAAATTCCAATGGTCAGTTGTTTTGGAAGATGTTCATATGAACATAGAGGCAGCCCTGACAGACCGTATCGGGGATGTGGGCAAGAAACTCCACACCGGGAGATCCAGAAACGATCAGATCGCCACGGATCTCAGACTCTATGTGCGGGACGAGATTGACCAGATTGAGAAGCTGATTAACCAATTACAATCTGCGCTGGTGGGTCTGGCGGAGCAGGAAGCCAGCACCATTATGCCCGGGTTCACTCATCTGCAGACGGCCCAGGCGGTGACATTCGGCCACCACATGCTGGCTTGGTTTGAGATGCTGGAACGCGACCATTCAAGATTGCTGGATTGTCGTAAAAGAGTAAACTTGTCCCCGCTTGGCGCCGCCGCACTCGCGGGCACAAGTTATCCTATCGATAGAGAATATACCGCATCCTTGTTGGGCTTCGACAGGCCGACCAACAATTCCCTAGACTCGGTTAGCGATAGAGATTTTGCGATCGAGTTGGCTGCGTTCGCCAGCATCCTGATGATACACCTGTCCAGATTCTCTGAAGAATTAGTGCTCTGGACTTCCACGCAATTTTCATTCATCGAATTGCCGGACCGATTTTGTACCGGTTCATCCATAATGCCCCAGAAAAAGAATCCCGATGTGCCGGAACTGGTTAGAGGCAAAAGCGGCCGGGTGCTTGGCCACCTGATGTCATTGCTCACCCTGATGAAATCCCAGCCGCTGGCATATAATAGAGATAACCAGGAAGATAAGGAGCCTGTATTCGACCTGCTGGATACGGTGAAAGATTGCCTCCACGCCTACGCCGAAATGGTACCGGCGATAATCTGTAAGCGGGACACAATGTACAACGCTGCCAAGCAGGGCTATGCGACAGCCACAGATCTGGCGGACTATTTGGTGATGAAGGACCTGCCATTCAGGGATGCTCACGCGGTGGTGGGCAAGGCGGTAGCATACGGGATCGAACAGGGCAAAGACCTGGCAGAATTGCCGTTGCAGGATTTACAGAAATTCTCGTCCTTAATTGCAGACGATGTTTTCGAGGTGCTCACACTGGAGGGATCTGTGAACGGGCGTAACCACCTCGGTGGCACCGCCCCGAAGCAGGTGCTGACAGCTGTAGCGAATGCCCGGGCAGTCTTGGATAAACGGTAGCCCACAGCGTCTGCCGGTTTATCGATTCGGCCGCGCCTGTAGTTCGATGTCATATTCGACCAGGCCGTTGTCGCGCCGCGTCTTTACTCTCACCACATCGCCGGCCCGATGCTGCTCCATAATATTGGCGTAATCATCTTCGTTAGCCACGGCCTGGCCATCTATTTCTATGATCACGTCACCTAGCTGAATGCTACCGCGTCGGGATCGAGACAGGCCGCGCATGCCCAAACGTTGTGGATCGGTTCCATCCACCACATCCAACACAATCACGCCCTCAATATTCCAGAGCTTACGGTAGCGATCAGGCTGCGGAATGTTGGTAATGCCGAGAATAGGTGTTTGCACGCGACCGTGGGCAATCAGTTCGGGCACGATGCGCTTCACGGTATTAACCGGAATCGCAAAGCCGATGCCGGAGCTGGCGCCGCTGGGGCTGTATATGGCGGTGTTGACGCCCACCAGCTGCCCAAGGGAATTCAATAAGGGCCCGCCGGAGTTGCCTGGATTGATGGCGGCATCGGTCTGTATCACATCACGTATCTTGCGCCGACTTACGGAATCGATCTCCCTGCCCAGTGCGCTCACCACACCCACGGTCATGGTGGTATCCAGCCCAAAGGGGTTACCGATTGCGATAACTTTTCGACCCACCTCCAGTAGCGACGAATCCCCGGGTACTATTGGCACAAGTTTCACGTCGGGCGCGTCGATCTTCAGCACGGCAAGATCTTTGTCGGGATCGAATCCTATGGCGATGGCGTCATAGCTACTACCGTCCCGCAGGGTAACTGTGACCCGAGTTGCCTGTTGTACGACGTGATAATTGGTCACGATGTAACCATCTTCGCTCCAGACAAAGCCGGTTCCACTACCCTGTGGCACTTCCTGCGGATTCAGTGAATAGTTAGAACGGACCAGTCGTGAATTGGTGATATTCACCACTGAGGGGCTGGCCTGCTTGAAGACCTCGATATTGTTTGCTTCGTCATCGGTCTTGAACTGACTGTAGTCTTGCACCTGGGCAATGCTTACAATCGGCGCCGCCATTGCAGCCAGACCAAAGAACAATATCAGCCAATTTTTCATCGATACGAACCTGTTCCGGCTAGGAAAATAAATTCCATCATGGTTATCAAAATGGGACCAGTCTGTCCAAATTCAAGCTTCAATATCGCTTGACACAAGCGACTCATTAACTGTCACACTACACTAAACCCGACAATGCTAGTATGCACAGCCGCTGAAGGATTTATCCAGATTAATTCCATTCCATTGCAAAGAGCGCTGGTATGACTGCGGAATACGACAATATCGGCGAAACTTGCACATAGACTCGCGTCGCGGATCACGGCTTTTGCTTGACCGCGGATATGCATTCTCCTATATAGGCTCGAAACGGAAGATTTCAGTGACGGCGCGCTGCGCTACCGTACCCTCCAACCCAGTGCGATCCTCGCAGCCATCACCTGGCCTAATACCAATTAGCTCTGAAGCTGATGTATGTCTTCCTGAGTAGACAGCCATAGCTCCTCGTTCTGTTCGAGCTGTGATTTCAATTGTCCTTGTTTTTGCAGGATATCGCTTAGCGTGCCTTTTTGTGCCTCGCTGTAAAGAGATTTATCGGCCAGTGATTGTTCGATGTTGTGGAGCTGAGCCTGCAATTTGTCCAATTGCTTTTCCAGTCGTTTCTCTCTTTTTCGTAGAGGAGCCAATTCTCCCCTTTTCGCGGCAGCCAACTGGCGTTGCTCTTTCTTGTCCATTTTAACTTTGCCAGAGGTAGCTTCATTGGTGTTGGCTGGGGTATCGGCGCCAGCGCCTTGACTCAGCCACTTCTCATAGTCGTGTAGATCCCCTTTAAATTCGGTAAAGCGGCCCTGGTGGATCGAATAAAAATCGTCCACGGTATTCGTCAGCAGGTGGCGGTCGTGAGACACCACGATCATCGCGCCCTGGTATTCCTGCAGAGCGACCGTTAGGGCATGAACCATATCGAGATCCAGGTGGTTGGTTGGTTCATCCAGCAGCAGCAGATTGGGCTTGAGCCAGGTTACCTTAGCCAGGGCCAGTCGGGCTTTTTCACCGCCAGAGAAATTGCTGACAATCTCGTCGGTTCGGGAACCGCGAAAATCGAAGCCGCCGAGGAAATTTCGTATCTGTTGCTCGCTGCTTTTTGCATCCAGGGCCTGCAACAACTTGACGGGTGTTGACTGTTGATCCAGGGCATCTACCTGGTGCTGCGCGTAGTAGCCAATGCGGAGCTTTTTCGCCTCGATAATACTGCCTGCCAATGGCTGCATTTGTGCTGACAACACCTTGAGAAATGTGGATTTCCCACTGCCATTAAAGCCCAGCAGGCCGATCCTCGACTCGGACCGTATGCCAAGGTTCATCTTCGTGACCAGGGGTGAATCGAAACCAATCACCAGATTCTCTATCTGCATCAGAAATGATGGCAGCTGCCCCAGGGTCGGAAACTCAAAGCGAAACGGGGAGTCTATGTGGGCAGGGGCGATGTCCTGCATACGCTCGAGCTCCTTCAGTCGGCTCTGGGCCTGCTTCGCTTTCGAAGCCTTGTAGCGAAATCGACGTACGAAGCCCTCGATCTGTGACTTTCGCTTCTGTTGTTTTTCAAACATGGCTTGCTGCAGCGCCATCTTCGCCGCGCGCTGCTTCTCGAAGGCACTGTAATTGCCCTTGTAGGGAATTAGTTTACGGCCCTCGAAGTGAATCACGTTGTCGATCACCGCATCGAGAAAAGTTCGATCGTGGGAAATCAGCAGCAGTGTCCCCTGGTAGCGTTGCAGCCATTGCTCAAGCCAAACTGTGGCCTCTAGATCCAGGTGATTGGTCGGCTCGTCTAGCATCAACAAATCCGAGGGACACATCAGGGCCGCTGCCAGGTTAAGCCTGACCCGCCAACCACCGGAAAAACTGCTGACAGGATTGGTAAATTCGGCGATGCTGAAACCCAGGCCGGAAAGTAGTTGTTCGGCTCGATTGCTGATGTTATAGCCATCGATATCATCCAGGGAACTGTGCAATTTCGCCATCTGATTATCATCGCCATCACGCTCGGCCTGTGCCAGTTGGGCCTCCAGTTTCCTGAATGCGACATGGGCATCTAGCACAAATTCCAGGGCGGTTCTCTCGCTGCCTGGGGTCTCTTGATCCATCATCGACAGACGCAGGCCCGTTGGCATCTTGATTTCGCCACGCTCGAGGGGGACCGTCTGGGCCAGGGCCAGAAACAGGCTAGTCTTGCCGCAGCCGTTTCTACCGATGATGCCTACGCGTTGGGCGTCATGCACCACCAGGCTGACATCCTCCAACAGGATTTGCGTACCCCGCATGAGCATAATGTTGTTAAGCGCTATCATTTTGTTGGCCCGGTGCTCTTATCCATCAAGGAGATCCGCGCGTGCCGTATTACAGCAATGCTGGTTCGATGCAATGTCGACTGGGGCCCGCCTTTTATCTGTAACATATTGTTAAGTGAAATCAATGCCTTGGCGGGTTTCTTCTCCATCCCGTCGCGGCATGAAAGCGGCACATGGTACTACAGAATTGATTTCATCAGATTGAATTCGTACTATTGCCCGAGTCTCGAGGTAATCCACACTCAAACCGCGCCTGACAGGAAGCATCCGGATTTAACAATGAAGCAAATTCTGATCATCGATGATGACGAGAAGCTGGGGCAACTGCTCACCCAGTATCTCGAACGCTATGACATGAATGTCCATGTGGCATTGAAGCCAAGCAGGGGTTTCGAAATGCTGAAGAAGATCAAGCCGGACTTGCTGATTCTCGATGTCATGTTGCCGGAGAAAGACGGTTTCGAAATCTGCAGGGAGATCCGTGCCAAGTCGTCTATCTACGGTCAACTGCCCATCCTAATGTTAACCGCTCACGCCGAAGTAACCGACCGTATCGTCGGCCTGGAGCTGGGTGCGGACGATTATCTGCCGAAACCATTCGAGCCGAGGGAATTGGTTGCGCGCATCCATAATATTCTACGGCGTAGCAGCGATGACAATAACATGCGGGACATCAAGGCAATCAAAGGCCTTGAAGTAGAAGTGCCTCGACGTGAAGTAAAACTGGACGGTGAAGTACTGGATCTCACGACCATGGAATACGAGCTTCTTACCCTGTTTATGCAGTTTCCTAATAAAACATTTACCCGCGATGAGTTGATGAATCACCTGCGCGGAATAGATGCAGAACTATTTTCCAGAGCCGTCGACACCCTGGTTAGCCGCTTGCGACACAAGTTGAAAGACACGTCCAAAACACCACGGTTTATAAAAACCGTCTGGGGGCGTGGTTATACTTTTGTCGGCGAGCGGATATGACTCCACTGCTACAGAACGTAAAACGCTCACTGTTTGTTCGATTGGCTCTGATTTTCGGCATAACAGTTGTTCTGTTTTTCGTCGTTATTTCAGTTTCCCTACAAACTATCAATCAACGCAACAGTACTATTGAAACCATACCGGACTATTTTACCCGGAACATCGAGGATGTAATCGAAGACATCGGTACTCCACCGAATCTGGGCAATGCCATGCGGCTGGCTGGAGAACTGGGCTGGAGCATAAATATTCGCAACCCGATCATGCGCTGGAGTTCTGACATGGATAGTCGTCTCGATGTCGACGGTTCCGTGTTCGATCGGACACTTACCGCCGATGCGCAAGTGAGGACCGTTAACGGTGAACAAATCATCATGGTGCAGCGCGGCGGTTACCTCTTTTATCTGTACCAACACTCCGTCGGGAATAATGTTTTTAGTTCTGTAGTTATTTACGCTGGATTGGCGTTTGCCGCATTCATTCTTTTCCTCAACTATTATATGGTGAATAGGTTACTGGATCCCATACGACTACTACGACGAGGAGCAGAACGCATACGCAAGGGCGATCTTAGTTACCGTGTGAAAATAAATCGTCAGGATGAACTCGGAGAACTTACCGAAAGCATCAACCACATGGCCGACTCACTGCAGTCCATGCTGGAGGCAAAACGCCAACTTCTACTCGCAATCAGTCACGAATTAAGAACACCTATCACCAAAGCCAAACTGCGGTTGGAGTTCATGCCTCCCAGCGAGGAGAAGACACAGTTAGGTGAAGACATTAATGAGATTAAACTACTGATCTCCGACCTGATTGAAGCCGAGCGCCTCAACGATGAACATTCCATTCTGATTTCAGAGCCCGTGCAGTTCGCTGAATTCGTTGAGTTCGTAACCGGGCAATATGAAAACTACACAGGTGGATTTAAGATTAGCATCCCTGCGGTGGATGAAGAATTTTACATCGATAAGCTTCGCATCCGTTTATTACTAACCAACCTCATGAGCAATGCGATTCGCCACGGAGAAGAGAACCCGATCGAAGTCAAAGTTAGCTTCGTCGGTGACCGGGCCATACTGGAAATAATAGATCAGGGTGAAGGCATTGCAGCGGAACACCTATCGAAGATCAGCGAGGCTTTCTACAGAGCAGACAGCTCAAGGGCGCGGGGTACTGGTGGCTTCGGTCTGGGGCTTTACCTGTGCCGTTTGATCGCACAGGCACACGGTGGCAGTCTGACCATCGAGAGTGAACTCGGCACCGGCACTCATATCACAGTAGAACTGCCCCGTAAGCCACCCAGCACCGAATCTGACTAGCCAGCTTGATTTACAAATCTGTGACGTCGTGCGCGCAAGTAACTCGCGCCCAGTAATAGCAGGGTTAACAATATCGGAATCAAGCCTGTGTTGATGGCCTTCAGGGTAGCGCCAAGTTGCTCTATATCCTCGGTTAGTTGAAACCGCACATCTCGCAAGCGCCGCCTCGTATCCAGCAGTTCGGCATTGAACTGATCTATCTCTGCCTGAATCTCGGGAGCGATCTGGCCGACGAGTTCACCGTCTTCGGTTTGATTTAGCTCAGTCAGGGCCTCTTCTGTCTCCGTCAACCTATCTAGCAGTCCGGACTCTTCGATGCGCAATCTGTCGTCAGCTTCCCGCTGTAGATTCAAGACCCTGGTAAAGGGCCGTGAATAAGTACCACGGCTTCTTATGCTCACCAGGTCGGCACTGCCACTAAGATTGTCCAGGGTGTTTATGACGATATCGCCGTTGTTCGCGAATGGCTGGGGGATGCGCTGACCAAGGAATTGTGCAACCTGAACCCAGAGTCGATCACTCAACATATCGGTGTCAGCAAATATCACGATGTTGACCTCGCCATTGGAACTGACGATGTGGTCGGCGCCGGGAGATTCTTCTTCAACCCCGGGATCATCGTCAACCCCGGTACTGGCATCGGCCGCAATGACATCCACAGAATCGGTATCATCCACCTGCGATTCTTCATCATCTGTTTCTTCGGCAGCTTCAACTTCTGTTTCTTCGGCAACTTCAACATCCGTTTCCTCGGCTGCTTCAACTTCCATTTCTTCGTCGACAGGCCGTCCATCCGGGAATGCGCTGTCAATTACGCCAGAGACTCGGGCCGCGATCACAAAACTCTGCTGCGCCGAAACAAACTCATCGAATAGAATTGAGGGTTCAGTAACATCTTCCAGAAAGCCTGCGTCCATCAGCATGGCGTTAGTGGAAGATTGAATCAGCGGCTCGAAGACGGTGCTGGCATTTTCTGCGGCTGCGATGGCACCACTAGAAGAGAAGTTAATCGTTTCCAGGCGATTGGTGATGATATCGTCCCCTGCCAGGTTGTCGCGGTGCGCACCCAGCATGCCAAGATGTGATTCTGGCTGCTGGTTCTGTCCCATCCGCACGCGCAAGGCGAGATCGCTATCGGTAAGTACCTTATCACTCGCATAGGCGACGCCCCACGCCGCCAATAGTCCAGGCAGGTCGGAGCTCATTCCGGCCGGTATCAGATTACCCTGGGGAGATCGTGTCACCATAGAATCCGCACTGGGATCCAGGAAGACCATGGTCTTACCGCCGCGCATGACGTGCTGATCGATGGCATAGAGCATCTGCTGTGAAAGATCCTGAGGGTGGACGATCATTAGAATATCGATGTCCTCATCGATGTCAGCGGCGGCGATGTCGACGCGTCTGACTTCATAGAGTTGACGAATGAAATCCATCACCATCCACTGCTGAGTCGCCTGGCCCATGATGGGGTTAAAGCCACCATCGATATCCAGTTCAGTCAGTAAACCCACCACCGGCACATCGGGATTACCAACTCTGGTGATCAGCTTCAGGAATTCGTATTCCAGGAATTGTTCCTGGTCCGGACGAATCAGTGGCATGGTTTGCATCACCGGCAAGGCGAACGGATTGTCGCCATCGACGTCATTCTGAATAACCACCAGGCCGAAGTAGATTGCTGCACCGCCCTGGGTTACCGGCACTGCCTGGATACCATATTGAGTTGCCAGATCCTCTTCTTCGGAAAATGGCTCCGGATCTATCACGCTCATACTCAAGCGACCATTGCTGGCGATCACGATCTCTCGCAATAATTCCTGGACACGAGTGCCGTAACTTCTGATCTGCGGTAAGTCTTCAATTGCACTGTCAGAATAAAAGAACATTAGCTCGATTGGATGCTCGAGACTGGCTACGATATTTCTTGTGCCATCGGACAGAGAATAAAGATTGTCTTCGGTCAGATCGATTCGCCAGCCTGGCAACAAGCTAATGACGGCCACGGCAAATATCAGGGCAAGGGCTATGACAACTAGACCGGCGCTGGAAAATAGAGATTTCGTATTCATCTTCAGCAGCCTCCCTAGTTAGCTTTCTTGATTTCGATGACGACTGCGCTAGCCAATAGCCAGGCCGCAATAAACACGCCGAAGAACAGAACGTCCCTGATATCCAGCACCCCTTTTGAAATAGAATTGAAATGTGTCAAAAATCCCATTGCCGAAAGCGCATCCACGAGAAACTGGGGCATCCAGCCTGGAAACGACTCCAACAGTATGGGCGAACCCATAACCACAAACAGAAAGCAGATGCTGACAGTCAGTATGAAAGAAATAACCGAATTCTTTGTACTCGCCGACATGCAGGAACCGATTGCCAGAAATCCACCGGCCATAAACCAACTACCAAGGTAAGCAGCCAGTATCACACCGTTGTCTGGATCACCCAGATAATTCACTGTTACCCAGATTGGAAAGGTTAGCATCAGGGCTATACCGATCAGCACCCACGCCGCCAGAAATTTGGCGAGTACCGCATCCCGTAATCTGATGGGCAGAGTGAGCAATAATTCAATAGTGCCGGTCTTGCGCTCATCTGCCCACAAGGTCATTGCTATAGCAGGCACCATGAAAAGATAGAGCCAGGGATGAAAACCGAAGAAGGGCAATAAATCCGCCTGACCACGAAGGTAGAATCCACCTAGCTCAAATGTAAAAATGCCATTCATGATAAGGAATATGACAATAAAGATGTAGGCCAGGGGCGTTGCAAAATAGCTGAACAATTCACGTTTGAAAATAATGCCAAGATTGTCCACTACTCACCTCCCTGGGCTTGGGTTACCGATCTGAACACATCTTCCAAGCGTCCACGACTAACGTGAAACTCAGTGATCGGCCAGTTCTTCGATTGGGCAATTTCTGAAACCTGGGCAAAGATTGATGTATTGCCGGCAGCCAAAATTGTATAGGAGAGTTCTTCGCTCCCGTCTTTTTCTACCGCGCTCACTGCCGCCAGACCAGAAAGATCTGCAGCGAGGTCGTACTCGTCGGTTAGTCTAACCGTAACCGCATGATGGTATTTGGATCTTGATTCCAATTCGGCAGGTGTTCCATCTGCGACGATTCGTCCCTCGGCAATGATAATGGCGCGGCTGCAGACTGCGGTGACTTCCTCCAGTATATGAGTGGAAATAATGACAATCTTGTCGCGGGCCAGGTTCTTAATCAACTCGCGGACGTGATGTTTCTGGTTAGGATCGAGGCCATCGGTCGGTTCGTCCAGAATCAGCACCTTGGGGTCGTGCATAATTGCCTGGGCCAGGCCTACCCGTCGCCTGAAACCTTTCGACAAGGTTTCGATAGTTTGCTGGCACACCGAATGCAGCTCAACCTCGTTGACTACATACTGTACTCTCTCGACAATTTCCTCGCCGCGATAGCCTCTAATCCTGGCAATAAACTTTAGAAATGCCAGGGTCGTCATATCTCCATAGCAGGGAGCGCCTTCTGGCAAATAGCCAATCAGTGATTTCACCTCGATCGGGTTTTTGCTGATGTCGTGACCATCGACAATAACCGTGCCCCCGCTAGCTGACAGGAAGCCGGTAATGACCTTCATGGTGGTAGATTTACCAGCACCATTGGGCCCCAGAAACCCCAATACCTCGCCTTCGGTCACCGTGAAACTCAAGTTATCGACCGCGGTAAAGCGGCCGAATTTTTTTGTCAAATTGCGTATTTCAATCATCTACTTACGGATCCCGATAGATACTTTCAACTATACACCACCGCTGTATTACTCTGTGTCGATGTATGGCAGCAAAATTGTGATCGGCAAATATAAGCAACCTAAGCTGACTTTTCAAGATCAGACACTGTAAATCACATTTACGACCTTGGTCACGCTCCCGCTCTCCGTGCTTTATTCACCCCCGCATCGCCTGGGGGTCTGTGTTTATATGGTTTTGAGGGTTATAATCGCCGCCTCTCTATTTCGCAGTTTACTGTCCTGTCTCATCGAAGAAATCGGCCCATGAACAGATTCACAGCTAAAAAATTGCCGAATATGCTGTTGCTCACGCTGCTGGCCCTGGGTATGGTCCACTGCGGCCAGAAGGGCGGACTCACTCGACCCGAGCCGGCGGCATTTGCTGTCTCCAGCTACCAGGCCCCATTTCTTCACTGACATCCAAGCGAAACCAATGGAATATTTCGAATACCGCGATGACACGCTCTTCGCCGAAGAAGTCAATGTCACGGACATCGTCCGAGAGTATGGCACGCCTTGCTTCATTTACTCTCGCGCAACACTGGAGCGACACCTGCGGGCTTATCAAACGGCCCTGGGTGAAGCGCCACATCTGATCTGTTTCGCGGTGAAGGCCAATTCCAACCTCGCGGTGCTCAACGTGCTGGCCCGTCTGGGAGCCGGTTTCGATATCGTCTCCGGAGGTGAACTCAAACGGATTATTGCCGCCGGGGGTGACCCGGGCAAGGTCATCTTCTCAGGCCTTGGGAAATCCGAGGTGGAAATTAAGCAGGCGCTGAAAGCCGGCATCTTCTGTTTCAATGTGGAATCTGCGCCAGAGCTCACGCGCATCGATGCGGTGGCATCGCGGTTGAATTTGCAAGCGAAGATTTCCGTGCGGGTAAATCCCGATGTGGACGCCGGCACCCATCCCTATATTTCCACTGGATTGAAGGAAAACAAGTTTGGGCTCGCCAGCGCACAAGCTCTCGAAGTCTATCGACAAGCAGCAACACTAGCAGGCATCGAGGTGGTGGGTATTGACTGCCACATCGGTTCACAACTCACTTCCCTGGCGCCTTTTATCGATGCTGTCGACCACCTGTTGGTTTTAGTAGATCGACTGCGCTCGGAAAATATCCATCTAACTCATTTCGATATGGGCGGCGGGCTCGGGGTGAGCTATGGGCATGAACAGGAAAAACCACCGCAACCTGCCGACCTGATCGCTGCCGTTCGAAACCGCCTCGCCGATCGCAACATGACATTAATAGTAGAACCGGGTCGTTCGATCGCTGCCAATGCCGGTATCTTCGTAACCCGTGTTGAATACGTAAAGCGCAGCGAGCATAAAAACTTCGCCATCGTTGACGGGGCCATGAATGATTTGTTGCGGCCCGCCCTTTACAATGCCTGGCAGGAAATTATTCCAGTCACCCGGAGTAGCGGTGCATTTGCGACCTACGATGTTGTCGGTCCAATTTGCGAGTCCGCTGATTTCCTTGGAAAAGATAGAGAATTGCAACTCGCCGGGAGTGAGCTGTTGGCGATCCGCTCTGCTGGCGCCTATGGTTTTGTGATGAGTTCCAACTACAATTCAAGACCTCGTGCCCCGGAGATTATGGTAGATGGGTCGAATGTTCATCTGGTCAGACGGCGCGAATCTCTTGCCGATCAACTTGAACTGGAATCCTGTTTGCCCCTATAGATGGTAATCTCGGGGGCAACATAAGCGGAAGCTATACAAACCCTCAATAAGCAATCTCAGGCTCCCCAATATGAAAATTTCCTTTACCAAAATGCACGGCCTCGGTAACGACTTTATGGTGCTGGACCTGCTCGCCAATGACATCGAGTTGAGCGCCGCGCAAATACGAAAACTGGCCGATCGGCACACCGGAATTGGCTTCGATCAACTACTGCAGATTGAAGCGCCCACCGAAGCCGGGGTTGATTTCAACTACCGAATCTTTAATTCTGATGGCACCGAGGTCGAGCACTGTGGTAACGGTGCCAGATGCTTTGCCCGTTATGTACACGATAAGGGCCTGTCGACTAAGAACCCCATCAGCGTGAAAACGCTCAATCGAGTCCTGTCACTACACATCAATGAAAATGGAGAAGTCACAGTAGACATGGGTAAACCGGATTTTGTTCCGGCTCAAATCCCGTTTAATACAAATGTGCAGGAAAATAGCTACCACAGAGACTTGCTGGTCGATGGACGGGAACTGAATATTAAGTTCTCGGCCCTCTCCGTGGGCAATCCCCATGCTGTAATAATTGTTGAAGACATCGAGAACACGGCCGTAAAAGATATTGGAGAGGCCCTTGGCGCACACCCAGATTTTCCCCAGGGCGTTAATGTCGGTTACATGCAAATAGTGGACAGATCCAGGCTGAAATTGCGGGTTTATGAACGCGGAGTCGGGGAAACCCGGGCCTGCGGCACGGGCGCCTGTGCGGCCGTAGTAGCCGGTTGCCTACAGGGTCAGTTAGATGATACCGTCGAGGTGCAGTTGAGGGGCGGCCAGCTCAGCGTAAACTGGCGGCAGCAAGATTCTCATGTGCTAATGACCGGGCCGGTGACAACCGTTTATGAGGGGAGTGTTCAATTATGAGTAAGGATGCCTCGGCAGCAGAACAGCTGGCCGAAAATGAAGAGAGTAAACTGTCTTCGTCTCAAGTGGCCGATTATCTTCGCGTTCATCCGGAGTTTTTTATCGAGCAGGACGACCTGTTAGCCGAGCTTTCATTGCCCCACGAATCCGGTAAGGCGATCTCCCTATTAGAACGACAGGTTACCATCCTCAGAGAACGTGGTATCGATGCCAGGCAGAAGCTCAACAACCTGATCGAAAATGCTCGCAATAACGATCAATTATTCGACACTACTCGCAATCTTGTACTGGCCCTGCTTCGAGCCGAGGGCATCACTGAAATAGCCAATGTGGCGCAAGATCAGCTCAGCAATCAAATCAATATTGATGTCTGCGAAATTATCCTGGTCGAAAGAAATCACCTTGGCGTATCGCCATCGGTACGGGTCGAGAAGAGTGAAAAGCTGCAACAGGATTTCGGCGATGTGTTCCGCCTGAAACGGACACACTGCGGCATACAAAGTGATGAACAACTGGCCTATTTGTTTCCGGAGCATAGCAGCAAGATAAATTCGACGGCCCTCTGCCCGGTCGTGAACAATAGCGAAGTACTGGCTTTACTTGCGTTCGGGAATCACACTGAAAACTTTTTCAATGTAAATCTCGATACGCTGTTCCTGGATTTCATTGGACAAGTTATTGGTGCGGTAATCGATAAAGAACTCACCAAGGCAGCCTCTGATTAATTATTCAGAGGCTGCAACGACAAATGAATCCTCCTCCTAAATCACTTTCTCCGCAGCTCCAATTTGATTCGTATAAATGAAGCAGAGCAATCCCTCAGACGATTCGCTTCGTGCCGGTAGCGCCGATTCAAAACTCGTTTCGGTAATCTGTCGCACGATTATTCGACCTGAACTACAACAGGCCCTTCAATCCGTGGCCGATCAAAGCTATTCCAACATCGAGCTGGTCCTGGTGGATGCCCTCGGTGCGGGCATCACGGATTATGAAAATTTGTGCCCCGGTAGAAACGTCACCCTGGTATCTCTGGGCGAGCGCCTGAAGCGATCGCGCGCGGCAAACGTGGGAATGGCCGAGGCTTCCGGTGACTACCTGATGTTCCTCGATGATGATGACTGGATCGATCGGGAACATATAGCGAATCTGGTTAGCCTGTTGGATCAACAGTCGGAGGTCCGCGCCGCCTATAGCGCAACGCTTAAAGTAGATTCATCCGGTCAACCCCTGGACTATGTATTCGATCAGGAATTTAGTGCGGCGCAGTTGAAGCGGAGTAATTTTATCCCTATCCATTCCGTGCTATTCGCCGCATCGCTATCCCATGACGGCTGCGAGTTTGACGAGAACCTGGAAATTTATGAAGACTGGGATTTCTGGTTGCAGGTGTCACAACACACCAGTTTTCTTCACAGCGATCGTATCACCGCCTTCTACCGCGCAGGTGGTGAATCGGAAACCGCAGTGAATATTGAACAGGCCCAGTACACCTCAGGCCACCCGAATGCGCTGGCCAGGGAAAAAGTCTTGGCAAAATGGCTGCCTAGATGGTCGGCGGCAGAAGTCAATCAGATGTTGGGAACGATGGATCAATCCGGGAGCATCAACGAGCTAAGAGGCAATGTAAAATCTGCCCTCGAGGCGATTCAAGCGCGAGAGAAGGAACTTGCCGAAATCACCGGCACTGCTAAGAAACTTGGCAAGCAGTTAACCGAGCTTCACAAGACTCATGCACAGCTGGACAAAAACTATACACAGCTAAACAAAAATTATACACAGCTAAACAAAAATTATTCTCAGCAGATATCTGAATTTTCCAAGCTTGCCGACAATCATGAAGTTCTATCGAAAGACTTGCAGTCACTGCGTTTGGATTATCATCGATTGGAAGCACAGCATGAGAAACTGGATGCCAGCCTGCGTGAACTACTGGACTCATTTTCCTGGCGCATGACAAAACCCTATCGATACCTCAGCCAGCGGCTAAAAAACTTGGTCGGATCGCTAAAAAAAAACACCGTTAAACTAGTACTAAGAAACCCTGCTCTACATCAGACAGTTCGAGATGTTCGCGCCAAAATACCTGGCAAAGATGGCGATCACCCAGACGCTGAGACATGCACAGATAAATTTCATTTCGGCCTGGACTCGCCTAACGAAGCGCACAAAGTTTTCTCGGAGTCTCTTACCCTGCGTGGCTGGGCGTTGACGGAAGCCGGTGAAGTCGACATTACATTTTTTATCGATTTGCTGGAATTTCGCGTCTTCAAACCCGCCCTTCCCAGACCCGATGTCACCGAGGTCTATCCCTGGCTTCCCCATGCTGCCAACTGTGGTTTTTCGGAGCAGATCAATCTGGATTTTCTGGACAGCGGTGCCCACACCCTGACCCTCGTTGCTAAAAATGCAAAGGGATACAGTTCGGAGTTGAAGCAGGATTTCTATGTCCTCAAGGGTAATCAGCTCTATAGTGCCTGGCTGAAATACAGCCTCGGCAATGACCAGCAGGCAGCCGTTGGCAAAGCCCTCAGCAGCGACGAGTTTGTGGTCCATATAATCGTCTACGAAAGCCCTGACATCGCAGCCAACCTGACGACTCTGAACTCCATAGCGGTGCAGGATTGGAGCAGTTGGAGAGTGCATTACCTGGGTACAAACTGGCAGGAAGTTCAAAGCTCCCTGCTGCCGGAAATTCGCTCGGCCCTGCAAGAAAAAACCGATGTTGCTTCAAGCCTGGTCGAGATTTTACAGAGAGTTAAGCTGGATCGAGATTATCTGCTGGGTCTTGATAGTGGGGAGCTGTTGTTTCCTTTTGCAATACGGGAGTTGATTGCCTGTGCAGAAACCATGGGCAGTGACCTTGTCTATTCAGATCACGACACACTCGACAGCGACGGCATTCATGTCGATCCAGTCTTCACCTTTAGCTGGTCCCCCGACCATGTGATGTCACGCAATTACGTCGGGGATATATACCTGGTCCGGGCTGCGAAAATCCCACTGGATTTCATTTCAGCTTGCAGGCCCCCCCACTGGCGCTATGCCCTGCTGTTACACCTTGGAAACCACAGCGACAAGATCCACCGAGTCGCCAGTATTCTGTGGTCGGCACCCCCACTACCTGGTGAAATCCTGGAACGAAGATTGCGGGATGAATCCGCCGTAATCGAAAAATACCTGTCCCGGCTTGAGCCCCTGGCCAACTTAACGGTGGTGGATGGACAGCGATACATCGAATGGCCCATCGCCGGAGAACCGCGAGTTTCAATCATCATTCCAACCATGGCTAAGCTTGATCTGATTAAGTCTTGCCTCGATTCACTCACCGCAATCACCGCCTACAAAAACTACGAAATCCTCATGCTCGATAACAGCAGAGGCAGGAATCCGGAAGGAATTGCATACCTTCACGATAGAAAATTCGAGGTCATCGAATGCGATGAAGCCTTCAATTGGGCTCGCCTCAATAACATCGGTGCCCGCCATTCCAAAGCCGATTACCTGCTGTTTCTAAATGATGATATTGAAATCACCGATGCCAAGTGGCTGCACGAATTACTGCGACATGCTATGCGTCCGGAAGTGGGTACCGTGGGTGGTCTGTTGCTGTATCCCAATGGCGCGATTCAACACGCGGGTGTCTTCATCGTAAACTTCGGTGGTGGCTGCGCCCACTTGTTTCACAAGATGATGCCCAATAAGAAGATTTACCGAAGGCTCGATAGAACTGTCAGGGAGGTCGCTGCCAGCACTGGTGCCTGCTTGATGCTGAGCCGGGAAAAATTCGAGGCTGTCGGATGCTTCGATGAAGAACTTGCAGTAGTTGGCAACGATATTGATCTTTGCCTGCGATTGTCGGCCCTGGGCTATCGAAATATCTGGACACCCCAGTGCTGCCTTATCCATCATGAGAGCATCAGTCGAAAAGCGACCGTGCCAAAGGCGGACGAGAAGGCGATGTGGAAGCGCTGGGCCATCAAGTTCAGCGAAGGAGACAACTACTACAATCCAAATCTTACCCTGGAAAAATGGGACTGCTCCCTTCGCCTCGATATGCCCGCAGAGGAACTCGTTGCCAATCTGCAATTCGATGCGCCATGCGAGGGGGAAAATCGGCAGCCGACTCTGACTCCAGGAGTAAATCTAATTGGCTACATCAGGGCGGAGATGGGTGTGGGAGAAGGCGCTCGCTCGGATGCCAGGGCTCTCGATGCCGCCGCTATCGACTTCGGCATCATCAATTTTGAGACCGCCAATCCCGGTCGAATGACTGATCTGTCCTGGCGACATAAGGAAATGCTGAGCGCTCCCTACGACATCAATCTCATTCACATCAACGCAGATTTCCTGCCCCTGGCGAAACAGGAGCTCCCAGCCCACTTCTTTAAAGATCGCTATAACATTGCTTACTGGGCATGGGAGCTGGAAGAAATTCCCCGAAAATGGATTCCCGCATTCGAGGAAATCGATGAGGTCTGGGTGCCTTCAGAATTTGTAAAACAGGCCATGGAGAAATCTTCGCCCCTACCCGTTATCACCATCCCTCACTGTATCGATCTGAAAATAGAATCGGCGCTATCCAGAAGCTATTTCGGTATTCCCGACACTGCTTTCACCTTTCTGGCCATGTTCGACACCCGCTCTGTCGCGGAGCGCAAGAATCCCTATGGCGCCATTAAAGCCTTTAAACAGGCATTTGAGGGCCACGATAAGGAAGTCTGCCTGATACTAAAAGTAAATAACGCAGAAGAAGAGAAAATGGACAGATTGCTTGCAGCAGTCGAATCTCATCCGAATATTCTAATAATGGGAAAAGCTCACTCCAGACCGGAGATAAACGCCCTACTCTCATTAATCGATTGTTTTGTGTCGCTGCATCGATCCGAAGGATTTGGGCTGGGTCCAGCGGAGGCCATGTGTCTGGGTAAGGCAACTATTATCACCAACTGGTCCGGATCGATTGACTATATGACTGCAGACAATTGCAAGGCCATAGATTATGAGCTGATTCGGATTCGAAAAACGCTGGGGCCCTATAAAGCGGGTCAACGCTGGGCCGATCCGGACCTGGACCAGGCCGCCGCCGCCATGATAGAACTGGCTGCAGATCCTGAACTAGTCGCGAGGTTGGGCAACAGCGCCAGGGACACAATCAGACAATTTTTTTCTCCCGCCGCGGTGGGGAGAAAGATGGTTTCCCGACTCGAGGAAATTCGCCAGGGCCAGAAGTCAAACAATCCTCGCTAAGAGAGCAGGGGGAAGTAAAACAGCGATTCAGCTCTCAACCCGGTAGAAGTCGTAATAATCGAAACAGAATTCTTTGCAGGTGGCCGATTTTTGAACGTAGCCCCATGGTCATGCGCAAGGAAACGCGTTGCCTGTAAGTCAGATTGGTGTGGAAGCGGGCAAGAAATGTCTCAGCCTGAGTTGCGACCTCCGCGAACAGAGGTGTGTAGGCCTTGTAGAGAACCTTTCTCAGCACTTCCCGGCCAGCGAAGCTGGTAGGCCTGTGTTCCCTGGCGCCCAAGGCATTATTTTCATGCTGGCGATATTCCACCAATTGCTCTGGCAGGAAGGCAATCTCGCCAAAGGCTGAAGCGACCAATCCCAACCACCAGTCATGCATGACAGCCTCCGGCGGTACGGGGACAGCCTTTTCTGCGAGCGCTTCATTGATAAACATGGTGCATCCGGTAACCAGGTTACTGATCAGCAATTGCCCGAAACCGTTACGTCGCGCGTCGAGTCCCTGGTAACGAATGAAGGAATCGGCGATTGGCTGCAACGCTGCGTCGACGACATGCAGATCACAGTGAACCAGCACCGAGGTACCGGTTCCTGACTCCTCGACCTGAAACATCAGGCGGGCCTGCCTCTCCATTTTCTCGGGACGCCAGATATCATCCTGGTCGCTGAACATCATGTAGGCGCGTTCGAGTCCCAATTGAACTTTATGCTCGAGAACATAGCCGATCAGAGTCGAAAAATTGTCCTTCGCACCTCTTTGCGTCCCGTCGGCATCGATCCGGTGCACCCGATCCGGATGCTCGCTTGCGAAACTTCGAACCAGTTCGGCCGTATTGTCGGTAGAGTGGTCATCCCGAATCACGATGACAAGGTTCGACCAGGTTTGCTGCAGTATGGAGTCGAGCTGCTGCGCGAGAAACTGGGCGCCATTGTAGGTTGCCAGCAACACAGCTATTTTGGGCTGACTGTTCAATTAAGATCAACCCAGCAACTTGGCATCACGAATGCCGGAACGGATATAGTGCCAGTACTGCTTGCGTTCATGGGACGAAACCAGCAACCAGCCAGACTTAAGAAAAAATCGAACCATATCCCTGAGCTTCCAGCCCAGTGGCGAATAAGCGACACTATATAGATGGGTTCTGTTTCTACTCGAATAGTAGATGCGGGACGGGTTGTGTTGCGCCATTATCCCGGTACGCACGAGGGGACTTGGGCTTCTCTCGCCGATCGCGTGATAGAGCACAGCCTCGTCGGTTCCTACCAGGTCGAAGCCCATCGACTTGGCGCGAAAACACCACTCCAGATCTACGTTGTCGATAAAATAGCTTTCTTTCATTCCGCCTATTGCGCCGAAGTGCTTGAGGATAAGCATGGTTCCCGAGGTAATTAAAAAGTCGGCAACGAAATGGGTTTTACTCTTGGCAAAGGCTCGATCTGATCGCAACAGCAGTCGGTTGAATAATTTGAAAGGTGTTTGCCGCATCGATTGAGGGTTAATAATCCGGGGCCCAATCGCGGCAATGCCCTTCACACTTTGCCTCTCTGCCTCGATATAGGCAGTGCTCATTCGGCTTACGAAAAGATCACAGAGAGAACTATCCTGGTCAAACAAAAATACGTAGTCACGATTATTCTCCAGCGCCCAGTTAATTCCGATATTGAGAGCCGTGGCGAGGCCTTTGTTTTCCGACAAACACAGCAGATCCAGACAGCGTTCATATACTGTTATAGATTCAGCCAGCTTTTCAATGTCAGGAGTACCATTGTCGACGACGATAAAATCTGTCTCCTTGTTCAACTGACCAAGTAGCGTCAGAAGTGCCGTTATATCCGGTTTGAAGGTAACTACTACGGCACAGCTAGTGTCTGTTGTGGCGATGCTCATGATAAGGCTCCTTCAGAGCCATGGCTTAAAGCTTGTGTCAAATGTCACCTGGCACTTCAGGAGATATCTTGATGAGTTCAGGATTTCTGTTTTCGACAACAACAAAATAGAGAATCGATGCAATTCCTATAGCAAGACCAACCACAACTCCGGCATCAATAATCCCTCGCCATGGCTGTGGTAAGAGACGTGCGATCAAGACGAAACAAATGATCATGATCGTCAGGCCAATCGATAACAATTTGCGCTTTCGAGTCGCATAGATATAGCCCATGCAGAAGAGAGGAGCCAACAGTATGTGGCTAAGTCGCGGATTGTCCCTCAGATAGCTCGCCCGTATCACCACGCGAGGAGCAAAACCCAGATGGAATCCCTTGTAGCCTTCAGCGTAGGCCATATAGGCCACAGAAACAA
>Ga0310122_10000589_pt1 | contig 23116 bp, 22 predicted proteins | sample CB6_Bottom_1051__FD_203503 | JGI IMG/M metagenome (GOLD analysis project Ga0310122, IMG submission 203503) | Marine microbial communities from Western Arctic Ocean, Canada - CB6_Bottom_1051 | ecosystem: Environmental > Aquatic > Marine > Oceanic | place: Canada: Western Arctic Ocean | collected...
GAAGAAGACGCCAAAGAAGAAGACGCCAAAGAAGAAGACGCCAAAGAAGAAGACGCCAAAGAAGAAGACGCCAAAGAAGAAGACGCCAAAGAAGAAGACGCCAAAGAAGAAGACGCCAAAGAAGAAGGCGCCGAAGAAGAAGACGCCAAAGAAGAAGGCGCCGAAGAAGAAAAAGCGTTAGCCTTGATACCGGGGCCACTGCCGTCGGCGCTGGCTCCGCCACGGAAAGGTGATTCTCTTGGCTGGACATTCAAAATGGGCAGGAATCAAGCACAAGAAAGCCGCCAATGATGCCAAACGGGGCAAGATCTTCAGCAAACTTGCCAAGTTGATCACAGTCGCTGCCCGGGACGGAGGTGGAGATGTAGGTAAGAATCCTTATCTCAAACTGATGGTGGACAAGGCCAAGTCCGCCAATATGCCCAATGACAATATCGACCGAGCCATCAAGAGGGGCACCGGGGAACTGGATTCTGTGGTCATCTCCGAACTGGTTTACGAAGGATATGCCCCGTCCCAGGTAGCCCTGGTCGTCGATATCCTGACCGACAACAGGAATCGTACAGCGAGCGAACTTCGCCAACTCTTCGACAAAAAAGGCGGAACCTTGGCCAGTCCCGGAGCGGTTTCCTGGATGTTCGAGACCAAAGGAGTCATCGAGATCCCCGCCGATGCCATCAGCGAGGAAGACCTCATGGAACTGGTCCTGGAAGCGGGCGCCGAGGATGTGATATTTGAAGAAGAACACCTGCAGGTTCTCACCGAACCGACTGCATTCACCGATGTAAGACAAGCTATGGTAGCAGCAGGTCTGGAGCCTTCGTATGCAGAGGTGACGAGAATCCCCAGCACCATCATTTCGATAGATAACGAAAAGGACGCCTCAAAGGTGCTGGATTTCATCGCGCAGGTCGAGGATCACGACGATGTTCATAAGGTCAGTTCTAACCTGGATCTCCCTCCGGAGATCCTCGCCATATTCGAGAATTGAGATCCGGACAGGATCAGTTCACATCCTTGTCAGTTCGCTGGAAAAAGAAATCGCGAAAGTCCCTGATCGGAGTTCGTTCCGTGAAGGACTCGTCCAGTTCGTGCCAGTATCTCACTTCTTCATCTCCTGGCCTCCAGCACAGGAATACCTTTCTTCCAACATACAGGGTCGGAAAATTGATCACTCCTCGCTTGAACTCCTGAACAAAGCAGCCAAGATCCTCGATCTCACGGATGTAACCGTTGATGCGATCGATGAGCAGATTCAATTCCTGTTTCAGATCCTGTGCATCCTGCCCTCGATCACCAGAGTCACTTCGAATCGGGTTCTTCTCGAGGCATTCCAATTCGGTACGTTTCTGGATGATCCCATCCCAGACCTTGACGATATCGATGACGACTTTCTCGACGAGGGGTAACATCAAATTTGCTTCGCCGATGGTGACCAGCCGACTCTGTCCTTTGGTACTGCTGTGCGGGCGCATCGTTCTCTCCATTTCGTTTCTGCTCGACAGTAAAGAGAGAGGCAATTGCCGTGCCCGAGCCGGAACAGCCCAATGCCTTCGTTTTCTCAACTTCGAGTTCCACTTCGGAACCGTCGCGAACCAGGATGTCCAACCCTTAGACGACCCGACCGGTTGACTTCGGTCGCTGGGGGCTCGATAACCACCGTTTCTGGGGGGATGAGCAGCAGATCACTGCCATCTTGGACTCACAATCCAGATCGGAAGAGACAACCTAGATGTTGACGCCAGGGGAATGCTCCATGACAGATGGCCGCGGCTCGCCCTGTGTCCGGCCATCGATATTGAGCTTTCTTCTCCTCTGTATCGCCATCAGTTGCACTGCACCCCTACTCGCCCAGGATCAGGGGCCAGCCACGATTTCCCAGATCCTACTGAAGGGGCTCGATCGTCTCGGTACAGCAGAAGTCCTCGCCCGCATGAAAATCCGCCCAGGAGATCCGTGGAACCCCGAGGAACTCGATGCCGAATATCGTCGTCTCTGGAGCAGCGGTGATTTCATTTCTATCGATCCACCGGTCATCGATCGAACACCCGCGGGTGTGATCATCACGATCCGCTTGCTGGAACGAAAACCCGTTCACAAGGTCGTTTTCGAGGGAGCGGACAATCTGTCGGAGAAATCCGCCCAGAAAGCGATCCGCACCGAGAAAGATGAACTCTATGACCCGCTGTTGGTTCGTGAAGATGTAGCTACCCTTCGAAACTTACTGCTGGAGAAGGGGCATCCTTTCGGCAGGGTGGGTAGTCGCATCGAGGGATCTCCTGATGGAATGCTGGTAATCTTTGAAATCGAGGAAGGTCCCGAGGTACTTGTTCGTACGATTGATTTCAAGGGCGAGGGATCGATCCCTACAAGCGAGATCTTGCCACTGATGAAACTGCGCACTCGATCTCCATTCGGCCTACTCGAAGGCGGAAAATTTGATCCTCGATTGCTCGATGAAGATCTGGAAAAACTTCGCGAGTATTACGTGTACAAGGGCTTCTTCGATGCCGAGGTAAGCCTCGACCGTCTGGAATTTGAAAATGATCTGAGTAGCCTGAGGCTGGTGATCGCCATCACGGAAGGCCCTCGCTACCGGATTGGTATGATCGAGTTCCAGGTCGTTGGCGACCATGTTTTCCCCGAATCCAAACTTCGAGATACCCTCAACATCGGAGTTGGAGAACCCTGGGATGGCGAACTCGTAAAAAGTGATTCTGAAAGTATTCGTCGCCTCTACAGCGAAAAGGCCTATATCGATGCGGTGGTGACTCCCACGGTGATCTACCCGCTCGAGGGCGAAGATGTGATCCTGCGCTATCAGATCAACGAAGGGCAACGGGTCTTCATCGAAGAAATTGAATTCCGGGGCAATGCAGGGACCAAGGATGCGGTCATACGACGTCAGTTAGAGATTTATCCGGCAGAAGAATTGTATCCCGATCGGATCCAGGACAGCCTCAGCAATCTTCATCGGTTGCAATATTTTCAGCAGATTCAACCTTTTTTCGATGTCTCGGAGGATCCTGAACGCCGCCCTGTGGTGTTCGAAGTGGTGGAGGGGAGCACCGGAAGAGCTCTCTTTGGCGTCGGATACTCCAGCGGCCGTGGAGTGGTCGGAAACCTCGCATTCGAGAAGCGCAATTTCGACATCACTGACTTCCCGGACTCTCTTACAGACCTTCCCGGTTCCTTTTCTGGTGGAGGCCAACGACTGGTCCTGGAAGCACAACCTGGCACCGAATACTCGCGATACCGTGTGCTGTTTCATGAACCCTTTCTGATGGGATCTCATAATTCTCTGCGCCTTTCGGCATACCGATCGGTACTTGTGAGGCAGGACTACATCGAAGACAGAAAGAGCGCAGGAATATCAATCGGTAGACTGTTCAGCCACGAGGAGCGAATCCGAGCGGAAATCGGTTTTCGCAGCGAGCAAATCTCCATCGAGGGTGTCCCCTTAATGGCTCCTTCCGTGGTCGCCGATAGCGAGGGAGTCACAAAACTCAATGCAATCGACCTTGATTTTGAATGGGATCAACGTACCTACAGACCGGTGATCGGTGCTGTCGATGGCTGGTACCTGGAAGGGGGCTATAGCCACACCGGAGCCCCGCTGGGAGGAGAACTGGACCTGAGGAGGATCAATCTGGGAACTGGGATCTTCAAGACCTTCCACCAGGACGGGGAAGGCATGCGCCACATCGTGGCACTTAAAACCAGCCTGGGGTGGGTCGAGCCATTCGGAGATTCGGAGTTCGTTCCCGTCTTTGCACGCCTCTACCTCGGTGGTCCCAGGAGTCTCCGTGGATTCGATTACCGTGGTGCCGGCCCGACAGACCTCGGTCGAGAAATTGGCGGAACGATCCGTCACCGGGGTTCCCTCGAATACACCTGGCCACTACTGGAAAACACCCTGCGTGGCATCGTTTTCACCGATTTTGGGAACCTGGCTGACCTGGATGTGGATCAATCCTCTTTCTCCTTCGACGAATACCGAGTTGGAGTGGGAGGAGGTGTGATCCTCAACGTACCTATTTTCGGCCAGCCTCTGCCGATCTCGATCACCTGGACGGAAGCGGTCCAGAGTGAAGAGGGAGATCGGCTCCAGCAATTCTCATTCGATCTGGGCTGGTTCCTCCACTAGGCCTGCTCCTCGATGTGGAGTTGATCGCTTGTTCGCATCAGCTCACTGACTCGCTCCATGCACTCCCTGGCCCGCACACCGGTGGAAACCCTGATCGTACCTGCTCCTCGCAGGCCGGGAAGTGCTTCGGTGAGACGTTGAGTGAGGCTCGAAGCTGCGCCTTCCTCGGGCTGGTCCAGCAAGATCCAGACCCGTTCTCCGGACACCTCCAACCAGTCACTTCCTCTGAGCAATCCTGAGACGCTCGCTACCAGTTCCCGACTACCACCTGGAGACTCGAGAAGAAGCACTCCTGGGGGTGAGCCCCCCCTGCGCTCTGCCGCCTGTAGTCTTGTTTCCAGCAACCGACAGAAGCGATCCTCGGGATCTTCCAGCGACGAAGTACCAGCGCCGGAAGTACTCGGAATCAACTGTTCAATCAGTGGGATCAGCCCGAAGGCTCTCCAGAATTCTCGCCGCGCTTCGTCACTATTTCTGGCCAGGAATCCAAGCCATGCATCAGAAACCGGAAAACCGACAAAAGGTCCGAGGGATCCACTGGTCGTCGGAATCGGTTCACCGACATCGATTTCATCTCCGACCGATCTCAACACCGTGCCCGGCTCCTGCCCCCCCACCTTTACCTCGATACCGGTTGCTCCGACCTTCAATTCGACCCAGCCGAGAAATGCCGGATCATCGACCACCCATCGCCGTAGTGCCTCAGCGGTGGATTCACCACTTTGCCGAGCCTCCAGCAGTGCACGGATCGCTGAGATCACATCGGGACGAGCTGAAACTTCTCGCCGACTCGGCTGTTGACCCGATACCGTTCCAGCAGCTGATGGCGCAGTTGGAATCTCTTCACGTCCGGGCGGATGTTCCCCCATCAGCAGGCTTTCGATCACGTCCGAGTTCTGTAACTGGGCGACGGGACGGGGCATACGCCAGGTATTTCCTGTCGATCCTGCGGTGGCCCCATCATCGAGAATCGCCACCGGGATTCCCTCGGCAAACTGTTCCAGGCCGCCCGGGATAGGAAGAAAAGAGTCACTGATGATGACCGCACAGAACTCATGCATCGGAGTTCTGGTCGGTTTCCTGGCCTGGTTCTGGGGAAGAACCGTCGCCCTTTCTCGGAGCCACTCGACCAGTTCCGCCGCTTCCTCCGCATCCGGGGTGAGAAACAACACGACCGGACCGACATCGGATGGGACAGACATGCTCCCATCCAGCAGCGCTTGCCATTCCTCATCACTGAGGCTGCTGCGGACCTTTTCGAGCGGATTATCCCCATCGCCAGATGGACCGATAAGATCTTCGATGTTCTGTTCCGGTCGATCGGAATCGGTCATGGAAACATCTCCTCGGAGGGAATCAGCCACTTGCAGGGACCGCCCGATGAGACCTCTTCGAACCTCGTGGGTCAACCAAGAGGCTCCAGGGCGATCCGATCAGCGGATCTCTGTATAGCGCCCGTGATTCATTCGGGCCAGATCGCGGAGAAACTCCCTGGCTCGCATCTCGTCCTGATTCGGGGCATCGCCAGCGAACAATCCGATGCAGTGAATCCTCGTGCCCCGATACCGATTCCAGTTCTGGATCGATTGGAGGATGAGAACAGCCGAAGTTTCTTTCCCCACCGTCGGACTGCCATCGGAGAGAAGATAGATCGTATCGACTTCGCGGTCCGAGAAGGCCAGTTCCAGAGCACCATAAGTATTGGTCTCTCCCCCGGCCTTCAGTTTAGCGACGAAAGCCAGGGCCCTCTTCAATACCGGGCCCTTTGCCCTCAGTAGCCTGTCGGAAAAGCGCACCAGACCTTCGGAGAACGCCACCATCGAGAATCGGCTCCTGGGATCGAGTCCCCCCTCGATCACTCTCTGCAGTTGCTTGCGGGCGATCTCGATCCGCGACCCCCCCACTTGGGTCTCAGCGAGCATGCTCCCGGAGACATCGAGCAGAAAAATCACTCTCTCACTGACGATTTCTCCGTACAGGCCATCTTTGACCGCTGTCTGAAGGCTCTTCCTTTGCTCCTCTATTGAGGTGGGCACCGAGGTGGGATCCCATACATCTCGCACCTCCCGCCACCAGATGCTCCATGCCGATGGGTCATAAGAGAGGGGTTGACCCGTCAGAGCCTTCAACACATCCCGGATGTCCTCTCGCAGTCGCCCCTTGACCTCGGGCATCTTGGCAACCAGAGCAGACACAACCTCGGCGACCTGGTGATCTCTCAATGCCCGCACAGCTTCGGCAACAACGATCCAGTCACGATCTTCGAGCCTCAGCAACAGTTCCGGTCTCGACAACGCCTTGGGCCACGAACGAATGACCCTCAGAGCATCGAGTCGACGTGATCCGTCGCGCGCATTTCGCGCAGCATTCCGAATCGCTGCCCGCGCACCTTCAGATTCGAGGGCTCGCGCCAGTCGCAGCGCTTCCTCGTGCACGAGCAAACTCTCATGAGGCAAACCGTGGCTGAGAAACAGAATCGCTGTCTCCTTCTGATCATGCCGTGCCAGCAATTCGAGTCCATCACAGATGCTCGATTCCTGGCGCTTCTGTATCGCCGATAGAAATGCCAACCGATCTTCCTCGAAACTGCCGCTTACCAGCGGGCTGCCCAGCGAAGCCAGGGTCACCAGGCAGATGAGGATGCCCTTCATCGGTCGACCTCATCTCCATCGCCAAAGTCATCAGATTTCAGTTCCTGCTCGATGATGGCCCTGGTTCTGGCTCTCAGGTCTTCCCCATCGATGGACTTCTCGAGGATCTTATCGCGGATCATCCGATCGAGAGCTCCGGTCAGGGCATTCCTGATGCCAGGGTGATTCCTGATCAGCAACGTAACCAACTCGTCGATGAGATGGTCGGAGGAGATCTCGGCGATCAACTCGGGCGCACGAGAAGCGCTGCGCTGCAGTTCTTCTCCTGCCAGGGGCAGGTCCTGGGCTTCGTCCGCTGCGATTTCGATCAGTTGTTTGATGCGGTCCGGATTGCGCTGCTTCTCTGGATCCATTTTCGAGAAATCGGTTCCAGTACCGACAAGCAACAAACAAACCGAGCCCAGTTCGATCACCTCTCCTTGCTCGACGGTCTGGACCTCGATGAGATCCCCCTGCACGAAAGTACCGTTCGAACTTCCCAGATCCGCTACCACAACACGTCCCTCATCGACGGTAATCGCACAGTGTTGCCGACTCAAAACTGGATCCTCCAGTTGCACGTTACAACTCCTCGATCTGCCCAGGGTGATGGTCCCTTCATCGAGAGGAATCTGCCTGGGAGAGCCATCGTGGATCAACAGACGCAGGTTCATTCGGGACTGCTCTTCACCACCGGAAAATCTCCTTCGAGGAAAAAATCAGGCAGACGCCGAGCACGACCCTGATCGGTGTCGATGCATGCCAGAGTCGTATTACCGGTGCATACCAGTTCCCCACGAGGAGAGGTGACGGTGTATGCGAGCTGGAGACGGGCCCCTCGTGCTGAGAGGAGCCGGGTCTCGATGGCCAGAAGATCATCGTAGAAGGCAGGAAAGTGGTATTTCACCGAGACTTCCGAAACGAGAAGGCGGACCCCTTGCCGCTCCAACTCGCTGTACGGTTTGCCCACTTCTCGCAGCCACTCGGTACGAGCAGTCTCGAACCAGACCACATGGCGCGAATGGTGGGCAATTCCTCCCTGGTCTGTTTCTTCGTATCTGACACGAATGGTGGTGACGCCCGATCGGCTCATCCGGCTCTCCTTGTCGAAGTACTGCTATAGGTCCCTGCGCTGGAACCGATGCCGGAACATCCTCCTGATCTCGGCGCGTGGATAACCCAGATCGCGCCAGCGGAGGTAGGCCTTCACGGACTTCACTGTCTGGTCGTCATAGAGGTAGCGCCCGGTCTCGGTGACCTTTGCCGGCTCGATGAGGCGCATCGTGATGAGGCTCTGGAGCAATTGCCGGGAGATCCCGGTTCGCTCGAGCAGATCCCTCGGCTTGAGAAGGGGTGGCTCTGACGACATGCGATCAGGCTATCATGCACTCCCCCTGCAGGAAACGCGCGGTATCCTTACTTACGGGAGGATTCCATGTCAGCAGCGGATCGATGGCAGATCATCGTTCTCGACGAGACCACCAGCACCCAGGATGAAGGTCGTCGACTCGTCTCCGAAACACCCGGCATCCGTAGAGCGATTCGTGCTCGACGCCAGAGCAGCGGCCGTGGCCGACTCGGCAATGACTGGCACAGTCCTGAGGGAGGACTGTGGTGTACCCTGACCCTGCCTGTACCCGACGGGCCCGACCCGTTCCACAATCTTCTTCTCGCCCTCGCCGCGCGCGACTCCGTCGCTTCTTCACTGGGCAACAAGGGACTTCGCCTGGCACTCAAATGGCCCAATGATCTGATGATCGGCAGCCGAAAATGGGGTGGAGTTCTGGCAGAAATCGCCGGTACCTCCACATCTCCGGAGGTCCTGTTCGGAATCGGACTCAATCTCGATGTCGAGCAGGAATCGCTGCGAAAACACCCGGGAATGCCCAAACAAGCCACATCGATCCGGGCAGAATTTGGCCACAGTCCCTCCCCCGCACAGGCGCTGCAAAGTATCCTTTCCAACCTCGACCGGTTGCTCGAGGAGGATCACGCCAAGGGTGGTCGGGAGCGGAACCGACTGAGGGTCGCAGAGGTGCTCGATACGATCGGGCGCCACATTCACTGGAAGGGTCCAGCGGACCGGACCGGTGAGGGGGAAGCGACGGGGATCTCTCCGGAGGGGGCTCTCATCGTCGACAGAACTTCTCCCGGCCCCCCCGGGGAAGAACTACTTCGATCAGCAGAGATCTCCCATGTGAGAACCTGCTAGCGCGTCCCTGGGATTTGCATCTCAAACCATTCCTCAACGGGAGGAATGATCAGGAAGGGCAAGATCTTGAGCCACGATGGGACCGACCCGTCACGCTGGCAGGAAGAATGCTGGAAACCTTTCGTTGCAGGACATCCAGAGCGCGCTGAGGACTTTCAGAGTGCCAGCGGAATCCCCATCGATCCGCTCTACTTCATCGATCCCGCCGATCCCGGCCCGGGTGAGTTTCCCTTCACCAGAGGAATCCACCCGAGTATGTACCGTGGAAAACTCTGGACGATGCGCCAGTACGCCGGCTTCTCATCGCCCGCCGAGACCAACGTGAGGTTTCGATATCTGCTTCAACAAGGACAAACCGGCATCTCGGTCGCGTTTGATCTTCCGACCCAGATCGGTTTTGACTCCGATGATCGACAAGCACGCGGTGAGGTGGGACGGGTAGGAGTCCCCATCAACACCCTCGATGATTTCGATGAGTTACTCGACGAGATCCCCATCGACAGCGTCAGCATCTCGATGACGATCAATTCCACGGCTCCCCTGCTACTGGCACTGCTAGTGGCACTGGCAAGACGAAGAGAAATCGATCCTGCTCGCCTACGGGGAACGGTTCAAAACGACATCCTCAAGGAATTCATCGCGCGCGGAACCCAGCGCTATCCTCTCGAAGCATCGCTGAAACTGGTCGTCGATGTCATCGAGTACTGCATCGAGGAACTAACGTCCTTTTACCCCATCAGCATCAGCGGTTATCACATCCGCGAAGCCGGTTCGACAGCGATTCAGGAGGTCGCCTTCACGCTCGCCAATGGCATCACCTACATGGAGGCGTGTCGCGATCGAGGTCTCGATCTGGTCGCTGTCGGCCAGAGACTCTCCTTCTTCTTCAATTCTCACAATCAATTCATGGAAGAGATTGCCAAGTTTCGTGCCGCTCGTCGGATGTGGGCAGATATTTGTCGCAACCGCTTCGGTATCGAGGACGATCGAGCCTGCCAGTTGAGATTTCACACCCAGACAGGCGGATCGACCCTGCAAGCGATGGAGCCCGCCAACAACATCGTCCGTGTCACAATCCAGGCTCTGGCGGCAATCCTCGGCGGCACTCAATCCCTGCATACCAATAGTTGGGACGAGGCGCTCTCTCTGCCGAGCGAGGATGCGGCTCGCCTGGCTCTCAGGACCCAGCAAATCATCGCAATGGAATCGGGTGTCACCGATACCGCAGATCCTCTCGGGGGTTCACCATTCATCGAGGAGTTGACCGATCGAATCGAAGCGGAAGCCTCTGCCATCATCGAAGAAATCGACAACCGAGGCGGGACGCTATCTGCAATCAAAGATGGTTTCATTCGCAACGCCATCGAGCAAAGTGCCTACGAGAGCCAGTTGGCCAGTGATTCCGGCGAGACCCGCGCCGTCGGCACCGACCAGGGGGGAGAAATCCCTGAAGCTCCTTTCCAGGTCGATGCGACCATCGAGGAGACCCGACACGATCAACTCGCTCACTACCGATTAGAGCGCGACGCACGGACAGCCGAGGCCGCACTCATGCGGGTCGAGGAAACCGCCCGCCAGGGCGGAAATCTCATCTCGGTGATGGTCGAGGCGCTGGAAGCCAACTGCACCCTCGGTGAAGTGTCTGCAACACTTGCCGCCGTCTTCGGGGAGGTTCAAGACCATGGCTAGGAGTGGACCCATTCGCATCCTGCTGGCCAAACCGGGACTCGATGGCCACGACCGTGGAATCCGCCTGGTTCTTCGTGCTCTGCGCGATGCAGGGATGGAAGTGATCTACACCGGCCTGCGGTGCTCCGCCTCACAGATCGTCAAGGCGGCCATCGAGGAGGACGTCGAAGCCATCGGGCTTTCCAGCCTGTCTGGTGCCCATGAAACTCACTTCTGTGAGGTTTCTCGGTTGCTCGCCGAGCAGGGAGCAGACGATGTACTGTTATTTGGTGGTGGGATCATTCCCCAGCAAGACGTCGACCGTCTTCGTGAAGTCGGCTTCCAGTGCATCTATCCACCCGGTACAGCGCTGGAAAAGATCGTCGATGATCTCCGATCTACACTTCGGCCAGAATCGTCCGCAGGAGCGAGAAAAACATGATTCATCCCCATCTTGACCACATCGGCATCGCTGTGAATTCGATCTCCGCTGCACTGGCGTTCTATCAGGACGCTCTGGGACTCGCGGTCGGTGAACGCGAGGAGATCGTGACCCAGAAAGTTCGGGTCCAGTTCCTGGAGACGGGAGAAACCAGGACTGAACTGCTCGAGCCCAGCAGCGAGGATTCCGCCATTTCACGTTTCATCGAGAAGCGCGGTGAAGGACTTCATCACATCGCCTACCGGGTCGAGAGCCTGACCGACACCATGGCAAGCCTCGAGCAGTCGGGGTACCGATTGGTCTATCCGGAGCCACGTCCTGGCAGTCATGGAACCCGGATCAATTTCATCCATCCATCTTCTGGCGGCGGAATACTGGTCGAACTCGTCGAGTATACCGACGAAGAATTGGGACATACTTCGGAAGAGGAGCCCCACTCTTGAAGGAAAAGAATCGTATCGAGGCACGCAAACGAATCGAGGCTGCCCGCCTCGGCGGCGGTGAAGCACGCCTCAAGCGTCAACATGATGCAGGAAAACTGACCGCCAGAGAGCGCATCGAGGTGCTACTCGATGAAGGCACTTTCCAGGAAATGGACGCTCTGGTCACCCACCGCTGCACCGATTTCGGAATGGAAGACAGACGTGTCGCAGGAGATGGTGTCGTCACCGGTTGGGGAGAAGTGAACGGCCGCAGGATTTTCCTCTACAGCCAGGATTTCACCGTCGAAGGGGGCAGTCTGTCGGCCACCAACGCTGCCAAGATCTGCAAGGTGATGGAGATGGCGCTCAAGGCGGGGACACCCGTGATCGGGATCAATGATTCGGGTGGTGCTCGTATCCAGGAGGGAGTCGCAAGTCTCGGCGGCTACGCAGATATCTTCCTGAGAAACACCCTCGCGTCCGGAGTGGTCCCACAACTGAGTGCCGTCCTCGGCCCCTGTGCAGGAGGAGCGGTTTATTCGCCCGCCCTGACCGATTTCATATTCATGGCCGAGGGCACATCCTACATGTTCGTGACCGGTCCCAGTGTCGTGAAGACGGTCACTCACGAGGAGGTGACACAGGAACAACTGGGCGGAGCATCGACCCACTCATCGCGCAGTGGTGTCTGCCATTTCCGCTGCAGAGATGATCGCCATTGTCTCGAAGAGATCCGTCGACTCCTCTCGTATCTCCCCTCCAACAATCTCGAATCGGCTCCAGAAATTTCCTGTGATGATCCAGTTGATCGAGCTGATCCTGAACTCGCCACCATCGTTCCGGAGGGCCGCGAGAAACCATATGACATGTGCGAGATTCTCAAACGGGTCGTCGATCGAGACTCGATGATGGAGGTTCAGGAAGACTTCGCGAAAAATATCATCACTGCATTCGCAAGGATGGATGGGAAGGCGGTCGGAATCGTCGCCAATCAACCGGCGGTACTTGCCGGTTGTCTCGACATTCATGCCAGCGTCAAGGCAGCCCGATTTGTACGTTTTCTCGACTGCTTCAACATCCCCATCATGACCTTCGTCGATGTTCCGGGATTCCTGCCAGGCACCGACCAGGAATGGAATGGAATCATCACAAACGGAGCCAAACTTCTCTACGCTTACTGCGAAGCGACCGTGCCCAAGTTGACGGTAATCACACGCAAGGCTTACGGAGGGGCCTACGATGTGATGTCCTCCAAACATATCCGTGGTGACCTGAACCTGGCATGGCCCTCGGCCGAGATCGCCGTGATGGGAGCTGCGGGAGCAGTAGAGATATTGTTCAGGAAAGAAATCGCCAATTCAAAATCCCCCGAGAAGGTGGTCAAGAAGAGGACCGAGGAATACGAGAACCTGTTCGCGAACCCTTTCAACGCTGCAGAAAGGGGATACATCGACGCGGTCATCGAGGAGCCGGAAACCAGACCACGCCTCATCGAGGGTTTACGGCTGCTGGCAGGAAAAAGGGACCACAACCCTCCCAAGAAGCACGGGAATATACCGCTATGAGCGGCAAGTCGACAGAAAAGATCACCCGAGTACTGGTCGCCAACCGTGGAGAGATCGCCATCCGAATCTTCCAGGGTTGTCGGGAACGAGGAATCGATACGGTTGCGGTCTACTCCGAAGCCGATGCCTCGGCACCTCATCGTTACGCCGCCGATGAAGCGATTCTCATCGGTACTGCCGCACCAGCGGATTCCTACCTTCGGATCGACCGGCTCATCGAAGCCGCACGCCAGAGCGAGTCCGATGCCATCCATCCCGGATACGGTTTTCTCTCCGAAAACGCAGACTTCGCCAGGGCGGTGGAAAAAGCTGGATTGATATTCATCGGTCCGACTCCCCTGCAGATCGAATCGATGGGAGACAAGGTCCGTGCCCGGGAGTTGATGGAAGCTGCTTCGATACCTGTGATTCCCGGAACCGATGGTCCCATCGATGACAAGAAGACACTACAGAAGGAAGCCAAACGGATCGGGTATCCGCTGCTTCTCAAGGCCGCCGGCGGTGGAGGAGGAAAGGGAATTCGTCGGGTAGACGACGATAAGGAGCTCGTATCTGCCTGGGAAAGAACTCGCTCCGAGGCACTGTCGGCATTCGGCGATGGGAGGGTCTACATCGAGCGATTCGTCAGCCCGGCACGTCATATCGAGGCCCAGATCGTCGGTGATGGACACGGCTGTGTCTGGTTTCTGGGCGAACGGGAGTGTTCCCTCCAGCGCAATCATCAAAAGGTGCTCGAGGAGAGCCCATCTCCTGTGATCGACGACGAGACTCGATCCCAACTCAGAGAAGCAGCGATCGCAGGAGCTGCTTCGATCAACTACAGAGGCGTTGGAACGATGGAGTTCCTCTACGATCCGTCCACCAGGAAGTTCTTCTTCCTGGAGATGAATACCAGGCTCCAGGTCGAGCATCCGGTGACCGAGATGGTCTCGGGAATCGATCTGGTCGGTATGCAACTGGATATTGCCGCCGGCAAGAAACTGGAACACGATCCAGACTTGCCCATTCGTGGCTGGTCCATCGAGTTCAGGATCTGTGCCGAGGATCCGTACAATGAATTCCGCCCCTCTACAGGTCAGATCCGTGCTCTGAGAATTCCCCACGCTCCCTTCTGTCGCATCGATGGTTCCATTCGCGAGGGTCTCGAAATCACTCCCTACTACGATCCATTGCTCGCCAAGGCGATCGTCTGGGGAGAGGACCGTGATCGTGCAGTGAAACGAATGTCTGCACTGCTCTCGAGGCTCCGCATCGGGGGAATCCATACCACGATTCCGCTCGGAATCGAACTCTGCAAGCAAGACTGGTTCCTCGCCGGTCAGTTCGATACGACAACCCTGGAGACCTGGCTGCAGCAACGTAAAGACGAGAAACTGGAACCGGATACGATACAGCTGGTCTCCGCCGTGATCGCCCGCCATGCGCTCTCGGTTACGCGCAAACAGACTTCACAGGAAACCCCAGGTGGAGGGGCCTGGGGAAACGCCGGCCGCAACGAGGGTATCGGGGGTTCCTTGTCATGAAGTATCGAATCGAATGGGACGATCAGATGCGCGAAATCGATGCCTATTGCGATCCCCTCGGTCGGGAATGGAAATTTCGCATTTCTGATTCGGAAGTGATCGAGGCGCGGGTGGAAACCATAGAAGAAGGGACTGTACTGCGCCTGATCATCGGAGGAGAGAGTAGAACCATCACGTTACTTCCAGGGAACCAGGCAGGAAGGCCGGTTCGCTTCCTGCTCGACCACACGCCACTGGAACTGGACGTTCTCGACCCGATCGATCTCATCACCAGGGATGTGGGTTCCGGCCCTGGTGCTGACGGCTACCACGAGGTTCACAGCGTGATGCCTGGAATCGTCCGCAAGATCGTCGTCGAGGCAGGCGACGAGATCGAGGCCGCGTCTCCGCTTCTGATCCTGGAGGCGATGAAGATGGAGAACGAAATCTGTGCCCCTGTGGCCGGAAAGATCGAGAGCATTCAAGTGGTCGAGGGAGAGGCCGTCGCCGCGGGAGCAATACTGGTCGTCATCAATCTGCAAAACTGAAGAAGAAAGATTACCCGAAGGGATCTCCCTCGATCACGGGCTTCTTGCGAGGCTTCGGTTTCTCTCCCTCGGGCGGCACTTTTGGTTTCTTCCCCTCAGCATCCGTCGAGATTCCTGATCCTTCACAATGTTTGCAAGTCAACTTCTTCTTGCCGAGGCATTCTTCACACGGAACCGGAACTCCCCCCTTGCCCTTGCAATCCTTGCAGGGAGCCTTGCGCTTACCGTTGCAGGTCGGACATTTGATCTTTCCCTTACCGCCACAATCGCCACAGCGGGTCTTCACCTTGCGACCCTTGTTCGGATCGAACCTCTCGTAGGATCCGGCGCCGCCACAACGGCGACAATCGAGCAGTCCATCTTCCTTGAGAACACAGGTGCGACAAGCGAGGCCACCAGCTCCACCGCAACGCTGGCAAGGTTTCTCCAGCGCCCCTTTTCCCTCGCAACCAGAGCACGATGTCTTGCCCAGAGCCCCACAGGGTCGACACCAGGTCTCCGGGTTCAATTTCTTCCTGGCAGCAATCTCGATCACCGGCAGACGCGATTGAATCAACTTGGCCTGATCGAGTAATTTCTTCTGTTTGCACCACTCGATGAGAGCCTGGTGCGCGGCCAGATCTGCAGGATCGAGGGTATCGAGTCGCTTCCTGAACTCTTCATCCGGCAGGGCTCCCAGTTCGATTTTCTCGATGTCCTTGCGGGCGATGGTCATCTCGGCCCGCGACCGGCCGAACTGGACCTCGATTTTCACCTCGGTTGCTGTCTGGGAGAGGATTTTCCCCTCGAGTTTCCGACCATCCTTGAGATACAGGATGTCAGCACAGGCGATGGCCGGCACGAGAAGAAGCAGTAGCAGGATCAGGAAACGCCGCATCAGGAGGCCTTTTCTGGAAGTTCCAGGTACAGATCGTCCATACCAGGTCGCTGAACTTTGAGCACGGGGATCCCTTTCGCCCTGGAGAGCGCGATACCCACGAGAACACAAACAAGCAAACTGATCGAACTGAACAGGTTCGCCTGTGTCAACATCATCATCGATGCCGGTGAGAAATCCAATCGGATTACCAGCAATGGAGGCGAAAGAAAGATAAACCCGGTAGAACCTGCCGTGTAAGCCATCATGGTGGTTACGAACATCGCCAATGTCACGTGGATTCCGAGCGCCAGAACACTACTGACGATGCCACCGAATCCTACCTGGGCGAAGAACCAACCCAGTGCCAGGACTGATGTTCCCCACATGTACATCGTGAAGAGCGATGCTTCGAAACTCGCCTGTCGGCTCTGGTAGTTTTCGAGATCGAAGTTGTCAGAGACCTGGTTCAGGGTTTCCAGTTCAACACTGTAGAGCAACAACACCATAACAAACGGGATCGAGTACAACACGATCGACAGGATCAGATTCCGCATCCCACCTGGCAGCAAGAAATAGCCGATCCTGGTCACCAATTTACGCTTGCTGTAAATCTGCGCGACCCTCAAGGGCACCCGGGTCTCTGAGCCGGCCAGACGCAACAATACGAGCGGAAGGAAGGCCAGTGCCACGATCAAGCCCTGGCCGTGTACACCAATCATGGAATTGAAGCCGGTTGCAGAGACATTCGGAAGCATCGCGTAAAGATAGAGGCAGATAGTGATCAAGAACGTCACAAGAAACAGAACCCTGACAGGAATTTCTCGCGCCGATTCCACTCCCGAAAGAAAAAAAGTCGACCCGACCAGGGTTCCGATCAAGGCGAACAGATACAGCGGAATCGCCACCAGCCAGAACTCCCATGGAGGCGGATCCATCACCAGATAATCGAGCATGAGCAAGCCTTCGGAGTACACGAAGTTGGTCAGGTAAACCATTGTGAACATCAGCCCGAGTGCCGCCAGCGGATACACCTGCAAGATCGCCCGAGCTGTCCCCTTGGATGCCGCCGAGGAGAGGATTGCGCAACTTCCCAGTAACAGTGCCAATAGCATGTGAATGAAGTACTCGAACAGGATCGAACCGATGGAAACCCCGCCGAACAGGGTCGTCATGGCAAGCAAGGGCGCCGGAAGAAACATGAAGTAGAACGTCATGCTGAGAATTCCCAGTAACTTTCCGCGCACGATTTCACCGGGCGAAAGATCGGTACCGATCAGAAGATCCCAGGTCCGTCCCAGTCTCTCGGTCGTGATGCTCACCGCACCCAGCGCAGGAATGATCAGGAACAGAGCAGCCAGCTGCACCGCGAAATAGATCGCGACCAGGGTCTGGGCATGATCCTCGGGTGAGGTTGCCCCACCGATCGTTGCTGAGAGCGAATACATCCACATCGCTCCCCCCAGAATCGCCGCAAAGATCAACTGGATGATGAGGGAGCGAAATCGACGCATCCGAACGATCAGTTCCTTCTGCAAGATTGCCGTTCCCATACCGGCGGACTTGCTGATCTGCTTCATTGAACCTCCCCGGAGGTGAGACTCATGAAGAGACTCTCGAGATCGTCCTCCTCGCGACGGACTCCGGTGAAAGCAATCTTCCTGGCCGCCAGTGCTCCCCACACCTGATGGATCAACGCATCTTCGCCATCCCAGTCGAAGCGGAGCTTGCGCCCCTCCAGCAGAACCGAGCCGACCTGGGGGATCTCTCGAAGAATCGACTCCACCTCGGTGGATTCCTCGAGCAGAGTCACCTCGTAGGCCACCGTTGCTCCCCTCAATCGCATCTGAATCTCTTCGATGGAACCATCGGCCAGCAGCACCCCCTTCTCGATGATGCTCACCGAATCGCAGATGGATGAGAGCTCCGACAGGATGTGGCTCGACAGGAACACGGTTTTTCCCAGACGACGCAACTCGGTCAGCAATCCTCGAAACTCGATCCTCGCCCGTGGGTCGAGTCCGCTGGCAGGTTCATCGAGGATGAGCAGATCCGGTTCGTGGAGCAGGGTCTGAGCCAGACACAGACGCTGCCTCATCCCCTTGGAGAGCACATGAACTTCTGTCTCCAGCAGATTGCCGAGATCGGTCAACTCGATGACGTCGGCGACGGAGGCACGCCGGCGAGCCGGCGCCAATCTGTGGGCCAAGGCGAAGAAATCCAGGTACTCCTGAACCGAGAGACCCTCGTATACCCCGACGTAATCGGGCATGTACCCGAGGCGACGACGCACCTCTTCCGGTTCCGTCACGACATTCGCACCGTCGATCCATGCTCCCCCGGACGTGGGAACCAGCAAGGAAGCGAGAATCCGGATGGTGGTCGTCTTGCCGGCACCGTTGGGACCGATGAAACCGTGAATCACCCCTCGAGGAACATCGAAGGAAATCGCCGAGACCGCTTCTTTCTTGGCGAAGCGCATCGTCAGATCCCTGACCTGGATGATGGGTGTACTCACAAGGCTCATCGGAAATCCTCCACATGAACCGTCAAAGCAGCATCGAAAATGGTCAGTTTCACATCCGGTCCGAGTCCCAGTCTTTCCCGAGTGGAGTCATCGAGGAACAAACCGCAGGTAGTTCGCTCCAGTCCACGACATTCAATCGATGCGAAGTCCCCCCTCGCTTGCTGCGTTTGATTATGTTCGACGCCCTGGGATCCACGCACCCGGTCAAACGATCCGACGCTGGCCTTGGTCCCTGAATCACTGGCGAGAAGTTGCTGGAAAACCACTCGCGAATCTCCCTTGAAGATTGCGTCATTCATATTGACTTGCCGGACGGTGGGAGTCACTTCGATGACATCGCAGCGGACATGGTGACTGGTGGTACGGATCTTGCGATCACTGAAAACCCGTGTGGTGCCATCGGCGGCCATCAACAAGGTGTGATTTTGAGTACCGGCCCCCACTCCGAGAGGAAGAGGAGGCAGGGTTCCGGTAGCATCCGCCTCTTTCCTGCCGCCGATCGGCGAATACGAACTCTCGATCAGATACACGACCGCATGAGTTTCTCCGGGGAAGCGAACCACCAGTACCTCGGTGCTATTGCGAGGGAGCACGCCGAGCCGGAAGGTAGAAAGAACGAAGATCAGCACGATACAGGAGGCCCCGATGATCGGCTGTAACCAGAGCATGTGGGGCAATTTCCCGCGATTCTTGAGTACCGTTCCGATCACCGGCCACAGGACACAGACGTAGAGAATCCCCAGCAAGAGGATCATCCGCATCGGATCGGCCGGGCGCTGGCCAGTATCGATGACTTCCAGATACTCACGCAGCGGATAGCCACTCTCCAACCGTGCTCTTGCAGAGCCCAAGTGCCAGGGGTGTCGCAAACCAGAAGCCGATGGCAATTCCCAGGGACCATCGGCCTTTTCCAGCACCAGCCAGTTTCCCATTCCCTGAGCCACCGACACACAATCCACGGTAAGACGTTTGGCCGCGTTGGAGACGACAGGAAAACGAACCCGTTCCTTGCCGTCTTCACCGACCTCTACCATCGGCTCGACGGCAGCTCCGGGCAGCCAACCAAGTCCTCTGCCCTTCTGATCGGGCCTCAGGAGAACCAGCAATCCCCCAGCCACCGCCTCCCTCAGAGCCTGGCGTTGTCCCACAGCGAGATCTTCCGGATCGAGACCGTTGAGCAGCACGATATCGATCCCCAGCAGTGCTTCGCGATTCTGTGGCAGTGCTTCATGTGTGATCGAATGGTGCTTTGACGGCTGGGTATTGCCCGAGGGAGCGATCTGGCAGAAGGAGTACCAGTCCATTCCTCTCCCCGATGGTTGCGAGGAATGACTGACCTCCAGCGTCACCAGTTCGTATCCGCCATCGGAAGGATTGTGGTCGGAAAACCAGATACTACTCTCGAATGGGCTACTGGGACCGTTCTCAGATAACGGCTTGCCAGCCCGGGTGGCACGCAGAGTCAACTGCGGAGAATCCCTCCTCCTCTGATACCAGTTCCAGGAGATGGGAATGCCGACCACTCGCTGGATCTCTTCTCCGGCAGGAACCGAAATATTCCCACGCCAGAACAGGTGATCGATCCCGGCGGTGGTATCCATTTCGATCTCGATTTCGAAGATGCCCTCTTCGATAGCAGATCGATTACCGATCGTCAGCAGAACCGGAATCCAGTCGGAATCGCAGAAGATCCTGTCCCTGAGCGGGATCAAGGAAACCTGCGAATCCTTGTCGTCGAGCTTTGGTTGAAAAGAGGTCTGAGCCGCCAGTGGAAGCCCCACCAGAATCATCAGCGCCAGCTGCAAGATCGCCAACGACTTGCCGACCAGGTTGCAGCGACGTCGATCTCTCATCGCTCTTTTTCGGGCGCTGTCTCGAAGGGGCCACGTCCCTCCACAGCATCCTTGAGGATGCTCCGGTTCATGTATTCGATCTGTCCGCCCGTTGGTATTCCCCTCGCCAGACGTGTCACCTGTACTCCTGCATCCGCGAGTGATTCGGTGACGAGCAAGGCGGTCCCATCGCCTTCGAAATCGGGATTGGTGGCGAGAATGACCTCTTCCACCTCGTCCGATCGACTCCTCTCGACCAACTTATCAAGAGACATTTGCTCGGCTCCGCGCTCTTCGAGCGGTGAAAAGGAGGCGCCGAGAACATGATAAAGCCCCCGGTAAGAGCCACTCTCCTCGATGGCACGGAGATCTTTCGGCTGTTCGATGACACAGATGCGATTTCGCTCGCGACTCTCATCGGAACAGATACTACAGATTTCTTCCTCACTGATATTCTGACAGAGAGTGCACCGACGCAGGTCATCCTTGACCCGCCGGATCGCTTCGGCGATGTGCATCGCATCACTTCGAGACATCTTCAGCAGATGGTATGCGAGCCGTTCTGCACTCTTCTGCCCGATCCCGGGCAATGACGACAATGCATCGATCAATTCATCGAGGAGTCTTTCTCCGGCCAAGGCGCCTCCCTACGACATTCCAGGAAAGGACATGCCACCAGTGATACGGGAAGTCTCCTTCTCCGACAGTTCCTTGGCCTTGTGCAATGCCTGCTGGACCGCCACCAGAATCAAGTCCTCCAGCAGATCGGCATCATCCGGATCGACCGCCTGCGGATCGATCTCGATCTTCAATACTTCCTGCTGACCGCTGGCGTAGACCTTGACGAGGCCACTGCCCGATTCCCCGACCACCGTCCGCTGTTTGAGATCTTCCTGAACCGCTTTCAGTTCCTTCTGCATCTTCTGGGCCTGCTGGAAAAGGCCCCCCAGATCACCGGTCGACATGATAGGACTCCTTCGGATTCAACTGTCGGATCCGGGCTGTCCCGAAACCGGACCCCGATTCCGGGCTTTGCTTGAAAAGATCTCCTCGGCCTGCTGAATGATCTCAGGTTTCGTCGAGTGATGCTCATCTTCACCATCCTGAGCACTCTCACGAGCCTCCTCCACCAAAATGGTGAGGCGACCATGATCTCGCTCCCAGGTGCCGATCACTCGTTTGACACTCTCCTGCTCCAGTTCTCCCTTGAGGGTCTCCGAGGCCTGCAACTGCCACCGGTCACCCTGGCGCTGCAGTTTTCCTTCTATAGATATTCGCCGGGCGAGTCTCGGAGAATCTTCCCGCAGACCCGTTATCAGTTGCTCCCAGTCAGCGACCGCTGTTGTTTCTGCAGCGGACATGGCCGTCCGGGGATCATCTGCAACCACCGGAGGTTCATCGGTATGGGGATTCTCGACCGATGATTGTCGATGGCCGTCCTCACTGGCCTGCTCGACCTTCTGGACGGAACTTCCGGGCACCGGTGATGGCGCCGGAGCAACTGCCGATTCGACGACTGTTGTGGCACAGGACGCGGTCATCGGAACCAGCCCTCTCAAGGTGGCCATCCGCATCAGCGCCAGTTCCAGGACCAGATCGCCTCGATCCTGCCTGCGTAATTTTTGACGTGTCTCCTGCAGGATCTCCTGGGCCAGCAAGTTCGCTTCCAGATCCTTTTCGCTCCAGCCGCCGGATACGCCCCGGTGCAATCTTTGCCGCAATTCCTCGGCGATCTGCTCCGTCAGTACAGAGGGCTCCGTCCCTTTGTCGAAGATGGGAGTCAATTTCTCGATGACGGCGGTGAGATCCTCGGAATCGACCGCCGCCAGTAACCCTTCGAGACGCTCACGCGAGACCCTACCGGTGATGCGATCGAGATCCTCGGGGCCCGGATGATCTCCGGCGAAGGCGAGCACCTGATCGAGTAACGATTGTGCATCGCGCATCCCTCCCCGGGCCAACGAGGCGATATTCTCGAGCAAACCTTCGGCAGCGACCACACCTTCTTCCTCACAGATCTGGCCGAGTCGACGGACGATATCCGAATTCGAGATGGAGCGAAAATCACAGCGCTGGCAGCGCGAGAGAACCGTCGGAATCACCCGTTCTGGTTCGGTCGTGGCGAAGATGAACTTCACGTGGGAGGGTGGTTCTTCCAGGGTCTTGAGCAGTGCGTTGAAAGCCTCCCGTGTCAGCATATGAACTTCATCGATGATGAAGATCCGGTAGGGTCCTTGAGTCGGAGCATACTGGACATGCTCGATCAAACTGCGGATGTCATCGATGCCGCGGTGGGAAGCCCCATCCAGTTCAGTGACATCGGAATCTTCTCCGACGAAGATTCGCTGGCAGGTGGAGCAGTCGCCACAGGGATTTCCTTCGAGGGCCTCACGACACTGCAAGGCAGCGGCGAAAATCCGCGCCATCGAGGTCTTTCCGACCCCGCGTGGCCCGCAGAAGAGGTAAGCATGGGCGAGTCGTTGCTGGAGGATCGCGCCACGAATCACTTCAGAGACCGCTTCTTGCCCGACCACCGCATCAAACCTGCGCGGACGATATCTTCGGGCGATGACCTGGTAGCGGCCGTCTCCCTGGGAGGGGTTTTCGTCGGTCGAATTGAGGGTCGAGGTCGTGTCACTCATGGTTTCATCTGAACCGCGCCCGAGCAGCACCGCAAGCCGTCAAATGGAAAGTGAAATCAACGACAACACCCCTGAGGCAGCCAGAAGCGCCAACATCCACGATGAGACCACCCGTCGAAAAAA
>Ga0310122_10000590_pt1 | contig 23090 bp, 33 predicted proteins | sample CB6_Bottom_1051__FD_203503 | JGI IMG/M metagenome (GOLD analysis project Ga0310122, IMG submission 203503) | Marine microbial communities from Western Arctic Ocean, Canada - CB6_Bottom_1051 | ecosystem: Environmental > Aquatic > Marine > Oceanic | place: Canada: Western Arctic Ocean | collected...
CCGTAATGAATGAAAATTCATTACGGGCTTTTTTATTCCCTTGAAATAATCAGCAAGGAATGATGAAATGAGTAGTATTCATGATGGAATGAATGGCTCATTATTATGAGCCATTACATGAGCCATTTAAAATATGATTTACACCAAAAAAATACAACGAGCCATCCAATGTGCCGTAGACGCGCATAAAACCCAGGTGCGGAAAGTAGTACATGTACCATACATAAGTCACCCGCTCGCAGTCGCCCTTATTCTCTCGCGTGCAGGCGCAGATGAAGATGTTGTGGTCGCAGGCATTCTCCACGACACGATAGAGGACAGCGAGGTGACGAAAGAAGATATTGAGAAAGAGTTCGGTACAAACATCACGGAACTTGTTCTCGCAGTCACAGAAAAGAACAAATCACTTCCATGGGAACGGCGAAAGGCGGACGCGCTCGCGATGATACCGAACATGAGCCGCGGCGCCCTCCTCGTAAAATCTGCCGACGTACTCCATAACGTAAGCGACCTTGTTGAGTCGCACGCGACGAACGGTGACACCATTTTCGAAAGTTTCAATGCACCAAAAGCAGAAATCATCGCGCACTACACAAACGCCGCGCACGCCCTCGAACACGCATGGAGCGAAAACCCGCTCGTTCCGGAATTGATTGAAAGCATCGAGCGACTCGCCACGTTGTAATTCGTATATTCGTACATAATTCGTAATTCGTAGATGTATATGCACGACAACCCAAATCCACCAAAAAGAAGTGAAATAGAGCCGGGAAGCGCCGTTTGGATCATAGAAAAAGAGAACTACCGCACGAACAAGTTCACGCAAGGATTTGTAAAGGATATCCTCACCTCAAAGGAAAACCACCCGCGCGGTGTCAAAGTACGCCTCACAGACGGAACCGTTGGGCGCGTTCAGTGGCTTATGTAGTTGACGAACCCCCGTATTATGTATAAAATCGTAAGAATGGCTGGAGAACTCCAGGCATGTGCATTTTTAGTTACGCACATACGTATATGAAGCTGAAAGCAAAAAAAGGAGTCATGACGCAAATCTGGAAGGACGACAAAGTAACGCCGGTAACGAGCGTTATTGTCGATGACAAGTCCGAGATTCCAGACGATCTTGAAGAAGGCGCGAAAGTTACCGTCGTAGGAAAGAGCAAGGGGAAAGGGTTTCAAGGAGTAGTCAAACGGCACGGCTTCCACGGCGGGCCGGCAAGTCACGGACAAAAAGACCGCCTCCGCGCACCCGGCTCGATTGGCGCAACAGGCCCCGCACGCGTCATGCCCGGCATGAAGATGGCAGGGCGCATGGGTGGAGACCGAATGACATTGAAGAAACGGATTGTAGAGAAGATTGACAAGGAGAAAGGCGTCATCTCGATTCGCGGCCCAATTCCGGGGATGAGAGGAAGTAAGGTAGAGATAACGAAATAGCCTAATGAACTGACGAATGTCAAATGTCAAAATCCAAACGTCAAATCAAATCCTAAAGCGTATAAATATATTTCTATGCAAGTAGATATCTACAACACAGAAAACAAGAAAGTAGACACCATGGATCTTCCCGATGGTGTCTTTGGCGTACGCTGGAATGCCGACCTCGTGCATCAAGTTGTAACGGCACAGATGGCGAACAAGCGAAGCCCGTGGGCGCACACAAAAGATCGCGGCGATGTTCGCGGCGGCGGTAAAAAGCCATGGCGTCAAAAAGGAACGGGACGCGCACGTCACGGATCACGCCGCTCGCCGATTTGGACAGGTGGTGGTGTCACATTCGGCCCGACAAATGAGAGAAACTATACACAGAAGATCAACAAGAAGATGAAAACGCAAGCGCTCTGCGCAACACTCTCAAAAAAACTCAAGGAAAATGAAATCAAAATCATCGACAATTTTAATATCACAGATAACAAGACAAAAGCCGTCGCCGGCATGTTAAAGAACGTCTGCGACGTGAAAGATGCGAAGGCCGCATTACCAAGCACGCTCATGGTAACGAAAACGGGAGCACGAAGCGCAGTCATGGCGGGAAGGAACATTGCAAAAAACTCGGTCTCGTTTCCAAACTCGCTTAATCTCTATGACTGTCTTGCACACCAGTGCATTATCTTTGAAAAGCCGGCACTCGAGGAATTTATCAAGCGCTACGACAAATAGCGTGTTTTGTTTTTTATACAGAGCCTAAGATATGTCAATTTTCAGCAAACTAAAAAGGAAAAAAGAGGGCGCACAAGACGAAAAGATCAATGTGCAGGAGACGGATACAGCGTCCAAGGAAAAAGAAGTCAGAAACGAAGACAATAAACCGGCACAAGGGGGCGAGACAGATGTAAATAACCGGAAAAGTCACCTCAAGAGATTTTGGATTAGCGAGAAGGCGACAGATCTTGGAATGCAGAACAAGCACGTATTTGTCGTAGATACGCATGCGAACAAGACAGAAATAGCGCGCGCAGTAAAAGAGCGGTTTAATGTCACGGCGAAACAGGTAAACATACAGCGATATAAAGGAAAACGAAAGCGCCTCGGTGCCATGTGGGGCAGACGACCTAGATTCAAAAAAGCGATTGTAACACTGAAAGAAGGAGATAAACTCGAAACAACATAGATCTACGAATTACGAATACAATACGAATATACGAATCACCCATACGACGTCGTATTCGTACATTCGTACGAAATTCGTAATTCGTAGATCACGAAACCATGAAATACCACAAACCAACATCACCGGGGAGGCGAAAGATGACTGTCGTTGACTTCAGCACCCTCACCAAAAAAAAGCCGAACAAGAGGCTCACGAAAGGCATGAAACGCCGCGCAGGCAGAAACAACCAGGGACGCATCACCGTGCGTCATCAAGGAGGCGGACACAAGCGACGCTACCGCATGATCGACTTCAAACAGGATAAGATGAACATCCCAGGGAAGGTGGAGAGCATCGAATATGATCCGTATCGCACGGCCTTTATCGCATGCATCATCTACAAGGACGGAGAACGCCGCTACATTTTGGCGCCGGAAGGTTTCAAGGAGGGCACCGAGGTTATGACAGGGGACGAGACACCATTCGAAGTAGGCATGAGAACGATACTGAAACGCATTCCGATCGGAACCTTTCTGCATAACGTGGAGCTCACGCCCGGGCGCGGCGGACAGCTGGGGCGCAGTGCGGGAAACACTATTCAAGTATTAGCAAACGAAGAAGGGTACACACACCTCAAGATGCCGTCGGGAGAGGTGCGGAAGGTGCAGTGGAACGGATATGGAAGTATCGGGCGTGTATCAAATATGGAGCACAACCTTACGGTAATCGGAAAAGCAGGACGAAACAGATGGCTCGGCAAACGCCCCACCGTTCGCGGCTCGGCAATGAACGCAGTAGATCACCCGTACGGCGGCGGTGAAGGAAAAACCCAGCGCGGCACGAAGCGCCCGAAGACAAAATGGGGCAAGGTAACAGGAGGAAGGAAAACACGACGAAAGAAAAACAAGTCGAGTAGGTTAATTATCAGTAGAAGAAAGTAACGAATTTTCAATTATCAATTTCTAATTTCTATTAAATGTTTAATGTTCAATTTCTAAACGCCACAACAACGCCATCCATGTTTGAAAATTGACAACGACAATTGTCATCCTGAGCCGAGCGAAGGATCCCTCATTGAAAATTTAATAGAAATTAGAAACTGAAAATTAGAAATTTTTCGGAGAATAATAATTCTCACCATATATATTATGTCACGAAGTTCCAAGAAAGGTCCCTACGTAAACCCAAAATTGTTGAAGAAAATAGCAAACGCAGGCGTTGATAATAAGACGCCCATAAAAACATGGGCGCGTGATTCGGAAATCGCACCGGAAATGGTAGGGGTAACGCTTGCAATCCACAACGGAAAAGATTTTATTGAAGTGCGCATCACAGAAGACATGATCGGCCACCGGCTGGGCGAGTTCTCGCTAACACGCAAGTTCGTACGGCACGGCGGAAAGATACAAAAGGAGCAAGAGCAGAAAGCACAGCAAGACGGGAAGATATAGAGACGAATTACTAATTTCTAATTGCACTAATTGCTCTAAAAAATGACCAAGCACCAATGGCCAAAACGACGCCGTGCATCTTTGGGTATTGGGATTTGGGTATTGGTGATTTTTTAGAGCAATTAGAAATTAGAAATTAAAAGCTCGGTATCAAGATAAAATTTGTATAAGAACGTATGGCTCAAGCAACAACAAAGGCAAAATTAAAGTATTTAAGAATCTCTCCCCGCAAGACGCGGCTTATTGCCGACATGGTGCGCGGTTTGCCCGTGCGTGAAGCGGAAGCACAGCTCCATATATCGGCAAAACGGGCAAGCGTACCCATCTTAAAACTGTTGAAAAGTGCAGTAGCAAACGCCTCGCACAACAACAAAATCGAAGAAGCACAGCTTTTTATCAAAGAGATCGGAGTAGATCAAGGCCCCACGCTCAAACGGTGGATACCTCGTGCGCGCGGTGCCTCAAGCAGAATCGAAAAAAAGACCAGTCATGTTACCCTCACGCTCGGTACGAAAGAGGGAATCAAACAGCAGGATTTTGTCTTCCCCAAGCGAGAGATGAAAGAAGGGAAGAAAGCAAAGTTGGAACAAGCTCGAAAAGAACAAGAAGCAGCACAAACACGTGAGCACACACACGATGAACCAAAAGAGGAAAAGAAGACAACGCGTAAAGACACACAGCTAAGAGCAAAAAGAGATTTCGGAGGAATTAAGAAATTATTCAGGAGAAATAAAGTATAAGATAGCGATGAGCTGCGAGCTATGAGGGAACGACGACATTGTCGCCTCTCATAGCTCGTAGCTAACAGCTAGTAGCTTCGCAATATGGCTCAAAAAACAAAACCAACAGCATTGCGTATCGGCATCACCGCCCCCTGGGTGAGTAGGTGGTTTTTCACGAAGGCGCAAAAGTTTTTCGTTGAGGAAGACGTGGTCATTCGCGAAATCATCAATGAAAGAATCATGCACGCGGGGATCGCAAATATTGAGATCGAACGCACAGCCGAAAAAGTACGCGTCAACATAAAAGCATCACGCCCGGGGCTTATTATCGGACGCGGCGGAAAAGGTATCGAGGAACTCAAAAATATCGTACAGAAAAAGATGGAAAAAGCGCGAAGGAAGAGAGAGATCTCCGGAGCGTTTTCGCTCAACCTCAACGTAGAAGAATTAAAGCGCCTCGAAGTCTCAGCCGCCGTAGTCGGACAGCAAATCGCATCCGACCTCGAACGGCGCATGCCGTTTCGACTCATCATGCGGCGGCAGCTCGAGACGCTGGAACAAAAACGCGAGGTGAAAGGAGTAAAGGTACAGCTCGCCGGACGTCTGAACGGTGCCGAGATAGCGCGTACGGAAAAGCTGGGATTCGGAAGAATGCCCGCACAGACCATTCGTGCAGACATCGACTATGGAGAAGCAACGGCACGCACCACATACGGCGCAATCGGCATAAAAGTCTGGATATACAAAGGAGATATATTTGAAGAAAAGTAGCCTCTGAGCTTCTTAGCTCGTAGCTTATTAGCTTTTTAGGACGCACCGTCGTCGCAGGAAGCTAATAAGCTAACCAGCTAACCAGCTAATAAGCTAAGGAAATGTTAGAACCAAAAAAAGTAAAACATCGAAAATGGCACAAAGGAAGGTCACGAAAGCGGATGAAAGAAACACGCGGCACCAAGCTTAATTTTGGTACACACGGCATCCAGGCGCTCGAACCATCGTGGATTACGGCAAACCAAATCGAAGCGGTACGAAAAACGATCACCGGATCACTGAAGCGCGAAGGAAAGGTGTGGATCAGAATATTTCCCGACAAACCGGTTACAAAGTTCCCGCCCGAAGTCACCATGGGAGGCGGTAAGGGTGCCGTCGACCATTACGTCGTACCGGTACGGCCCGGGCGCGTATTATTTGAAGTCGGAGGCGTAGAAGCGGAGCGCGCAATAAAAGCGCTCAAAAGCGCCGGATATAAATTACCAATCAAGACACGAGTAATAGCAAAATGAGCTAACCAGCTAACAAGCTAAAACCATGAAATCAAAAGACCTACAAGACCACAGAAAAAAGGCACTGCCTGAAATCGAAAAGATACTCGATGAACACTATGCAAAACGACGAGATCTCAATTTCGGAAGCGGGGCAGGAAAAGCGAAAGATATGAACGAAATGAGAATAATAAAGAAAAGTATCGCACAACTTCTCACGATCAAAAAGGAGCTTGAAAAAACCGGACAAAAAACGTAAAGTAACCTATCGCGTAATTCACATGCGCGCGTGGTGAATTCACGTCATTCACGTTATATTTTATGAGAAAACTAAAAGGAACAATTGTAAGAGATAAGATGCAAAAAACAAGAGTCGTCGTCGTCACACGGCTTACGAAGCATTCCCGCTACGACAAGTACTACAAAACATCAAAACGATATAAAGCGCATGACGAAAAGAACGAGTATAAAGAAGGAGACAAGGTCATAATCGAAGAGTGTCGACCAATATCAAAAGACAAGACATGGGTAATCGTCGGAAAAGTAGAAAATGATTCGAACACCGCCGCCCCTAAAAGCTAAAAGCTAATCACATGATTCAAGAACAAACAATTCTCAAAGTAGCCGATAATTCAGGCGCAAAAAAGGTGCGCTGCTTTCGCATTCTTGGAGGTACGAAGCGGCGGTACGCACGCATTGGTGACCTTATTGTCGCATCCGTACAAGTGGCAGAGCCGCGGAAGCAGATAAAGAAAAAGGAGATCGTGCGCGCAGTCGTTGTCCGGCAAAGAAAGGAGTTCAAACGAAAAGACGGATCATACGTACGCTTCGGCGAAAACGCCGTCGTACTCGTCGATGGGAAGAATGTTCGCGGCACACGCGTCTTCGGTCCCATCCCGCGAGAAATCAAAGAAAAAGGATATGATTCAATATCGTCACTGGCAAAGGAATTAGTATGATGAGCTATAAGCTACGAGCTATGAGTACGACGCACACCGTCATCCCCAACAGCTCATAGCTCATAGCTAATAATTATGATCAGGAAAGGAGACACAGTAAAAATAATTGCAGGAAAGAATCGAGGAAAAGAGGGGAAGGTGATCTCCGTCTTTCCGGCGCGAAAAAAGATAGCCGTCGAAGGAGTCAATGTGTACAAAAAACACATGCGGCCAAAACGCGAAGGCGAGAAGGGAGAGGTTGTCGACATCACGCGGCCGTTTCACACATCAAACGCCATGATCGTCTGCTCGGGGTGCAGTAAACCAACGCGCGTAGGACACAAGACGGAAGGCGATAAAAAAGTACGCGCATGTAAGAAGTGTAATGCAGTAATGTAAAAGCTATGAGCTACGAGCTGTTAGGGATGACGCGGTGCGTACGTCACCTCTCATAGCTAATAGCTGGTAGCTAATCACTATGAATAAAATAGAAAAAATAGTCATCCACGCAGGCGTGGGAAAGCTTCGACAGAAAGATAAGTTTGAAGAAAAGGTATTGCCCGAGATCGAACGGGAGCTTGCACTCATCACCGGACAAAAACCCGCACGACGACAGGCGAAAAAAGCAATCGCCGGCTTCAAGACGCGCATCGGGAACATCATCGGCTTGCAAGTCACGCTCCGAAAAAAGCGCATGGACGACTTTATGTCACGGCTCAATAACATAGCATTCCCGCGTGTGAAAGACTTCCGAGGTATAGAAGAGAAAAACATAGACAAAGATGGCAATCTTAATGTAGGATTCAAGGATCAATTCGCATTTCCCGAGATCGATATCAACGAATCGAAGGTACACTTCGGATTTCAAGTCACCATAGTCCCGAAAAGAAAAAAGCGCGAAGGCGCAGTGGAAATGTATAAAGAGATGGGGGTACCAATGAAGTAATCTACGAATTACGAATACAATACGAATATACGAATCACCCGCGCAACGTCGTATTCGTACATTCGTATTGTATTCGTAATTCGTAGATCAACCACATCAATGGCCAAAAAATCAGTCATAGCGCGCGCATATAAAACAAGAAATCACCCGACAAAGGCAGTCTTGCGGTGTTTTAAGTGTGGGAGGCGGCGCAGCTACATGAGAGACTTCAACCTATGCAGGATCTGCTTCAGGGAGCTCGCATTAAAAGGCGAAATCCCGGGAATCAGAAAAGCAAGCTGGTAACGGCTAGCTTGTTAGCTGGTTAGCTTCTTAAGACGCACCATCGTCGTAGGACCTAACAAGCTAATAAGCTAACCAGCTAAGTAGCTAAGGATATGTATATAGATTTACTAATAAAAATTAAAAACGCCCAAGCGGTGAAGAAGGAGACGATGAAGACACGCTTCACACGCATGGACAAAGCAGTCGCAGACGTACTCCAAAGAAAAGGGTTTATTAAGAGTATCGAGGTCAAAGGGAGGCCGTCGCGGCGCACCATGTACATCGGGTTGCAAGGAGAGCGCTCAATCGAAGGAGTGCAGTTTACGAGCACGCCGTCGGTAAAACGATATCGAGGATATCGTGACCTGCGGCGAGTAAAAGGCGGCTACGGCGTCGGAATTATCTCAACACCGAAAGGTGTCATGACAACAGAAACCGCCCGTCGCGAAAAAGTGGGCGGACAGATATTGTGTACGGTATGGTAAAGGCGGAGCTTATGAGCTGGTTAGCTTCTTAGGTTGTTAGGACGACGGCAACACCTAAAAAGTTACAAGCTAAAAAGCCAAGAAGCTAAGCAATTATGTCAAAAATCGGCAAACAACCAATAACAATTCCCGAAAAGACAACGGTAACGGTAGAAGGACGGGAAATCAAAATCAAAGGCCCGAAGGGTGAACTTGTGGTTCCACAGCTCGAAGGCATTGCAGTAAACGTCGAGGGCGGGAAGACGATAACGTTCACCGCAGAGGGCGAAGACAAACAGTCCCGCAGTAATTGGGGCACCCTGCGCGCACTGGTGGCAAACGCAATCGCGGGAGTTGAAAACGGATTCGAAAAAACCTTGATAATAGAAGGAGTGGGGTATAAGGTAGACCAGAAAGGTAAGGGCATAGCGCTCTCACTCGGATTCTCCCACGTCATAGAGTTCGAACCGCCGGACAATATCACGCTTGCGGTACAGAAAGACAGCAGTATAAAAATAAGCGGCATCGACAAAGCAGTCGTTGGAGAAGTAGCGGCAAAGATACGCGCCATAAAAAAACCCGAACCATACAAAGGGAAAGGAATCCGATACCACGACGAAGTAATCAAACGGAAAGTAGGAAAGAAAGCGGCAACAACAGCAGCATAGATCTACGAATTACGAATCTTCTACGAATGTACGAATACGACAGCGTGTGGGTGATTCGTATATTCGTATTGTATTCGTAATTCGTAGATGAGCGAAGTATGAGCGCACAAAAAACACTCAATAAAAAACGTACATTGCGAGCCAAGCGGGCACGCACAAAAATAGCGGGCACGGGATGTCCGCGGCTTTCGGTATTCAAGAGCAATCAGTATATCTCGGCGCAGATCATAAACGATGCAACACAAACAACCCTCGCGGCAGCAACCTCGAAACAGAAAGAAGGTAAAAAAACCGCAGAGGATGTCGGAAAAGAAATCGCGGAGAAAGCAAAAAAAGCGGGTGTCGAGAAGGTCGTATTCGACAAAGGACAGTATGCATACCACGGACAGCTCAAAAAGCTCGCTGAAGCCGCCCGAGAGGGGGGATTACAATTCTAAAAAAGCCATCAGCTACGAGCTATGAGAGGTGACGCCACGTCGTCGTCCCTAATAGCTAATAGCTTATAGCTGCGAATCAATGAACAACCCAAGCAACAATCAAGGACCGCGCGGAAGAGGCCCCGGCGGGCCAAGAGGGCGAGGCGGCCCGGGAGGATCACGAGGAGGATCACGAGGAGGATCACGAGGAGGATCACGAGGAGGATCACGAGGAAAATTTCGTCAGAAAGCGACAAGCGCGTATGACGATCAAGTGATCGAAATACGAAGAGTAACGCGTGTGGTACGAGGCGGGAAGCGCTTTAGCTTCCGCGCCACGGTTGTGATCGGCGACAAAAAAGGACGCGTCGGTGTGAGCATCGGCAAAGGGCTCGACGTCGCGGGCGCAATCGCAAAGGCAAAACGAAGCGCAGAGAAAGAACTCTTTCGCGTACCGCTGAAAGACAACCGCACCATCCTCTATGACGTCGAAGCAAAATACAGTGCATCCCGCGTACGCATGAAGCCGACCAAAAAAGGCCACGGCCTCGTCGCCGGCGGCGCATGCCGCATCGTCCTCGAACTTGCCGGCGTCAAAGATATTTCGGCAAAACAGATGGGAAAGACCACCAACAAACTCACGAACGCAATGGCAACCATAAAAGCGCTGAAAATGTTTAAGGCGGTCCCCGAAGAAAAAAAACCGGATCCCGAACCGAAGAAAGAAGAAACAGAAGAGAAGAAAGAAGAAGAAAGTAAATTAACCGATAAGCGATAAGCGACGAGCTATGAGAGGTGACGCCACGTCGTCGTCCCTTATAGCTCGTAGCTAACAGCTCATAGCTGCGCATCATGCAACTTCACACACTACAACCAACACGCAAGAATAAGAAAAAGAAACGAGTCGGTCGCGGCGGCAAGCGCGGTACGTATTCGGGGCGCGGTCAAAAGGGGCAGAAGTCTCGCGCAGGACGCAAACTTCCGGGAGGCGCACTTGATGTCATAAAAAGCATCCCGAAACTCCGCGGTATTAAAAATAAGAGCATCAAACCAAAACCACGTGCAATAAACGTAAGCGCACTCGAGACGCTGGAAGAGGCATCGATCACAAAAGCAGTACTCGTGAGTCATGGTATGATAAAAAAGCGTGAACCGGCAAAAATCCTCGGCACGGGGGAACTCAAAAAAGCAATCACGGTAGTGGGGATCCCGATTTCAAAGGGAGCGCGCGCGGCAATCGAAAAAGCTGGCGGAAAAGTAAGCTAGCGACGAGCGACGAGCTATGAGAGGTGACGCCACGTCGTCGTCCCTAACAACTCGTCCCAACAGCTCGTAGCTCACCAATGACAAAATTTCTACAAATATTCAAAATTCCCGACCTCCGGAAAAAGATTCTCATGGTGGCGTTTTTACTCGTCATCTTCAGAATCTTCGCGGCAGTCCCCATCCCGGGGATCGACGCGGCACAGCTCCAAAACTTCTTCGCAAGTAACCAGCTCTTCAGCTTCTTGAACGTCTTCTCCGGAGGCGGGCTTTCGAATCTCTCCATCATGATGCTTGGTGTGGGGCCGTACATCACGGGCTCCATCATCATGCAGCTCCTGACCATCATCTTCCCGTCGCTCAAGAAGGCATACCACGAAGAAGGCCCGGAAGGCCGCGCAAAATTCAATCGCTACTCGCGCTACCTCACCGTCCCGCTCGCCATCCTCCAAGGATACGGCTTTTTAAACCTCCTCATCGCGCAAGGGGTCTTGGAGCGGCTTCCCTTCTTCAGTCTCATAGCAAACGTCCTCGTCATCACCACAGGAAGCATCCTCCTCATGTGGATCGGCGAGCTCATCACCGAATATAAAGTCGGGAATGGTATCTCGCTCATCATCTTCGCCGGCATCGTAAGCGCCCTCCCGCAGCAAATCGCAGGAAGCATCTTCAACTACACACCCGACGTACTCCCCACCTACCTCGCCTTCATCGTCTTGAGCATCGTCGTCATCGCCGGCATCGTCTTCATAAGCGAGGGCGAACGCAAGATCCCCGTCTCATACGCAAAGCAAGTGCGCGGCAACAAAATGTACGGCGGCGCGGCCTCCTACCTCCCGCTCCGCGTCAACCAAGCCGGCGTCATCCCCATCATCTTCGCGATATCAGTCCTCCTCTTCCCGCAATTTATCGCGCAAGCCCTCGCCATCATCTCGCCCGAGCTCTCCTTCCGCGTAAACGGGTTCGTGAACGACATCTTTGGAAACCTCATCATATACAGCGTCATCTACTTTATTCTTGTTGTCATCTTCACCTTCTTCTACACCGCCGTCACCTTCGACCCGAGCGAAATATCAAAAAACCTGCAGAAGAGCGGGGGATTCATCCCCGGCATTCGCCCGGGTGAACACACGCGCGAGTTCATCGCAAAGATCGTCTACCGCATCACCTTCTTCGGCGCACTCTTCTTGGGGCTCGTCGCCATCCTCCCCAACGTCACCCAAATCATCACCGGCATCAGCTCGCTCACCCTCGGCGGCACCGCACTTTTGATCGTCGTCGCCGTCGCCCTCGAGGTCATGAAACAGCTGGAGTCGCAACTCGTCATGCGCGAGTACGAAAACGTGTAAGGAGCTTTTAGCTTCCAGCTATGAGCTTTTAGGACGCGACGTCGTCGAAAACTAATAACTAACAACCAATGTCACACATCGTATCATTCTCAATATCCGCCCCGGGAGCAGGAAAGGGAACACAGGCGGAACTCCTCGCAAAGCGAAAAGGGTTCATACACTTCGACACCGGACGCCACATGGAGCGCATCTTACACTCCCCGGGAGCGGAAAACGATCCCATATTAAAAAGAGAACAAATACACTGGGACACGGGAATACTCACCACGCCCGCATGGGCGCTCCAACTCGTACGAGAAGCAACGAACAAGATGGTGCAAGACGGATACGACATCGCATACAGTGGCTCGCCGCGAACGTATTTCGAAACATTCGGAAATGAAAAAACAGTAGGTCTCATCGCAACATTTACCGAAGCGTATGGAAAAGAGAACGTACACTTCGTACGGCTTGATGTAAGCGAGGAAGTTTCCATCGAGAGAAACAGCAACAGAGTCGTCTGCTCAATCTGCAGTCTCCCCATCCTTGCGAACGCGAACACAACCGCGTGCGCATTCTGCGGCGGAAAGCCGGAAACTCGGATCCTCGATGATCCGGAGATTATAAAAGTTCGGCTTAAGGAATATCGAGAGCGCACACTCCCCATAGTCGAACAGTTGAAGAAAGAAAGCTACCACATCATCGAAATCGACGGCGCGCCAGCTCCCTACAAAGTCCACGAAGAAATCTTGAAGCAACTCAACCTCTAGTACGGTAATATATTCCCTGAGCGAGCGAAGCGAGTCGAAGGGCTTCGATACCGCTTTGTCATCCTGAGCAACGCGCCTGCCCACCGAAGCTTCCGAAGAAGCGAAGGCGGGAAGGATCTCGTCGTCAACCAACCGTTACCCCATAAGCCTGGTCGTTGGGCTCCAATAATCGTCCCCATGTCCCTCAAATCAAAAAAAGACATCGAAGCGCTTCGCATATCGGGGCGCATCTTGACAGAAACGCTCCGCGCACTGCGTGACATCGCACGCGAAGGCGTAAACCTCCTCGTTCTCGAGCGTACCGCACGCGAACACATCGAAAAATCCGGCACCACGCCGGCCTTTTTGGGGTACAAAACACACCCGAACGCAACACCGTATCCCGCCGCAATATGCACCTCCATAAACGAAGAAATCGTCCACGGAAAACCCCGTGATTACATCCTAAAAAGCGGCGATATCCTTAAAATCGACGTCGGCATACAATACGACAAATACATCACAGACGCGGCAATTACCATAGGAATAGGTAAAGTCACAGAAGAGAACAAAAAGCTCATAGAAACCGCCAAAATAGCCCTAAAAAAGGGGATTGAGGCGTGCGTAGCAGGGAAGTTTACAGGAGATATAGGTCACGCAATAGAAACTGCAATAAAAGGTGGAGGATGCAACGTCATCCAAAAACTCACCGGCCACGGCGTCGGCTTCGCCCTCCACGAACCTCCCTCCGTATTCAACTACGGCGACCCAAAAACCGGCACAAAACTCGAGGTTGGTATGGTCCTCGCAATAGAACCGATGGCCACAACCGGCACCGGTGAGGTAATCGAAAAAAAAGACGGCACCTTCGTGACTCAGGACGGTGCCGTAGCCGCTCACGTCGAGCGCACCATCGCCATTACCTCCTCTGGCCCCGAAACCCTCACCCCGTGGGAGGCGTAATATTCAGAAGTCCGACTTCTGAGAGATATCTATCGAGGTTGAACCTCGATAGATAAGGCAACCTCGATAGATAAGGCATGACGGAAAAAGTAATTGCCTCAAGCATAAGCTTGAGGCGAGAAAATTCAGCGAATTCAGAGCCCGACAATGCAGGCCCACATTCAACTAAAAGAATCCTAATAAAAAAAGACCAAGAATGCAAATAAAAATCCCAACGAAAACGTTGGGGATGAATCTTTTGCCTCATCATAGAGGCTGTTTGAGGACTTTCAAAACTTCCTCACCTCCTTATGATAGCGCGTCGCGCCTCAAAGGGTGCGGAGCTTTTTGCTCATTATCCCACCTCCTTCGGAAGTTAGTTGCGCCCATCACCTGGACGCGCATTAAACGGGTTCGGATAGTTGAGGACAGTAAACCGGATCATTTCTGTCACCTCCTCTCAAAGTGATTTATAAAGCGAAAATTTGATTGAAGTGGATATTACAATGTAACCACATGAATTCCATCACATAAAAAAACACCCTTCGACAAGCTCAGGGTGTACGTCTTCCTCGACCGAGGTTGACAAAAACACTTTTCAGAAGTTGAACTTCTGAAAAGCAAGAGATGCTTCGTCCTGCGGGCTGCAGCATGACGGTGTTTTCGCAGTCATTAGAAATTCAGTCATTAGAAATTGATGAGAAATGAGTAATGAGAAATTACCCAAACGTGGGTGATGCATCCTAGCATCAGGAAATCACAAAGCTATAAAACACAAACCTAATCCTCCGAATCCTCCTCCCCTCCCGGTTTCTTCCACGTAGCATACTCACAATCCGGATATCGCGAGCATCCGTAAAATGTACGCCTCGTTTTCGTGCGCCGTGCGACAACACGTCCTTCGCTGCAGTCCGGACAGTCGCCGAAGGAGTTCTCGTCTGTTACATATTGCTTTGCCGTTTTGCAGTCGGGGAATCCTGTGCATCCCAAGAACTTTCCGAAACGCCCAATCTTCACCTCCATCGGCTTCCCGCACTTATCACACACCTCATCGGTCTCTTCAACCGGAATCTCGAGCTTCTTCACCTCGTCATATTTTCTCTCGACAAGTTTGGCGAACGGCTCATAAAAAGTGCGTATAAGATCGCGCCACTCGACACTTCCCTCGGCAACCGCATCCAAGTCCTCCTCCATGCGCGCCGTAAACTCGATATCGACAATCTGCGGGAAGTGCTCGGCGATAAGCGAATCTACCATAAGCCCCGTATCCGTCGGCACAAACCGCTTCTGCTCATCCTTTTCAACATAATTGCGTGTCTGGATGGTTGAAATGGTCGGCGCATAAGTGGACGGCCGCCCGATCCCGTGCTCCTCAAGCGTTTTGATCAAGCTCGCTTCGTTGTATCGCGGCGGCGGCTCGGTGAAATGCTGCTCGGGAACAATCTCATTCGCCGTAAGCGGATCGGCCTCGGCGAGTTCCGGCAGTATCGTCTCGGTAACTTTTGACGGCCACACTTTCAAAAACCCATCGAAGTGCATGACGTTCCCGCTTGCGCGGAGGCCGTACGTCTTCCTCCCGTCCGCCTTGATATGTATTGCAGTCGCGTCAAACTCAGCCTGCGGAAGTTGGCTCGCGACGAATCGCTGCCAGATGAGCTCATAGAGCTTCGCCTCCTTGCTATCGGCAATACTCGCCGTCCCGCCGAACGCCGCGGGCGTACGCGAAGGGTCGGTAGGGCGAATTGCCTCGTGTGCTTCCTGCGCACCTTTTGATTTGTTCTTAAACACGCGCGGTTTCTCAAGTACATAGCTATCACCAAGCGTTCCCTTGATCCACTTCGTGACCGCAACGAGCGATTGCGAGGAGAGGTTCACCGAGTCGGTACGCATGTAGGTAATAAGTCCTTTTTCATACAACCCCTGTGCGCTGCGCATCGTCTGCCGTGCGCCAAAGTGAAGACGCTGGTACCCTTGCTGTTGGAGCGTGCTCGTCGTAAAGGGAGCGGACGGATTACGCTTCGTGCGCTTCTTCTCGATTTTCGAAACAGCATATGTAGCCGATTCCAAATCATCGGCAATCTTCTTCGCCGCCGCCTCGGTTTTGATCGAAAGCTTTTCCAGCTGCTCACCGTCAGCATGATTAAGTGATGCGGTAAATGATTCGGTGGCATCTTTCTTCTCGCTTTGCATCTGTGCCTCAATAAACCAATACTCGTCCGCCTTAAATGCTTCGCGTTCTTTCTCGCGTACAACGATAATCCGCAGCGCAACAGACTGCACGCGCCCCGCAGAAAGCCCGCGAAAAATCTTCTTCCAGAGAAACGGGGAGAGTGTATATCCGACAAGACGATCAAGTACACGCCGAGCTTGCTGTGCGTTCACGAGCTTCTCATCAACCACACGCGGATGCGCAAGCGCGTCCTTGATCGCCTCCTCGGTGATCTCATGAAACACGATACGCTGTATATTTTTTATCTTTGATTCTTTCTTTGATTTTGGTCCTTTTGATTTCGCGACTTCTTCATCTAAAATATGGGCAATATGCCACGCAATCGCCTCGCCCTCGCGGTCTTCGTCAGTCGCGAGAATAATCGTCTCATAATCCAGCGCCTCCTTCTTCATCTCATTCACGCGCTTCCGAACTTTCGTGGGAATGACATACTGGGGATCAAAATTACCCTCGACATCAACGCCAAGCTTGCCACGCGGGAGATCCCGCACATGTCCATATGAGGACGTAACGGTATACTCCTTGCCAAGAAACTTTGAGATCGTCTTGGCCTTTGTTGGCGATTCTACGATGACTAATGTCATAAGAGAGATCTACGAATTACGAATATAATACGAATGTATGAATACGGTGTCGTGCGGGTGATTCGTATGTGCGTAATTCGTAGGTCAGAAGCTCACTTTACAAAGTATTTCCCTCCACCTTCCGTCACAACTCCCAAGACTGTAAGCGACGTAAGCGAATGGCTTACAATATGTGGCTCAAGTGTAGTGATTTCCGTCAATGTGTCAATAGTAAGGGATTTCCCCGCATCGCGGATTGCCTCAAAAATCGCACGCTCGTCGTCAGTGTCAAACGAAGGATCGGGCGCGCTTGCACCTCCATCTGAAGTGACCATCTCGGTAAGCTCCGGATATTGTAATGTAAGCGAGGCAAAATCTTGAAGGATGTCATCAGCACTCGTCACGAGGCGCGCACCATCGCGGATGATCTCATGAGATCCGCCGTATCTACGGTCTGAAACGGCTCCGGGAACAACATAGACTTCACGCCCTTGCTCGAGCGCATGCCGCGCAGTCGAGAGCGATCCGGATCGTGCGGGTGCTTCAACCACCACCGTCGCAATCGAGAGCCCGCTGATAATCCGGTTACGAGCAAGAAACTGGTGGGGCAGGGCAGGTGTGCCAGTTGCATATTCAGACACAAGTGCACCATCAGTGTCAAGTATACGCTGTGAAAGCGAGACATGCGACTGTGGATAGATGGTATCAAGCCCACACGCCAAGACAGCCACGGTGCGCCCTCCCACGGAAAGTGCGCCCTTGTGCGCCGCAGCATCAATGCCAAGTGCAAGTCCGCTCACCACAACAAACCCCGCGCCCGAAAGCCGAGCGGCGAGGTCGTGCGCAAAAGAGATGCCGAACGAGCTCGCCTTCCGTGTCCCCACAATGGCCACACCGAGGCCGTCGAAAGGAAACACACCGCGAACGTAGAGCGTATCCGGATGTCCCGACGTATCTCTTAAAAGAGCGGGGAACGCCGCATCATGCGATGCGATGGTGCGAATTGTATCAATAGAGGAGGACAAAATAATCTGCTATAATGAGAATAAAGTTTTTATACTATGAACGACTCAAAGAAAGAACTGCTCGTAGGGGTCACAATCGCGCTCATGGTCGTGGGTGCGCTCGTTGGCGGAATACTCTTCTTCGAGGCGCAGACAAAAACATTGAGCGAGAGAATGAAGAGAACACGGGAAGAAATCGCATACCAATCAACCGCCATACAAGAAAACGCACAGGCACAAATGCAGTACGACAGCCAGGTAGAAAGTTATATGAATATATTATACAACGTCGTGCCGGAAAAAGACGAACTCATAGACCTTTCAAAACAGATCAGAAGCGTGGTGGGAACAAGCGCCACAGAATATGGCTTCTCATTTTTAAGCGAGCGGCAGGCAACGGAAAGCGAGTTCGGCGCGGTAGAGTTCGGCATCAACATACGCGGAAACACACACAGCGACATACTGGAAACGATACGGCGGCTGCAGTCATTCCAATTCATCACACAGCTCGATCAATTTATCATCAGTGAGAACGAAGACAGCACCATCAGCATGACAACAAAAGGTAAGGTTATGTACCGGTAACATTATGAGAATTGCACAAAAAATAAAACGACTGACGGGCGCGCTGCGAGAAGATATAGCAATGAGCTTCCTCACATTCCTGTGTGTCGTCGCAACCGTCGCCTTCATCGGGTGGAATGTAAACACCCTGATGCAAAACTTCGACACGGCATTTACCCAGCCAAACGTCGATATTTCGAGCGTACAATTTGACATAGAGGGCTTCGAAAACCTAAACTTGATACGTCGGTGATATAAGGGGCGTATAGCTCAGCCTGGTTAGAGCGTTACACTGATAATGTAAAGGTCCCTGGTTCGAATCCAGGTACGCCCACACCAAACTTGTCCAAATCTTCGATTTGGGTACAAGTTTGAGTGCCCCGCCATCGGCGGGGCACCCGTGAACAAAATAGCCCCGCCTCGGGCGGGGTGCTCGGAATTATTACTCCGCGTTGCGGAGACAATTCCGGCACGGGCCCGTAGCTCAGTTGGCAGAGCACCTCGTTTGCAACGAGGGGGTCGTCGGTTCGAATCCGATCGGGTCCACAGCTCATTCATTAACTGTATTAGCCAAGTTTCTGGTATACTAGAAATATGAAAAACAAGGATCTTATTATTGTGATTGCGATAATATTGTTATCAATCATCATCTTTCTCGGTATAACAACGCGGCGCGAACAAGGGGCCAGTATTATTGAGGAGGAAACTGCACAAAGCGAGGAATGGCAAACATATCGCAACAAAGAACTGGGTTTTGAATTTCAATATCCTCAACAGTGGGGTAATATCGTGATAGAAAATGGCAATAGAAATATTCCCACTGTTGATAGTCCACATAAAAGTGGCGCACCAATTGATTCTTTTCTGCGATACGACACATTTTCTTACGACAAAAGAATTACTTTCTCAAATTCTCCATTAGAGGGAGGCTTTTATATACTCTCACTAACACCAAAGCCAAAAAATAGGATATGGGGTAGAGAAGAAGGTTCTATAGATGTGTTTCAAGATAAACAAAACTTACAAAATATAATACCAGGTGAAGAAATACTATTGGGGAGGCTTCTCACCGAAGCATTTATAAATAGAAATGGTATAAAGGTTTTATATTATCCTGAGTTCCATGCTACTCAACAATTTTATAAGTTCTACGGAGACACTTTAGGAGTAGAAGGCGGAATGGAATACACGATATATGCTTATACCCCAGAATCAGAAGAGGCAAAGAAATATGAAGACAGGGACGGTGTTTATTCGGGGATAACATCCTGGATAGAGGAAGGAGAAACCTCGGAGAATATAAGAGACACGTTCAACGTGTTTCATGAAATAGTGGATACCTTCAAGTTTCTGAACTGAACAAGTTTCCATACTAGGTTTTTTTCCACTTAGAGGAAGGCTCAAATTAATTACTAACTTGGAAGTGTCATTGTACGTAACGTCATCAATTCCTCAAAAATTTGGTGCCATCCAATACCTATGGAGTCCACCAATACAATACTGCCCCACGGGCAGTATTGTATTGGTGGATCTGCGAGAATTGAACTAAGGAAGGGGTCGGGAAACCTTGGTTTCCCGTGTCGGAAAATAGGATTTCGATGAAATCGAAATCCGTAAGAAACCGAGGGGCTTAAGTAATGTATATTACTTAAGCGGGTGAGCGACTACTTCATATCGAAAGCTCACCCTGGAACTCTTAAGCGCAGCGAAGCGAGCAGTGAGATTCCGATCGGGTCCACAGCACGAAGAACGTGACAAGGGAAGGAAGAAAATATTCTCTACAATTAATCCAGTCTTACTAGGAACTCTATTCGCGATCGACATAGGCGGGGATTTCTTTTTGTGTATTTTTCTGCCACTAATAGGATGCCCCTTTTTTGAGTGGACTACAGGAGTTGCACATGAATTATTTTTACCAGGAGGCCAATACTTTGAGCGATTATCGGTAGCAGGTCTTTTAGTCGCCACGCTTTCTGGATTGGTATGGGGATTTATTTCTGGCTGCATCTTAGGGGTACTGTACAACGCCATAATGAACAAAATTAAGAGGCAAAAAAATGGAAAATAATAACCATGACTCATAAAGACATCCTCATAATCCTCCTCGCTATTCCATTCGCGTTCCTCGTGGGCATGTTCATCTACAACAACATCATCGTCCCGTGGCCGTATCGGCATGACTTGAAAGCGTGCCTTGAGGCCGCACAAACGATTGAAAACGAAACATTCAGCGCATACGAAAGAAACATCTGCTTCCGCACGTATCCGCACTTCAACTGACGAAAACCCTCAAAACACTTCCCGCGAAGCACCTTATTGTGATATACGGTCCGACATGACTTGGGCAAAATACATGCAGGAAATAAAGGCACTTGTGAAGAAGATTACATATAAACCGGATATTATCGTCGGCATCGCGCGCGGCGGTATCATTCCCGCAGTATTGTGCGCACAAAGCATGGGAGTAAAAGACATGTACTGTCTCAAAGTCCGGCGTGAAGGCACCAAGCGGAAAATAATAGCAGATGTCGGTACCGATGTCAGAAACAAAAAGATCCTCGTGGTAGATGAGATGCAAGAAACGGGAAGATCAATGGACACGATAAAAAATTATCTCAAAAAAAAGGGAGCGAAAGTAAAAACGGCATGTCCGTACATTATGCCGCACACAAGCCCAAAACCCGACTTCTACCTTCGTGAAGTCAAAGAGGTGCAAACATTCCTCTGGGAGTAAGCGCAAAAAGCGTATAGAATAGGAGGGAACATGGAAGGAAAAGAAAAAAAAGGCCTCCTAAAAATCTTCGGAAAGATCCGAAGCGGAATCGACATCGCAAACCTCCCCGGAGACGCATTCGAGGCGCTCAAAACAGTGGGTAAGGTGGGGTACGGCGTCGCGGGCCTCGGTGTCGTAAGCGACGTCATAAAACCCATCGGTAATCTCTTCCCGTACTTCGTCGGCGCGGCGCTCATGCTTGTTATCGTCGGCATCGTCCTCCTCATCACAAAGAAAAAAGGAAGACTCAAAGTTGTGGGCTACGCCACCGCAGTCCTCATCGTCGTCAGCATCATCCTCATCCTCACGCCCTTCGCCGGCATCTTGGGGAACACAAGCAACGCGGTTACAAGCGCACAAGTCTACATCGCGCGCATAACGTCAGGTGATGATGCCAAAGCAAAAGTGATCCTCTTGAAAAAGCGCCTGCAAACCACACTCAAGGAAAGCAAAAAACGAGGAACCGCAGATTCCGACATCATCGAACGGGTGCGAGAAATAAACACCATAGACACGCGCGTATTGCAAGGGGCACAAATCATCCAAGACCTCACCCTCGAAGAGATCATACGCATAAACGGAAAAAACCCCGATCTTCTTTTTCGGGATTTCCAAGCGAGAAAAACACCTATGAAGCTGGACGCTGTATCACCACAAGCTCGGTAAGGTGTGCGCCAAACTCGAGTGCCGCCTCCTTGCTCGGCAACCACACATCAACAATCCACTGCTTACTGCGATGAAGGCGATCCTCAACCACAAAGACCTTGTCTTGAAAGAGTTCCGGAATGGTAACAAGCGTCCCAAACGGTAAAAAATTAACGGCAATCACCCCATCTCGCGGCGGCGTTTGCGAGGCAGTCTGGAACGGGTTATCATCAGTCTCGTTCACCGAACTCGAATACGCGGTCACCCACACAAGCGTCGTATAAATACCGTCCGGAAGCATCCCATCCGCCGATGTATTAAACCGCGGAGCATGCAAGGTAGAAAACGGAACAAGCGTCAAAAATGGAACCCCCAGAAGCAGGAAGAACCCGACCAAAAACATGACAAGCGCACGTCGATTAGGAGATCTCATATATTCGTATAAGTATAACAAAGTAAGGTATGATCCAAAAAATCAAAACACTGCATACCGAAAAAAGTTTTATAGCAGTCGATAAACCTGCAGGCATCCTCACGCATGCAACAGGAAAAGAAGGTGAAGGAGAAACGCTCGCAGATTGGATCGTACAGCACTATCCCGAAACAAAACGAGTCGGGGACAACTCTGAACTTCGCCCCGGCATCGTTCATCGTCTCGACAAGGACACGTCAGGTGTACTTGTCGTAGCACGAACACAGGATTTCTTCAACTATTTCAAAGAACTCCTCCAAAAAAGAGAGGTCAAAAAAACATACCTCGCGCTCGTGCACGGCACGTTGAAAGCAAAGAAAACCATCACAACCCCAATCGGCCTCCGCACCGGAACAACAAAACACACCGCGATTCCCGAAAACGCGGGGAAGAACGCACGCGGCAAAAAACTCAAGATGATAAAAGATGCAGTCACCGAAATCGAACCAGTAGAAACCTACACGCACGAAGAGGAGATGTACACACTGCTCCGCGCATATCCGAAAACTGGCCGCACGCACCAAATCCGCGTCCACCTCGCCTCAATCGGCCATCCAATAGTAAGCGACACCCTCTACGGCAAAAAGGGCGACACCCTCGGCCTCACCCGCCACTTCCTTCATGCCGCCTCCATCGAGTTCACGCTCAAGAATGGCAAAAAAATCCACATCGAGGCGGAGCTACCGAAAGAACTCGCCGTAACCGTGGATAAATTGACATATCAATAGAATATTGTATAATGGGGACGGTTCAAAACCCCAAACAACAGAACTGAAAAAAGGAGACTGAATTGAAAATCAAAAAATCGCATCTAATCACTGCCGTAGTCGTAGCCG
>Ga0310122_10000592_pt1 | contig 23078 bp, 15 predicted proteins | sample CB6_Bottom_1051__FD_203503 | JGI IMG/M metagenome (GOLD analysis project Ga0310122, IMG submission 203503) | Marine microbial communities from Western Arctic Ocean, Canada - CB6_Bottom_1051 | ecosystem: Environmental > Aquatic > Marine > Oceanic | place: Canada: Western Arctic Ocean | collected...
GCCGGAGCAGCAGTCGTAGCCGCTGCCGGAGCAGCAGTCGTGGCCGCAGGAGCAGCAGCACCACCGCCACCATCGGAGCCACAGGCACCAGCCAGCAGCGTGAATGTCGCCAGTAGCGCCGTCAACCAGCGCAGTCGAGTACTCATGAAGACAGGTTCCCCCCGTGTTGAATGTGATTACCCGGCGTGAAGTGACACGCGTCACCCCGCCGAAGAATTGGACCATATCCGCAAGGACTCCATTTCTTCCAACCGGGTATCCAGAACGTCACCACCTCGTAATGACCGGCAGCCGATCCGCCGCACCGACCCACTACCCACCAACCGGGCGCATCCAGCCGGATCCCGGTCCTAACCTCGATGTTCGTGCCACACCCGCTTCCACAGGTGGACGCCCACGGCCTGGTCGTGCGCTCCACACCGGCCCCCCTCCCCGAGGGGCCGTCCACGGTCTCCGCCTGCCTGGAGACCGGGTGTCGTGACCACCCTGATCGCCCCGCCCTCGTGTGGAACGACCACACCCTCACCTACTCGGACCTGGATGTCCGGGTGGAGGCAGCCGCCGGCGGCCTGGCGTCGCTCGGCATCGGGCCCGGTGACCGGGTCGCATGCTCGCTGCCGAACCGGCCTGCCCTCGTGGAGGCGTTCCTGGCCACCCAGCGGCTGGGGGCGGTGTGGCTGGGGGTCAGCACGAACCTCGTGGCTGACGAGGCCCTCTGGCTCCTGGACGACGCCGGCGCCAGGCTCCTCATCACAGCGCCCGACCGGCTGGCCATCGGCGAGGGCCGGCTGACCATCGCCGTCGACCCGTCCACCGGCGACGACGAGTGGGGCGTGCTGCTGGACGCTGGCCTGCCGGCCCCCACCGTCGAGGTGGACCCGCAGGCCCCGGCAGCCATCGCATACACCTCGGGCACCACCGGACGCCCCAAGGGCGCCGTCCACTCCCAGCACAACCTGCTCTGGCCAGGCATCTCGAGCCGGTACGCCTACCCGGCGGTGGATGGCGAACACCACGGAACGGCGCTCGCCCTCACGATCCTCAACATGCTGGTCCTGGGTCCGCTCTGGGCATTCCTGCGGGGCACCACCGCCGTACTGCTGGAGCGGACCGACGCCGTCGGGCTGGCCACCGCAGTGCGCCGACACCGGATCAACAGGATCACGCTGGTTCCGACCATGGCCCACGACCTGGTGGCACACGCCGACGTGGACGGTGGGGACCTGGCGACCCTGACCCAGACCATCATCGGCGCCGGACACACTCCGCCAGCCCTCCGGACGGCCTGGCTTGAGAAGTTCGGCACCCGTGCCCTGGTCGGCTACGGCCTCACGGAGGCACCCACGGGCGTTACCCGTGAGCACGTGGACCGCCCGATGCGCGACGACGGGGCCGGCTACCCACTCGAACCGCTCCGGGTGGTCATAGTGGACGAAGACGACCGGGAGGTCCCGGGCGGCGAGACCGGCGAGATCTGCCTCGCACCGGTGGCCGAGGGACGATGGGCCGGGACGTGGACCCCGATGCTGGGCTACTGGAACTCGGGAACGGCCACGGCCGAGGCACTCCGCGGCGGGATGCTCCACACCGGCGACCTGGGCCTGCTGGACGAGCACGGCCAGCTGGTGATCCGTGGGCGCCGTACCGAGATGATCCTGCGGGGTGGGGCCAACGTGTACCCGGTGGAGGTGGAGCGGGTGCTGCTGGAACATCCCGGCGTAGAGGAGGCCGTCGTGCTCGGCCTGCCCGACCAGAGGCTCGGGGAGGTGGTGGCCGCCTGCCTGGTCCCGTCCGGGTCCACCGACCCGCAGACACTGGCCGATGAGGTGACGACGTTCTGCCGGGACCGCCTGGCCCGCTACAAGGTTCCGGAACGTCTGGTGGTGGTGGATTCCCTACCCCGCAACGCCATGGGCAAGGTAGTGAAGGCCGAGCTGGCCCCCCGGTTCGACGGATCCTGAGCGCGCTACCGGGACAGGGGTACGACGCCCCCGTCGGCCACCGACACCCCGACCCGGTCGCCGATGCTCGGAGACCCGTCCGACCAGGCCCTCAGGCGGAGCCCGTCCAGGTCCAGGGCCACGACAGTCCGACCTCCCCGGATGGTGGTGCCCAGGACCTCGGCCACCAGACCACCGGCCACCGGTACGAGGTCGACCGTGAGGCGGTCGCCGCGGACCAGCACGGTGCCGGGGCCGTCACCGAGCCGCCCCAGGGGACAGCAGCCGGACCCGTCCAGGACCACGAGGTTCTCGTGGCCCAGGCACTCGGCGGCATGCACCGTGCCCGGATCCGCCCACACATCGGCCGGCCCACCGATCCTGAGAATCCGACCGTCGCCCAGGACCGCTATCCGGTCAGCCAGGGCGAATGCCTCGTCGTGGTCGTGGGTGACGTGGACGACCGCCTGGCCGAGCCGACGTAACAACACCCCGAGGTCCTCGGTGAGGCGTTCCCTCAGGACCCGGTCCAGGGAACCGAATGGCTCGTCGAGCATCAACAGGCGGGGTCCGGCGGCCACCGATCTGGCCAGCGCAACCCGCTGGGCCTCGCCACCGGAGAGCGTGTCGACCCGTCGGCCACCGAACCCCTCCAGCCCGACCATCTGGAGCGCCCGGGCCACCCGGTGGGTCCGCTGGTCCGCCGGCATGCCGGCCACCCTCAGCCCGAACTCCACGTTGCCGGCCACGTCGCGGTGAGGGAACAGGGCATGGTCCTGGAACATCAGCCCGAAGCCGCGCTCGTGGGTCGCCACGTCGGTCAGGTCCCGGTCACCCCAGAGGATCCGGCCGGCCGACGGTCGCTCCAGGCCGGCTATGGCACGCAGCAGGGTGCTCTTGCCGCAACCCGATGGCCCCAGGAGCACCAGCACCTCGCCCTCGGCCACCTCCAGGTCCACGCCGTCGAGAACCGAAACACCGTCGAAGGCCACCGACAGGCCGTCGACCCGCAGGGTCACAGGTCACCCCTTACCGATCCGCGCCGCCCCCAGCCCTCGATGACCAGCACCGAAGCCGCGGTCAGCACCATCAGCACCACAGAAAGCGCCATGGCCTGACCCCTCAGCGCCTCTCCGGGAGTTCCCAGTAGCCGGAACAGGGCAAGCGGAGCGGTCAGGCGGTCGGGATGCCGGGGCAGGAAGGAGGTGGCCCCGAACTCTCCCAGGGAGACCGCGAAGGCGAATGCGCCGCCCACGGCGAGCGCCCGGGCGGCGATGGGAAGGTCAACGTCACGTCGCACCCGTGCGGGTGAGGCTCCGAGTACCGCTGCGGCCTCGCGGAGTCGATGGTCGATGCTCCGGAGCGTGGGGACCACGGTCCGCATCACGAACGGCACGCCGATGAGGGCATGGGCCACCGGCACCAGCCAGCGCGACGACCGAAGGTCCAGCGGTGGCCCGTCGAGAGCGATGAGCATGCCGAATCCCACCGTCACCGCCGATGCACCCAGGGGCAGCATCAACCCCAGGTCGAAGAGCCTCGACGTGGTCCGACGGCCATGGACCACGACCAGCGACGCCAGCCCGCCCACCAGCACGGCCAGGCCGGCGGCCACCACAGCGAAGAGCAGCGAGTTGCGGAGGGCCGCCAGCGCCGAGATCGGCAGCAGGTCGACCCGGTCGGCCAGCGCTGCGTAGTTGCGCACCGACCATGCGGCATCCGGCCCCCTACCCGTAGTGAGCGAACGCTCCACCAGCACGGCGATCGGCATGCCGAGAACGACGGCCATGAGCCCCAGGTTCCCGACCAGGAGCCGACTGCTGGCCCGGGGCAGGACCCGTCGGACCGGTACCTGTCCGACGGCACGACGACGCTGCATCGCGTTGGCGACGACGACCATCGCCAGCACGGCCACGAGCTGCACGACGGCCAGGGCGGTGGCCGAGGCAAGGTCGCCACGGAACACCGCGTGGCGCCAGATCTCGGTCTCCAACGTGGCGCGTGTCGGCCCGCCGAGTATGAGGATCACCCCGAACGAGGTGAAGCAGAACAGGAACACGATCGAGGCCGCAGCGGCCACCGCCGGCCACAGACGGGGCAGGGTCACCCACCGGAAGGCCTGCCACGGCGTGGCCCCGAGTACACGGGCCTGCTCCTCGGGGCGAGTGTCGAGACCCTCCCAGAAGGTGCCCACCGTGCGCAGCACTATGGCCACGTTGAAGAAGACGTGGGCGGCCAGGATCGCCCCGACCGTACGGGTCAGCCGGTAGTGGCCATCGGACAGTCCGAACCTCTCGAACAGGGCCAGGAACGCACCTCCGACCACGACGGTGGGGAGGACGAACGGCACGGTGGTCGCCGCCCTCAGCACCGCACGCCCCCGGAAGCGGCGTCGGGCCAGCAGGTGGGCCCCCGGCCAGGCCACGAGGACGGCAAGGGCCGTGGAGGCCACCGCCTGCCAGAGGGTGAACCAGACCACGCCCCGGAACGACCCCCGCCCGGGTAGGCCGACCAGCCGTTCGAACCCGCCGACACCGATCCCGCGGACCAGGATCGACCCGACCGGATAGAGGAAGAAGATGGCCAGGAAGCCGGCGGGGATGGCGACGCAGAGCACCCGGGCCGATGCCCGAACCAACTCCCGGACCGTTCCCATGTCAGGTCACCGGAGCACGATCTCTGTCCACCGCTCGGTCCAGGCGTTGCGGTTCGCCTCGATCTCGGCCGGGTCCAGGAGGTGCGGGTCATCCGGCAACTGCACGAAGTCGACGAAGGCCTGTGGCAACGCCGCCGAGGCCAGCGCGGGGAAGACGAACATGGTCAGCGGGATGTCCTCCTGGAAGGTGGGCGACAGGAGGAAGTCGACCAGCAGTTCGGCCGCCGCCCGGTGCTCCGTTCCTGCGAGGATGCCGGCGAACTCGACCTGGCGGAAGCACGTATTGGTGACCACCCCGGTCGGGGGCGTGTCCACCGGCGGGTCGGCGTAGATCACCTCGGCCGGTGGGCTGGATGCGTAGCTCACGACGATGGGGCGATCGCCGCCGCCGGAAACGAACTCGCCGTAGTAGGCGTCCTCCCATCCCGACGTCACCACCACGCCATTTCGCCGGAGGGCGGCCCAGTAGTCCTCCCAGCCATCGCCGTACTCGGCAATGGTGGCCAGCAGGAAGGCGAGGCCCGGGGACGACGTCTCAGGGTTCTGCACGACCAGCTGGTCGGCGTACGCGGGATCGGCGAGGTCGGCGAGCGTCGAGGGGGCCGGGTTCTCGTCGTCGAACCGGTCGATCCAGTAGTTGACGCAGACGTCGCCGAAGTCGATCGGGGTGACGCGGTGGGAGGGGTCCAGCCGCAGCGACTCGGGCACGCCGACGAGGGCCGGCGACTCGTAGGCCTCGAACAGGTCCGCGTCGAGTGCCCGCTGGAGGAAGGTGTTGTCGACGCCGAACATGACGTCGCCCAGCGGATCTCCGGCCGTCAGGATGGCCGTCGAGACCATCTGGCCCGTGTCGCCGGCCATCTGGAGGACGACCTCTATCCCGGTGTCGGCGGTGAACTCCTCGAGCGTGCCCTTCGAGATCCCGAACGAATCATGGGTGATGAGGGTCACCGGCCCGGTTGGTGACGGCGCCTCGACGGTCGCCGATCCTCCGGAGCTCAACGGGACCGACGTGGGTTCGTCGGCGCCACCACAGGCGGCGGCCGTGAGGGCCACCACTGCCACGGCGAGTCGGAAAGGGGGTCGGATATCCATCATTGGATCTCCCTTCGCCGGCATTACCCGGAGCAGGTTCTGGTCGGGTCGACAGCGCCTCCGTCGATCACGACGATCGCTGCCCTCTCAGCCCGGCGTTAGGCCCGAGCTCCCCGGTCGGTTGTCGGTATCGAGACTACCGGTAGGCCCGTGCCGTAGGTGATGTCGGTCCGGGACCGATCCTCACCCGAGGTCGACGGCGACGACGTGCCGGATGTCGGCCGACGACCGGCCCATGTGCAGCTCGTAGGTGCCGGGGTCGACGTGCCATCCCGGCTCGTCCCGGGGACCCGACCCCTGGCCGGCGGCGACCGGAACCCTGGACGAACGTGCGGAGTGCCCGGGATCCCCCGGGTCCCAGTAGGCGAAGGCACGGTGGTCGAGCACCACGACGACATCGGCCGAGCCTCCCGGCTCCAGGCGCACCTTGGCGAAGCCCTGTAGTTCCCGCACGGGCCTGGTGAGACGTGGGGCCGTGGGCCCCACGTAGCACTGCACGACCTCGGAGCCCGCACGGTCACCGTCGTTGGTAACGGGCACGGTCACCGTCACGGTCGCCTCCGCCTCCAGTTCTGCAATGGAGGGGATCTCGCCCAGCGACGGCTCCCCCCACGTGAACGACGTGTAGCCGAGGCCGTGGCCGAACGGAAAGGCCACCGGCAGGCGACGCGCCTCGTACCACCGGTAGCCGGTGAACAGTCCCTCCGAGTACGCCACCCGACCGTTCTCGCCCGGATAGGAGAGGAAGGCCGGCGTGTCCTCCAGCCGGTGGGGCATCGTCGTGGGCAGGCGGCCCGACGGTTCGTCGTCCCCGACCAGAACGTCGACGAGGGCGTCGGCCATCTCCTGGCCACCGAACCAGGCCTGGAGGACGGCCGGGGCCACCTCGGCCCAGTCGCTGGTGACCACCGATCCCGAGTTGACCACCACCACGGTCCGCCCATTGGCGGCGCACACCCGTCGGATCAGCTCCGGCTGGCCACCCGGCAGGTCCATCGAATCCCGGTCCCTGCCCTCCGTCTCCCAGTCCAGGTTGGTACCCACCACCAGCACGACCGCATCGGCCGTGGCCGCTGCCGCCACGGCCCGGTCCATGAGATCATCGGGTGATGGTGTCCTCACCCCCACCTTCACGCCGCTCAGGAACACGGCCCCCTCCGACGTCCACTCCACCGCCACGTCGACGGGACGACCGGCGACCATGGTGACCGCGGCGTCAGCCTCGGCGCTCCCCATGGCAAAGAACTCCTCGCCTGGTGGCATGGGTCGGGCGATCCCGTCGACCACCACCTGTCCATCCACCAGCAGTCGGGCCCGGCCGGCCTGCACCAGGGTGAGGGCATGGTCGCCATCCACCACGGGGGTGAAGGTGGTGGTCGCCCGGAACGAGAAGGATCGCAGGTCGGCCACGCCGGGCACCCGTTCGAAGTGGAGGATCCGACCGTCCCGGACGGTGGCGTTGCCAACCACCGGGCCGGTCCAGTCGGTGGAATCGAAGTAGGCCACGTCGAATCCCCGGCCACCGTCGGCGCGCTCCGTCGTCCGGCCACCGAGGGGCTGGGCTGACCGGTCGGTGACCACCCCCGGCTCGTAGCGGATCTCCAGCCGGTCGCCCAGCCGGGCGACCAGGGCATCCAGCGGCGAGGTCTCGTGCTGGGCCACCAGGGCTGCCGACCCACCGCCCATGACCATCGCCGTCGCCGCGTTCGGACCGATCACCGCCAGGCTGGCCAGCCGGTCCACAGCCAGCGGCAGGATCCGGTCATTCTTCAGGAGGACCATGGCCTCGGCCGCGGCTCGCCGTGCCAACGACCGGTGGGCCGGTTCGTCCAGCTGCCGTTCTTCCCGATCGTGCGGTTCCTCGAAGGTCCGGGTCCGCTCGGCCAGGAGCAGGAGGCGGCGAACCGCACCGTCCACCACCGATTCGGGGACCTCGCCGGCCTCCACGGCCTCCACGAGTCGGTCCCCGTACCAGCGCGGCGGCCCGGGCATCTCCAGGTCCAGCCCGGCGATGGCCGAAGCACCGGTCGACCTGGCGCCGAACCAGTCCGAGACCACGATCCCGTCGAAGCCCCACTCGCCTCGCAGCACCGTGTCCAGCATCCACCGGTTCTCGGCTGCGTAGGTCCCGTTCACCCGGTTGTAGGAAGCCATCACGCCCCATGTCCCTCCATCCTGCACCGCCATCTGGAACGGACGCATCGAGACCTCCCGGAGGGTCCGTTCGTCCACCTCCGATGAGATGGTCGTGCGCTCGAACTCGGAGTCGTTGGCCACGAAGTGCTTGACCGTGGTCGCGATGCCGCCGGCCTGCACGCCACGGATGTAGCCGACCGCGATCCTGCCGGTCAGGTACGGGTCCTCGGACATGCACTCGAAGTTCCGCCCGCCCAGCGGGGTCCTGTGCAGGTTGACCGTCGGGGCCAGCAGCACGTGACAACCCCGGGCCCGGGTCTCGGCGGCCAGCACCCCACCCAGTTCCTCGACCAGCTCGGGGTTCCAGGTGGCGCCCAGCGCCGTACCGCTCGGGATGCAGAGGGAGGGAATCCCGGTTCCCAACAGGCCCGTCCCACGCGCACCGTTCGGACCGTCCGTCACCTTCAGCGACGGGATGCCCAGGCGTTCCACGGACTGGACCGACCAGAGGTCGCGGCCACCCATCAGCGCCACCTTCTCGGCCAGCGTCAGTTCGGCCAGCAGTTCGTCGATCCGCCCGGTCACGGGCTGATGGTCCCCCATGGGAGGTGGTCGCGACCAGCCCGGCCAGCCTGAACCACCGGGGCCGTCCCGACCTCCGGCGACATGGGGGCGGCGCCGGTCTCGGAAATCTGACGCTCCGTCAGGAATCAGATTCGCTCCACGGCTAGCCTCTGCGGGATGTACGACCTCCTGATCCAAGGCGGCCTGATGGTGGATGGCACCGGCGCCCCCCGGGTGATGGCCGACGTCGCCGTGGTCGACGGTCGCATCGCGGCGATCGGTGACCTGGCGGGCTCCGGGGCCACCGAGGTCATCGACGCCACAGGGAAGGTGGTCTGCCCGGGCTTCGTCGACCCACACACCCACTACGACGCCCAGTTGTTCTGGGACCCCTACGCCACGCCGTCGTGCCAGCACGGCATCACGAGCGTGGTCATGGGCAACTGCGGCTTCAGCATCGCTCCACTCGGCGACGATTCGGACGCCGAGTACCTGGCCGCCATGCTCGTGAGGGTGGAGGGAATGTCTCCGGCCGCCCTCGCCGAGGGAGTGGACTGGAACTGGCGGAGCTTCGGCGACTTCCTGGGACGGTTCGAGGGGAAGCTCGGCGTGAACGTGGCCGGCATGGTCGGCCACAGCGCCCTGCGCCGCATGGTCATGAAGGACGATGCCGTCAGGCGGGAGGCCACGGCCGGGGAACTGGTCCAGATGCAGCGGATCCTCGCGCAGTCCCTCGAGGCCGGCGGCCTGGGCTTCTCAACGAGCAGGTCCTTCACCCACAGCGACGGCGACGGCAGACCCGTCCCATCACGCACCGCTTCCGTCGACGAGGTGGTCGCCCTCTGCGGGGTCTGCGCCGAGTACCCAGGCACGACCCTGGAGTGGGTGGCGGACGGCTGCATGAACGGCTTCACCGATGACGAGGTTGACCTCATGACCCGCATGTCGCTGGCCGCACGACGACCGGTGAACTGGAACGTCCTCACCATCGATGCTGCACGCCCGGACGACTACCGCAACCAGCTGGCCGCCTGCGACCGGGTGGCCGAGGCCGGCGGAAGGGCCGTGGCGCTGACCATGCCGATCCTCGTCGGCATGAACATGCACTTCCACTCGTTCTGCGCCCTCTACTCACTGCCCGACTGGGGCGACGTGATGAACATGGAGCATGCGGAGAAGGTGGACGCCCTGGGCGACCCGGAGACCCGTCGGTTCCTGGAAGAACGCGCAGCGTCGCCGGATGCCGGCGTCTTCTCCCGCCTGACCGGCTGGGGCCTCTACCGCATCGGGGACACCTTCTCGGATGCCAACGAGGGACTGAAGGGTCGCCTCATCGGCGACATCGCCCGCGAGCGCGGCCAACGCGACTTCTACACCCTTCTGGACATCGTGCTGGCCGACGACCTGCGGACGGTGCTGTGGCCCGGCCCGACAGACGACGATCCGTCCAGCTGGCTGATGCGCCAGGCCGCCTGGGACCACGACCACGTGATGATCGGCGGCTCGGACGCCGGCGCCCACCTGGATCGAATGGCCGGAGCCAGCTACACCACCCAGTGGCTGGCCGACTGCCTGCGCGGCCGACAACTGGCCACCCTGGAGGGCGCCATCGCCCACATGACCGACGTCCCGGCCCGGTTCTTCGGCATCAGGGAGAGGGGCCGGATCGCCGAGGGCTGGCATGCCGACCTGGTGGTGCTGGACCCGGCGACCGTCGGCGCCGGCGAGTTCCAGATGCGACACGACCTGCCCGGCGACAGCCCCCGCCTGTACGCCGATGCCATCGGCATCGAGCGGGTCTACGTGAACGGCACCTGCACGGTCGTCGACGGAACGCCGACGGGGAACCTGCCGGGCAGCGTCATTCGCTCCGGTACCGACACCGAGACCACCGGGATCCCAGCCGACGCCTGACCGGACAACGGGATCAGCCCTACGGGGAGGCCGGGACCTCCACGCCGGCCGGCACCCGGGCATAGTGGTCGTGCCGTGCCGTGAAGCGGCCCCTCCCACCAGTTATCGAGCGCAGGTCGATCGAGTAGCGGAGCATCTCGGCCTCCGGGGCCATGGCGCTGATCACCTGGGCGCCCCAGCGGTCCACCTCCGAGCCCTGGACGGTCGCCCGACGTGACGAGAGATCGCCCATCACGTCACCGAGGCATTCCGACGGGATCGTCACCTCGACGGCCATGACCGGCTCGAGCACGACGGAGCGGGCGCCTGCAAGGGCCTCCTGGAACGCCAGGCGCCCGGCCATCTTGAAGCTCATCTCCGAGGAGTCCACCGAGTGGTGCCTGCCGTCGACCACGGCGACCCTCACGTCCACCACCGGGTACCCCGATGAACCGCCGTGCGCCATGGCCTCGGCGACCCCTGCCTCCACCGCCGTGATGAACTGCCTGGGAATCGCCCCGCCGGTCACCTCGTTGACGAACTCGAGTCCGGAACCCGCCGGTAGCGGCTCGATCCGGATGGAGGCGATGCCGAACTGCCCATGTCCACCGCTCTGCTTCTTGTACCTGCCCTCGGCCGAGGACTTCGCCGTGATCGTCTCGCGGTAGGCGACGCGCACGTCCTCGGAGTCGACCTGCACGCCGAACTTCCTCTCGAGTCGTGCCACCACGTTGCGGAGGTGGGTCTCCCCCAACCCGCCGAGAAGCGTCTGGTGGGTCTCGGAGTTGCGGGTGACCGTCAGCACGGGATCCTCGTCGACGATGCGGTGGAGGGCATTGGCCAACTTGTCCTCGTCGGCCCGGGCCCTGGCGGTGACCGCCATCTCCAGCACCGGGGTCGGGAAGCCGATGGCCGGAGCGGCCGCCCGGCCCGCGGCCGAGAGGGTGTCGCCGGTGAGGGTGGCCTGCAGCTTGGATACCGCCCCGATATCACCGGCAGGCAGGAGGTCCACGACGACCGAATCGCCGCCCTGGAGGCTCATGACGTTGCGAAGTCGCTCGTCGTCACCGGTGCGGCCGTTCGTGAGGTGGATGTCGCGCTCCACCGTCCCGGTCAGCACCCGGAAGTAGGAGATGTGGCCGAGGTACGGATCCACGGCCGTCTTGAAGACCTGTATGAGGGTGTCGGCAGCCCGGTCGGGCACCACCTCCACCTCGTGGCCCCCGACTGTGACCACGACCGGTGGACGATCCAGCGGCGACGGACCGACCTCGACGATGAAGTTGCACAACCTGTCCACGGCTATCGGGATGGTGGCCGAACCGCAGACCACCGGGAACACGGTGCCGGCGGCCACACCCCGGCCCAGCACCTTCTCCAACTCCTCGAACGAGGGGCTGTCACCCTCCAGGAACCGTTCCAGGAGGTCGTCGTCGGCCACCACGATGTTCTCCACCAGGGAGTCGTGGATCTGGTGCTCCCGCTCCTCCATCTCCTCCGGGATCTCACCCAGCTCCGCATGGCCGCTGTCATAGATCCAGGCGGTGTCGGTGAGCAGGTCGGCGATCCCGTGGAAGGCCCCGGCCTCGCCGATGGGGATCTCCAACGGCGCCACACCCGCACCGAAGGTGCCCTGGAGGTCGGCCAGCACCTCCTCGAAGTTGGTTCGCTCCCTGTCCAACTTGTTCACGAAGATCATCCGCGGCAGGTTCCGATCGGCGGCCTGGTGCCAGAGGTCGATGGTGGAGTGGTCCAGGCCGGTGGATGCGTCCACCACGAACACCGCCATGTCGGCGACCGCCATGGCGCCCACCGCCTCCCCGGCGAAGTCGAAGGTGCCGGGGGTGTCCAGGAGGTTCACCTTGTGGTCGTTCCACTCGAGGGTGGCCAGCGCGGTGGTCAACGAGTGGCCGACCTCCTTCTCCTCCGGCTCGTGGTCGCAGACGGTTGACCCGTCCTCGACGCGTCCCACCCTGCTGAGGATTCCGGCCCTGTAGAGCATCGCCTCGGCAAGGGAGGTCTTCCCCGAACCGGACGGCCCGACAAGGGCCACGTTGCGGATGCGTTCAGACGCAAAGGCCTTCACAGCACACCTCCTACGCCGACGGTCCTCGGGAGGACCCGCCGCCGGCTCCGTCCAACGTGGAGGCGCGACGGTACCCGCCGCCAGAACGGGCCGCCAGAGGTGTTGCCGGGAGGCGGGTACGCGCTGTCCGCCCCGCCTGGGACGAGATCCCCGTTACAGGGTCACCACAGGCCTACCGTTCTACGCATAGCGCCCCTCCGACGAGCCACCGACCCCGACCCAGCCGACGCCTCCGAAAGGAACCCGGAGCCGGAGGGCCACGTGTCCGGTTCCCCGGTCGACGGCCGAGGCACCTACGTGCTCGACACCTCGGTGCTGCTGTCCGACCCGATGGCATTCAGCCGGTTCGGTCGCCACGACGTCATCATCCCCGTCGTGGTCCTAGACGAGTTGGAGGGCAAGCGCCACCACCCGGAACTGGGATGGGCCGCCCGGACCACCCTGCGGGCCCTGGAGGAGATGCGCCTCCACCACGGCGACCTGCAGAACCCGATGGCAGCGAACGAGGACGGCGGCACCGTCCGCGTGGAGTTGAACCACCGCGACCTCGGCCACCTCCCGGAATCGCTGCAGGGCATCTCCAACGACCACAGGATTCTGGGCGTGGCCTCCTCACTGGCGGCCGGGGGGGCGGCTGTCACGCTGGTCTCCAAGGACCTTCCGCTACGCCTCCGGGCCTCCATGGCCGGCGTGGGAGCCGACGACTACCACCCGGTCGGCGGAAACTCCGACCACCTCACCGGCTTCGAGTCGCTCACCGTCGACGGGCACCTCATCGACGACCTCTACCAGGACGGCATAGTCGACCTGGACGAGGCCCGTGACCTGCCGTGCCACACCGGCCTCGCCCTGACGAACGGCTCGCAGTCGGTTCTGGCCCGGGTACACCCCGACAAGCGGGTCCGACGTGTCGACGCCGACCTGGAGCTGTTCGGGGTCCGGGGCCGCAACGCCGAACAGAAGTTGGCACTGGACCTCCTGGCCGACCCGACCATCGGGATGGTCAGCCTCGGTGGGCCGGCCGGTACGGGCAAGAGCGTGCTGGCCCTCGCCGCCGGCCTGGAGTCGGTGGTGGAGAGGCGCCAGCACCGACGGGTCGTGGTGTTCCGACCGCTGTTCGCGGTGGGCGGCCAGGACCTCGGGTACCTACCCGGGTCCGAGCAGGAGAAGATGTCGCCGTGGTCGGCCGCCGTGGTGGACGCCCTGGAGGCCGTCGCCGAACGGCAGATGGTCGAGGAGCTGATGGCCGAGGGAATCCTCGAGACGCTCCCCCTCACGCACATACGTGGTCGGACCCTTACCGACACGTGGGTGGTGATCGACGAGGCACAGAACCTGGAGAGGTCTGTCCTACTCACGGCCCTCAGCAGGATCGGGCCCAACAGCCGGGTGGTGATCACACACGACGTGGCCCAGCGGGACAACCTCCGGGTGGGTCGACACGACGGGGTCCTGACCGTGGTCAACGACCTTCAGGGCCACCCGCTGTTCGCCCACATGTCGCTGACCCGGTCCGAGCGCTCGCCGGTGGCAGGTCTCGTGACCGGGCTGCTGGAGACCGAGCCCCTCAGCCTGGGCTGAACGCGGTTCCGTCCACCAGGCTGAGGCTCCCGGGGTTCCTAGACTTACCGGCCATGGGTGACGCTGGACGCAGGAGCATCCGCCTTCCGCGTCCGTCACGCCGCCAATTGTCGGAGGTGCTCTCGCTGGCCGTTCCGGCACTGTTCGTGGCCATTCCCCTGGCCCGGATGCTGGGCACCGGAGCGACGACCATGGAGGAGGCCAACGTCCTGGTCGTGGCCGCCGGGATCCTCGACGGCCGACTCCCCCACGCCGACGTGGAGTACCTCTACGCCCCCGGAACGGCGTGGGTGGTCGCAGGAGCCTTCTGGACGCTGGGAACCTCGGTGGCCGTCGAACGGCTCGTCGGGTTGGCCTACCGACTGGCACTCCTCTGGGGGATACACCGGCTGGGTCGTCGCTGGGGATCCGGCACCGCCGCCTGCGCCGCCATCGCCTCGTGGGCCGTCATCGCCCCGTTCGGCCTGGTGGCCTACCCGTGGATCGCCGGGCTGGGCCTGCTCGTGGCTGGTGCCGCCCTCGTGCTCGAGGGTGACGACGGGCGGCGTGCCTCGATCGGCGCCGCCCTCTGTGGCCTGGCCGCCTTCCACCAACTGGTACTGGCCCCATCGGTCCTCGTGGTGGTCCTTCCCGCGCTCCTGGTCGCCGATGCGCACCGGCGAAACCGGCTCGTGACGGGGCTGGTGGCCGGCCTCTCCCCGTTCCTCCTGCACCTCGTGCTGGTGGGACCACGAGCGATGCTCGATGGCATGATCATCGATCCGATCTTCAGGTTGCGTGCCGGTCGGAGCCTTCCCCTGCCTCCAGATCCATCCGACAGCGGCGACTTCTTCGCGCGCCTGGACGACTTTCTGAGAGGCCCGGAGCGGCTGCCCGGGCTGGACCGCCCGGCCCAGATCGCCGCCCTCTTCTGGCTGCTGATCGTCGCCACCGTTGCACTCGTGGTGGTGGCCCGACGCTGGAGGGGGCCCGGCCGGACCAGGTTCTCCACGATGGCGGCCATCGCGGTGGCCCTCATGCCGATGGCGCTGCAGCGTCCCAGCCCCAACCACCTGAAGTTCGTGGGGACCTTCACCGTTGCCGTGGCCGTCGTCGCCATCGCCGTTCCGCTGAGCCGTCTGGCCCGCTCGCTGGCCGCTCCGATCGCCCTGGCACTGGTCCTGGGCGGTCTCGCAGTCGTGGCCCCGCACCACATCGGCCGCTTCACCTTCGAGGCCTTCACCGACCGACCGTTCGACTCCTCGTCGGCCTCGGTGGTGCACGACGGTCGCACCCTCCCCATCGGCCGGGGAACCGCAGCGGCGGCCGTGGCCGCCGAGATCCACAGCGTCGTGTCGGTGGTCGACTACCTCACCCGGCCGGGCGACCGAGTGTTCGTCGGGCCCGTCGACCTGTCCCGCACCAACTACGGCGACACGTTCTTCTACTTCCTGCTCCCCGACCTAGTCCCGGCCAGCCGGCACCTCGAGATGAACCCCGGCCTGGCCAATCGGTTCGGCGGCAACCTGCCGGTCGAGTTGGCCAGCGCCGACGTTCTGGTGCTCACCGACCGCTTCGACGGCTGGTCCGAGCCCAACGCCTCGGTACACGCCGGCGATCCGGACGCGTCGGCCGTCGTGGCCGGCCGGTTCTGCGACGTGGCCGGCACCGCCACGTGGCGTGTGCTGACTCCCTGCCGGTGAAGGCGCCCCGGCGATGACCGGGAAGCAGGCGGCCTGACGGTCCGGCGACCCCCGGTAGCGTCACGGGACCATGGCCGATCCGGCACGCTCTCGCCTGAAGTACATACCCGGCCTCGACGGCATCCGTGGCATCTGGGTGGTCGTGGGCCCCCTGCTGTACCACGCTGCGACCGACACGGTCTCGGGTGGCATCCTGGGCATCGACCTGTTCTTCACCCTGTCCAGCTTCCTGATCATCTCGATCGCCCTGAACGAGTTCGATGCGACGGGTCGAATCGACCTGAAGGCCTATGCGGGACGGCGGGCCCGGCGCCTGTTGCCAGCCCTCCTCGTGTGCCTCGCCATGTTGACCATCTACCTGGTCCTGATGGTGCCGCCGGATGAGTTCGCCAGATGGACCGGAGCGATCTTCTCGACCCTCACCTACAGCGCCAACTGGTATGAGATCTTCTCCGGCGTCTCGTACTTCGAGGACTTCCAGTACTCACCACTCCGCCATGTGTGGTCGTTCTCCATCGAGGAGCAGTTCTACATATTCGCCCCGTTGTACCTGATAGCGATCCTGGCGATTTTCTCGAAGCGGGCCAACATGGCGATGCTGGTGACCATGATCGCCGGCACGGCGCTCTCCGCCTGGTGGATGGGGCACCTCTATCCCGGGCATGGCGACCCGTCCCGCGTGTACTACGGCACCGACACCCGGGCCCATTCCCTCTTCGCGGGCATCATCCTGGCGGTGGCCGTCCGGATGTACGGGCCGGTCCGGACACGGACCGGGCAGCTGGGCTGGGTGGCCGGGGCCTACGCCGCGACCATCTTCTTCTCCTGGGCCATCTTCGAGATCTCGGAGCAGGACGCCTGGATGTTCGAGCACGGCGGCTTCCTGCTGGTCGCCGCCATCTCGTGCCTGATGATCTACGGCGTCGCCCAACCCGGGGAACGTGCGTGGCACGCCCGCCTGCCGGCGTTCCTGTCGGCCGATGACACTCCGAGGACCGGCCGCGTGGCCTGCGGCTCCCTCTACGCCGGGATCTTCACCGGTGGCTGGGCCGTGGTCAGCGTCGTCCGCGGCAACGCTCCGTTCGACCACTGGCCCTACCTCCTCGGCGTGGGCGCCGTCTGGTTCTGGTACGGGACGGCCCGTTCCGAGGTGGGCCCCCTCCACTGGTTCCTGGAGTCAACGCTCATCCGATGGGTCGGCAAGATCAGCTACGGGCTGTACCTGTACCACTGGCCGATCTATCTGCTCGTCACACCATCACGGGCCGGGCGCCTCGTTCCCGGCGTCGAGCTGGTCGAGGGCAACAACCTGATCTGGATGCACCTGGCGATGACGTTCCTCGTGGCCGCAGCCAGCTTCTACATCGTGGAGCAGCCGGTTATGCGGAGGCGCTTCCCGCTGGCCGGCTGGAAGATGACGGCCGTGAGCGGCACGGCTGCCGGTGCCACGGCGATCGTGCTGATCCTGGTCGGGCTGTTGTGGGTCAATACCCGGCCCGCCCAGAGCGGACCCCTCACCGCCTCGGCCAGCCCCTGCACCGAACAGGGCCTCCTCCCGCCGCCGTCCGACGAGCGCCTAAGGGTGCTGGTGGTCGGCGACTCGGTGGCCCTACAGATCGGCGAGGCCCTCTGCAGCTGGGCCGTCGCGAACCCCGGCCGGATGGTGGTGCTAAACGAGGCCCACCTCGGCTGCGTCGTCGGTCGTCACGGCCTGAAGCGGATTCCCGAGGGCGACGAGGGGCCGGTGGGCGAAATCTGTTCCGCCTGGAACGAGCCCGTCCCGACCCACGTCATGCTCAGGTCCGAGGTCGTCTCATGGCCCTCGGCGGTGGAGGCCTTCAGACCCGACGTGGTGCTGGGCCATGTGACCGCCTGGGACGTCACCGACCGTCTGGTCCCATCGCTGGGCGAGGAGTGGGTCTGGGTGGGGGTGCCGGCCTACGACGCGTACATCTCGTCCGAGTACCGCCTGGCCAGCCAGGTGCTGGGCTGGACCGGCGCCCATGTCTACTGGCTGGAAGGGGCCCACATCCGCCGGGAGATCCGTCCCCAGAACCATCCGGACCGGATCGACGGGCTGAACGAGCTGGTCCGGGCGGCCACGATCGACCTGGACCACGTCACGACCGTCGCCTACCGAGACTTCATCGGGGCCAACGGCACGGCCCGGGAGCGCCACACACGCGATGACGGCGTCCACCTCTCGCTGGGCGGGATGACCGAGGTGGCCGACTGGCTGGTGGACGACGTCTTCGTGGAGTCGGCGCCGTCCGTACGGGAATCGGACTGAACCACCGGACGGCCCTCAGCTACAGGCGGCCCACCAGGCGTCGAGGCGTGCCTCGAGTTCCGGCCTCTCCAGCTCACCCTCCTCACGCTTCAACTCCAACAGGTGGGCCAGGGCCTCGCCCACGTGGCGTCCCGGCCCGATGTCGAGGTGGGCCATGACCGCCGCGCCGTCCATGCCGGGACGCTCGGCGGCACGACGGGCCTCCTCGGCCAGCTCGGCGATCCGCAGCTCCAGCTCGTCCATGGCGGCCTGGATGCCGGCCGCCTTCACCCGGTTCCGCGTCGTGCAGTCGCACCGGATCAGGTGGTTGAGGCGCCCCAGCAGCGGCCCGGCGTCACGGGCGTAACGACGCACAGCCGCATCCGACCAGCCGTCCGAATAGCCCTTGAAGCGACCGGACAGCCGGACCAGCTCCGCCACGTCGGTGACCACCGACTCCTCGAAGCCCATGGAGGTCAGACGGCTCCGGGCCATCCTCGCTCCGACCACCTCGTGGTGCCGGAACGTCACGTCTCCGTGCTCGAACGACCGGGTCCTGGGCTTGGCAATGTCGTGGAACAGGGCGGCAAGGCGCACGATCAGGTCGGGTCCGGTCTTGGCCACGACGGCGATGGTGTGGCTGAGGACGTCCTTGTGCCTGTGGATCGGATCCTGCTCCATGCGGAGCAGGGGGAACTCGGGAACCAGGTGGTCCATCTCGCCGGAGTCCACGGAGGCCCAGAGGCCCGGAGCACAATCGGGCTCGAGCAGCAGGGCGGTCAGGCGTGCTCCCGACGCCGCATCCACGGTCTCGGCCGGCTCGGGGGATCCTGTCGTCGGCGCGGCGCCCGGCACCGTGGTGTCCGTCATGCAGGAAAGTCTACGGATGCGCCCACGATCGGCCGCAGGCCCGGTGCCCGTACCCGACGACCCTGTTCGCCGGCCGGGTCAGGTTCCCGGGCAGGCCTCGATGTCCAGGCTGAGCATGCGTGCCGCGTTGCCCCGGACGATCTTCCAGACCACATCGGCCGGGAGGTGCCCCATCATGTCCCCAGCCACCTGCTTCGTGTGCGGCCAGGTCGTGTCGGTGTGCGGATAGTCGGTCTCGAAGGTGATGTTGTCCACCCCTACCTCGTCGAGGGACCGAAGCCCGTGGTTGTCCCGGAAGAAGCAGCCGAAGATCTGTCGGTAGTAGTAGGTGGACGGCGGCTCGGGGACTATGTCGGCCACGCCGCCCCAGGCCCGGTGCTCCTTCCAGACGTCGTCGGCCCTCTCCAGGATGTACGGGATCCAGCCGATCTGGCCCTCGCTGTACGCCAGCTTCAGTTCGGGGAATCGCACCAGCACGCCGGAGAAGAGGAAGTCGCTCATCGAGGCGATGGCATTGTTGAAGCTCAGCGTGGCGGCCACGGCCGGCGGGGCATCCGGCGAGGCGGCCGGCATCTTCGACGACGACCCGATGTGCATGTTCACCGTCGTCTGGGTGTCCTGACAGGCGGCGAAGAACGGATCCCAGTAGCCGGTGTGGATGGACGGCAGCCCCAGGTTGGGTGCGATCTCGGAGAAGCAGACGGCGTGGCAGCCCCGTTCTGCGTTGCGCCGAACCTCGGCGGCGGCCAGATCCACGTCCCACAACGGGATGATGATCAGCGGTATGAGCGCTCCGTCGGAGTCGCCGCACCACTCCTCGATGATGAAGTCGTTGTAGGCCTTCACACAGGCCAGCCCGAGGTCCCGGTCCGACGCCTCGTAGAAGGTCTGGCCACAGAACCGGGGCAGCGTGGGGAACGACAGCGAGGCCTCGACGTGGTTGGCCGTCATGTCGGCCACCCGGGCCTTCGGGTCATAGCAACCCGGGCGCATCTCCTCGTAGGTGATGGGTGCCATGGTCATCTCGTCGCGATCGAAACCGACGGCCGCCACGTGCCTCTTGTTGGGGTGCACGAGGTCCTCGTAGAACCAGACGTCGCACCACGGAGCATCCTCGGCATCCAGCTCGTACTCGTACATCGTCGCCCCGCCCACCCAGGTCATGTCACCCAGGCGGCGACGCTCGACGCGGGGTCCCCGGTCCCGGTACCTCGCCGGCAGCCACGTCTTCCAGAGGTGGGGCGGCTCCACGATGTGGTCGTCGACGCTGATGATCGGCGGGATCTCGGTACGGGGAGCAACCGGTGGATCGGAGGCATCGTCGCTGGTCACCATCGCCTGGTCCATCGGCTGATCCATTCCCTGGTCCATCTCCTGATCCGGTCCCCGACATTTCTGATGGTGTGTCAGATTCTAGGGCGTGGCTGGCTGCTTCGACCATCCCGGCCGCCGAACTACCGTCACACCATGGCTGACCACGACCAGGAACCATCCGACGCCGGCACCGATCGGGTCGGCCCCTTCGGCGAAGCGGCCACCTACGAGCGGGACGGGCACATCGCCACCATCACCTACAACCGCCCCGAAGCCCTCAATGCTGTGAACCGGGACCTGCGACGCGACCTCAACGCCGCCTGGGAAATGTTCATGGCCGATGAGGAAGCGTGGGTAGCCATCCTCACCGGTGCCGGGGACAGGGCGTTCTGCGCCGGCGCCGATCTGGCCGACGGGGGTGGCTCGGCTGGAGACTTCCCGGGGACGTTCTGGGAGAAGCCCACCGTCAACTCGTTCGAGTCGGGCCTGGAGGTGTTCAAGCCGACCATCGCGGCGGTAAACGGCCACTGCATCGGCTACGGCCTGACCGCCGTCGTGGCCTGCGACTTCGTCCTCGCCTCCGAAAGGGCCACCTTCGCCTGGCCGGAGGTCACCCTGGGCATTCCAACCATCGTCGGAGCCATCCGACTACCCCGGAAGATCGCCTGGGCCGACGCCATGGAACTGCTCCTCACCGGCGAGTCGGTCGACGCCGAGCGGGCGGCGGCTATGGGCCTCGTCTGGCGTATCAGCGACCACGACCGGCTCATGGACGACGCTCTATCGCTGGCGGACCGCCTCTGCCGCGCCGCGCCGCTGGCGGCCCGGGCCACGAAGGAGGTGGCGGTCCGGACCCGATCCATGCCGTGGACCGAAGCCGTCCGCTTCGGAGAGACCATGCGCCTGGTGGCCGCCTCCACCGACGACGCCGCCGAGGGCCGGCTGGCCCGGTCAGACCGTCGGCCGCCCGAATGGCAGGGCCGGTGACGCAGCGGTCAGACTCGCCGGGACCATTCAGAAAGATCGATCCGGGAGACCCCACATGAAGGTCGGAAGCGCATGAAGACAGGAATCGTCTTTGCCAACATCGGCCCGTTCGGCACAGCCGAGGGCGGCATCGGTCTGGCCACGGCGGCCGAGGCGGCGGGCATCGACTCGCTCTGGACGGTCGAGCACGTCGTCTACCCGGACGAATACGGGTCCACCTACCCGTACGACGAGTCGGGCCGCATGATGATGGCGCCCGACACCGACCTCACCGACCCGTTGACCTGGCTGACCTGGGTGGGGGCGCACACCTCGACCATCCGCCTGGCCACCGGCATCCTCATCCTCCCCGAACGCAACCCTGTCGTCCTGGCAAAGCAGCTGGGCACGATGGACTCCCTCACCGGTGGACGGGTGGACCTGGGCATCGGCGTGGGCTGGCTGCGCGAGGAGTTCGACGCCGTGGGAATCCCGTGGGAGCGGCGGGGCGCTCGGACCGATGACTACGTGGCGGCCATGCGTGCCCTCTGGGCCGGCGACAGCGCGTCCCACGACGGGGAGTTCGTGTCCTTCTCCGGCGTCTCGTCCAACCCGAAGCCGGTGAACGGATCCGTGCCAATCGTGATCGGCGGCCACAGCGACGCCGCCGCACGACGGGCGGGCCGACTGGGCGACGGCTTCTGGCCGGCCAAGGGCGACCTCGACCACCTTCTCGACGTCATGCGGCGCGAGGCCGAGGCACACGACCGCGACCCGGATGCCATCGAGGTGACGTGGGCCGGGGACCTGACGGCCAGCGAGGACCCCCTTGCCGCAGCCGAGGAGCTCGCAGAAAAGGGCGTGAGCCGCGTGGTGGTGCCGTCGTTCATGTTCCTGCGAAACACCGCCGATGCCCTGGCCGAATTCGGCGAGACGGTCGTCGCACCGCTGGCCGACATGTAGTCAGGCCCTGTATGCCCGGCGGCCCCGGAAACGGCCCTGCACCCGGAGTCGGATCACCGACCTACCCTGACCACGTGCACGCGACGATCGGGCTCCGATGGTGACCGGGGGCCTACGGGACCCACGGGACCGGCGAAATCGGGAATTCGGACCGGCCTTCGGGATGGACCGACGGCGTCGCCCGGCACGACACTCCCTTCCCATCGACCTGCTCGGCGGCAGGTCAACCTGGATCGCCGCCGCCCTGGTCGTCGTCGTCTTCCTCGTCATCGCCCTGGGCAGCAACGGCCCCACCGAGGAAGGGGCCACCGAACAGGACCTACTGGCGACGGTCCAGGGGTCCATGGTCCAGGCCGGACTACCCACGGTGAAGGTGCGGGTGGTCGACTGGACGGTCATCCTGGAGGGTCGGGTGGCGACCTCTGAGCTGAAGGAGGCTGCCGAGCGCGTCGCCTTCGCCCAGGCGGACGTCATCAGCGTCCAGAACCGACTCTACGTACCGCCGCCGATCGTGGATTCGGTCACCACGACAACGGCCCCCGACCTGCCCGCCGCCCTGGCCGACCTCGTACTCCAGTCCCGCCTGAGCGCCGTGGCGGCCCACCCACCGATCCAGTTCGAGAGCGGCGGCGACCGGATAACCCTCGAGTCGGTTCCCACCCTGGACCGGCTGGCGGCGTTCCTGGCCTTCGAGCCGACGATCCGGGTACAGATCATCGGCCACACCGACAGCGACGAGAAGGTCCCCGGCGACAACCTCCGCCTCTCGGCGATCCGGGCCGAGGCGGTACGTACCCAGCTGCTGGCCCGTGGCGTGGAGCCCGACCGGCTGGTGACCCTGGGGCTGGGACACACCGACCCCATCGCCGACAACATCACCAAGACGGGCAAGGCGGCCAACCGGCGCATCGAGTTCCTGCTGCTGAGAGATGGCGAGGTGGGCCTGCCTGCCACCGCCGAAGCAGGCGGAGGCGATCCGGCCGAAGCCGATGCCGGCGGCGCGGGCTCCGGCGACTGATACACCACTTCCCGACCCAGGGGTGGCGGCACTCCGTCCCCGCCT